>Ga0115000_10003596_pt1 | contig 12964 bp, 4 predicted proteins | sample ArcticOcean_MG_C_6_FD_89690 | JGI IMG/M metagenome (GOLD analysis project Ga0115000, IMG submission 89690) | Marine microbial communities from western Arctic Ocean - ArcticOcean_MG_CB8_128 | ecosystem: Environmental > Aquatic > Marine > Oceanic | place: Arctic Ocean: Canada Basin | collected... | reverse complement strand
TAGCTCTGTTATATAGTCCTAGCGTACACATACACGTTGTAATAATGACGTTATTAAGTACCGAAGATACAGAAGAATCAATGTTAATCGAACAACAACATTTTTCGCGAAAGAAAGCGAGACCCCCTCTTCTTTTCTCTTTTCCTCTTCTTCTTCTTCCACATGCATAAAAAACGCACAAAAAATGTCCTCTTTTCCCCCCTCATCATCTGTGATGGATGTGGCCGAGAACCACTCGATACGGAAACCGAAAACCTACGTCGATTCAAACCGGAAGTTCAAACGTTTGACTTTAAACTCCGTCGGCGGTTTGGAGATTCTTTTAATCAGCGATAAGAGTTTATTAGGGACGAACGAGGACGATGTCTTTATGACTGGCGGCGATGATGATGACTTCGCGGGGAAAAAAAAGGAGGAAACGGAATCGGAATCAGACGAGGAAGAAGAATCTGGATCGGATATGTCCTCGGGCAAAGACGACGACGATTCAGCGAACGAGCAGGGGGCAAAAGAAGGGTTGAAAACAGCCGCCTGCGCGGTGGAAGTTTCCGTCGGGTACCTCTCCGACCCGGAGAACTTCCACGGATTGTCGCATTTTTTAGAACACATGGTGTTCATGGGAACGAGGACGAACAGGTCGGAAAATTTCTTCGACGAATGGTTGAGTCGAAATTGGGGGTCACAAAACGCGTACACGGACACGGAAAAGACGGTTTTTCACTTCGACGTGCACCCGAAACATTTGAAAGAAGGCGTGGAAATCTTTAGCAAGTTTTTTACGGAACCGTTGATTTTGGAGCGAGCGCTCGAACGCGAAGTGACGGCGATTGAGAGCGAGTTTGAGAGGGTGGTGAATAGCGATGGGGTGAGGATGGAGCTTTTGTTAGCGGATTTAGCGATCGAAGGGCATCCGTACAGGAAGTTTGGGTGGGGGAACAGGCAGTCGTTGACGGAATCAGAGGCGTATAAGGAGAAGAATGGCGCGAGGAAAGCGCTGAAGAGACATTTTAAGGAACATTACCACGCGAGGAGGATGAGCGTGGTCGTGTGCGGGGCGGAAGAGTTGGAGGAGTTGGAGGAGATGGTTTTGAGTGCGAAAGCGTTCGGGAGTTTATGCGTGCAAGAAGAAGAGGAGAAGAAGGAAGTTGATAATGGAAACGATGATGATACCAATAATAAAATAGTCGACGAGTACGTCTCCCAATTCGAGCGAATCGATGAGGTCAATTTGAGCGACACATACGGTCAGCCGTTCGCGCATCTCGTTCCCTCGTTCGTCAAAACGTCTCAAGTGAAAACCGGTACGCAGTTGACGTTAGTCTTTCAAGTGTCATCGAAGATTAACCGGAATTATCTCTCCAAATCGGTGAATTTTATTGAAACATTATTAGGACACGAAGGCGAAGGATCGTGTTTCGAGGCGTTGCGTAAACGAGGCTTGTGTTCGGAGTTGTGCGCCGGAGTGAGTCGAGGCGGTTTAGATGATACGAGCATTACGGCGTTGTTGTCGGTATCGATTAAATTAACCGAACGAGGCGCGACGCGAACTGAGGATATTCTTTTCATCCTCTTTACGTATTTACGCCAAATCGAAACTCTTTTATCCTCCAACGGCGCTCGATTTTACGACGAAATGCAACAAATTTCGCAAATTGAATTCGAGTATTCGGAATCCGAACACGCGTGCGAATTCGTGGAAAGATTAGTTTCGGACGTGAGACGGTTCAGCCCAGAGAACGTTTTGTACGGCGACTCGTACTGGCAAAGGTACCATGAAAACGAGATTCGCGAGGTGTTGTCGATGCTCACGCCGGAAAACGTTTTAGTCATTTTAGCGAGTTCGGAGTATAAAGGAAACGACGCGGCTACAATTGAACCGTGGGTAAAGTTTCCGTACGAGGTCGAGTCTTTTAAATATACCGCTTCGACGTCGGACGCTCAAGATATGCAAAAGGTTGAGAAGGAACTTGGATTTCCGAGTAAAAACAGGTTCATTCCGAAAGATTTGCGTATGCATAACGAGATCGAGAAGCTTTTTCCAGTAAAAGGAAACGATAGTATTAACACCACCACCATCACCAATCACGTGACGTTAGAAGTCACTCCGAAAATTATCTACAACGAGTGCGGCGTGCTCCGTCTTTGGGCTAAACTCGGATGTCGCGAGTTCAAGACGCAACCGAAAGCGAGCATGTATTTCAACGCCAATTTACTCGTCGAAGAAAGCGTTCACGATACCATGTGCTTGAAAATGTTCGCGCTAATGCTTCAGGATTCCGTGAACAAAGATATATACTACCCTGCGCACGTCGCCGCGAACGAGTGTTCCGTACACGTTCTGGCACAATCCACCGGCGTGTCGTTTAGATTCGACGGGTGGTCGGACACAATCTCGGAACTCGCGTTGGCGTATTTTCGAAGAGCTGCATCCGCCGATCAATCGTTCATACAAGAAGAAGACCGGTTTCAAAAAGTCAAAGAGACGGCACTGCAAGACATGCAAAACATGGTTCTGAAAGTCAGGTCGCACTGCGCGATTCTTTCGAGATTGATGAAGCACGAGAAAGAGCACAGTTTAGAGGAGAAAGTTGCAGTTTTGAAACAAGTCACCTCCGAGGACGTGATTCGATACGGCAAAAAGTTCTTTCAGAACGTATTCATAGAAGGTTTGTTAGTTGGAAACATCACGGAATCCATGGCGACGAAGCTTGGCGACAGTTTGAAACAATTACTCGTCAATGCCGCCGCCACTACTGCGGGCGCGTCTGAAAACACCAGTGGCGAAGAAGTTACTCGCGGTAACAACAACAACAATGCTTTGGTCTTTTCTCGAGTCGTAAACCTCCCACCAGGAACGAATCATTCTATCCATGTCAACGCCGTGAACAAAGACGAAGTGAACTCTGCGATTACGCATTACTACCAAATCGGTCCATCAAATAGCGCGTCCAGAGCCATCGCTTTACTCTGCGAACAATTCATGTCGGAGAAGATATTCGACCAATTGCGAACGAAAGAGAGTTTAGGATACGTCGTTTCCGCGTATTTCGAATCTTCGAATGAAATATTAGGCTTTAACGTTCTCGTAGAAAGCGCATTCCACGCGCCGAAATTTGTTTCGGAACGAATCAAATGCTTTTTAGACGCGTTTTCATCCGTGATTGAAAATCTAACCGACGAGGAGTTTAACAAACAACGCGTGTCGTTAATGGAAGAGTTATTAGCGGAAGATGCGAATTTGCGAGAACAATCTGGAAGGTATTTCGCGCACTTAAAGAATCGAAAGTATCAGTTTCACCGAGCGAGAGACGTCGCTGGACGCGTAAGTACGATTACAAAAGCCGACATCGCTCGATTTTGTCGAGAGACGTTTAGTGATTCTTCTACGAACGCATCCGATGGCGACGCGAGAAGCAAGCAGTTGAGTGTGAGCATTCACGGCAAGAATTACCCGGTGGAAGAGAAAGAAAAGTCTGAAGTGAAAGAAATCATCGCTACAAAAGGAGAATATGGCTATTATGCAACCGAGGAAGGTGACGGAGTCACCGTCCCGGAATTGTACATTCCAAGTAAGAAGATTGCAAACGCGCATTCGATGGACGTGGCCATCAGCGGCGCCTCACACGCGAATCCAGATACCACCGCGATGAACGAAGACACCATCGATGCAGAAGAAGAAGGAACAAAGCAACAACAACAACAACAACAACAATTTTATTCGTCCAAAGTGATGAAAACCTGCGAAACGCCCTATTGCGGGTTTTGCGGCAATGGAAAGAGGAAGATGCCGTTTAGTTTACCATCGGGAAACTAATGAGCGTAGTACACAAAAATATTTGTAGAAAATAGGAAAAAGAAGCGCGGCGTGCGGTGCAGCAAGTAGAAAGTAAGTTTGTGTAACTGTAAATGGTTTTCTTTTAAATACAATAATTGATATTAGTTCCATCTCCCGGCGTTTTTATTCACCTTCGCTTGTCCACTGCCACCGCCAAACGCTTTCGCTTTCTCCTTTTTCAATTTCTCCTTTTCGGCTTTGCTCATTTTACTCTTCGAGACGATTTGCGTCTTTTCAATTTCTTTCTTCTTGGCGGTCAAAATTTGGTCTCTCGACCCAGCTTTATCGTTTTTGCTCAAATAATACGCGTAATCGCCTTCGTAGTCGGTGATTTTACCTTCGTCGAACGCCAAGACTCGAGTGGCTATTTGTCTCAAGAAAAAGCGATCGTGCGAAATGGCGAGGACGGTCCCTTCGAACGATTGCAACGCCTCCTCGAGCATTTGTTTTGACGGAATATCCAAGTGATTGGTAGGTTCGTCCAAAAATAAGACGTTCGCTGGCGTGACCATGAATTTCGCTAAGGCTAATCGAGCTTTTTCACCTCCGGATAAGAAGTTTATCGGTCGGTCGTGGTAACTCGTGTTGAACGCCATGCGCCCGAGCAACGCTTTCAGTTGGTTCAGAGCTTCATCCGGCGCCGCTCGGACTAATGTTTCGAGAACGCCGACGTCCCCGTCTAAATCTTCCGCTTGATTTTGGTAAAAGTAGTTCACTTTACACAACTCCTTATCGCCTAAACGCGCTTCGCCGGCTTTGGGAGCCTCTTTACCTTGGATCAAACGCATCATCGTGGATTTGCCGCAGCCGTTGTCGCCGATCATGGCGACGCGTTCGGATCGGTCGATTTGTAAGTTGACATTTTGAAACAACGTTTTCTCGTCGTAGCCGTGAGATAAACCGCGAACTTGCGCGACAATTTGAGAGGATCTTGGGGCATCTGGGAATCTAAAGCGTCTCGACTTTTCCTCCCATGGTTTCATGATGGGATCTTCCATGAGCTTATCCAACGCTTTTTGCGCCACCGTCGCTCGTCCAGATTGACCTCCTCCGGCTAATCTTTGGATCAACTCTCGTTGTCTCGAGACTTCTTTGTTCCATTTCTCCCATGCCACGTACGTTTGCATCGCTTTCGTTTCTTTTTCTCTTCGATAGTCGGAGTAGTTGCCTTTATACGTGGTCGCGACGCCGCGTTCGACTTCAACAATTTTGTTACAGATTTGATCGAGAAATTCGCGATCGTGCGAGACGCACACCAAAGGAACGTCCACGTTTTTCAAATACGATTCTAACCATTGGATGGTATTCAAATCGATGTGATTGGTCGGTTCATCGAGCAATAATAAACCCGGTTCTTGTAACAAAATCTTTCCGACGGAGATGCGCATTTGCCATCCTCCGGAAAAGGAAGAGACTAATCGATCGTTATCTTCCGGAACGAAGCCTAATTCGGGCATAATTTTATCAATCAATCGTTCCATGTTGAACAAATCCATTCGATCGGCTTGACGTTGTAATTCGTTCAGTTTATCCACCAACAGTTGCGTCAATTCCGCGCTCGGGTTGTCCTCTAACGCTTTTTGTATGCGTTCGAGATTTTTTAAAACTTCGGATTCGTCCCCGAACGAGGCTAAAAATTCCTCCCTTACCGTGTTCGTACCTTTGACTTCAAACTCTTGCGTGAGGTAACCGATTTTCACGTTGTTCGCCAACAACACCTCGCCTTCGTCTTGTTCGATTTCGCCCATGATGATCTTCAGCTGCGTCGTTTTCCCGGCGCCGTTCCATCCGACCAGACCAACGCGTTCGCCTTTTTTACAATCCCAAGTGACATCCGTTAACACCTCTTGTTGCGTAAACGTCTTTTTAATGTTTTCAACTCTTACGCCGGTGGTAACCGCGCCGGCTGTTCTTTTCAACGACCTCTTTTTATCGTTTGAGAAGATATCTTTGAGATGTTCCGGGATCATGTAGTCTTCTTTGTTTTTCTTCTGTGTGGTTGGTTTTTCTTCTGTTTCATTCGTTGTTGTTTGAGCAGCTGGAGCAGCAGCGGCGGCCGCCGTCGCCGCCGCCGCAGCTTCCTTCGCTTTCGCGGCATCCGCCAACACTTTCGCCTTTTCAGCCGCGTCCTTTTCCTTGGCCGCTCTCACTTCTTCCTCTTCTCGCTCATTTTCCGCCTGTTCCGTCTGTTCCGCCTCCGCCGCCGCCGCGCTCGCTCTCTCCTCTTCCTCTCTCTTCGCCTGCGCCATCGTCGCTTGCTCCGCCATCTCCTTCGCCTCTTTCTGCGCCAACTCGTACTCTCTCTTTTTCGCCTCGAGAAGCGCCGCTTTCTTCTCCTGCGCCAAACGCTTCTTCTTCGCGAACTCATCTTCTTCCTCCTCCTCGTCTGCTTGTCCTGTTGTTGTTGCTGCTGCTACTGCAGCTGCTTCGGCGACTACGGGAGTCTCTTTGACTTCTTCTCGTTCTTCTACTTCTTGTTCTTGTTGTGGCGGCGATGGAGGAGGAGGAGGAGGAGGAGTTGATGGTGGTGGTGATGGTGGAGCCGCCTGTTTCGCCGACGTCTGCTTCTTTTTATTCTTCTTCGCCTTCCCGGCCGGAACAAAATCGTCGTTCTCCCAATCGAGTTTTCCCTCTCCTCCCGCGCTCGCGGCGGCGGGAAAAGCAGCAGCGTCCGCAGCATCAGACGGCGATTCGCTGCTCGAATCGCCGTTAGAAGAAGATGATTGCTCCTGCTGTTCTTTCGTCGTCGTCGTCTTGGCCACTTTCTTATTCTTCTTCGCCTTCCCAGCCGGGACGAAATCATCAAAGTCCTCCTCCCAATCGAATTTTTGCTCTCCTCCTTTCTTCTTCGCTTTCGTTTTTATTTTGTCCCTCGAATTCTTCTCGTCGTTCGAGGCTTTTGCAACGACGACGACAAAAACAGATCGACGATTTCGAGATCGACCGAAGGTAAAGGTGGTCCGACAGCGTTCGCTCCCTCGCCGAAACAAAGAAGCGGAGGGAGAAGACGCGAGCGTCTTTGACGGCGACGTAAACGAATGCATCATCATCATCATCTGTATTGGATAAAATGGAGAGTTGAAAAACGCTTCTCTGTCGTGTTGTTTATCTAAAAAGGATTCGCGAGGATACTCACGCGCGGTAATACAGTGCAACAACAACACTCGCCGAAAGACGCTTCTCTCTCTGCGTGTCTGTCTCTGTCTTTCTCTGAAAAGTCTCTCTTTTATGTGTTTACGCGCGCAACTAATGCGGAACGTCTTTAAGGTTTTTCGCCTCAAAATCCTTCAGAAAACAACACACGAGAGAGGATTAAGAAGACAAAGACAAAGCTTTGATTGAGGCGCCAAGAGCGATGACGATGCATTGCGAGAAGGAGAACGAAAAGGAGGATCGAAAACCGAACGACGGATAGAAAAAATGGCGGAAAAAGAGGAGAATACTACGGCGGAAGTCACGTACGCGCGATTGGTTTCCCATTTTCATCATCATCATCAAACGACCAAGAGAGAGGACGAACAAGTCGCGCGAATGCACTCGTTATCGCGCATACTGGACGAATTAACGGGTCCCGTCGAGATGAGAACGATGGATGTGCATTCGGTCGTATTTATCGCGAAGAAGTTAATCGAGAGAAGATGCGAAAAGAGTGGTGGTGAGAGAGGAGGAGGAGACGAGGAGAACGTCGAGAAGAGGCACTTTGGGTACTCGATTTTACAACGACTTTTAATATCGGCAAAAACGAGCGAAGAGGAGGAGATTTTTATGATGAACGAGTTCACGAATATAATTTCAAACGAGTTACGTTTGACGTCACAAGGCGGCGCAAAAGTGCCGTACCCGTTGAAGTCGAAAGTCGCGCAGATTACGGCGGAGTTTATTAAACGAGAAGGTTCGACGGCGTGGATCGCGTTTAGCGAAACCATCGCGAGGATGTTGCGATCGGCGGATGCGTACGAGTGCGATTTAGGGGCGATTATCGCGAGATACGTGGCAGAAGACGTGGCGTTGCACTCGGACGAGGTGTTTGCGGATAAGGTGAGAGATTTGTTGGGTGGAATGACGCAAACGATTGGAGAGGTGACGGGCGCGATGCGAGAGGCGTGGGAGAGGCATTTTAGTAACAATAATGTCGCTGCGCCGGAGATGCAGAAAGCGTCCGAAAATTGCGCCTTGGCTGTTTTAGAGGCTATCAGCGTGTACGCGGAGTGGGCGCCGTTAGTGCCGCTGGTCCGGAGTGGACTTGTGGATATATGCTGCGTGGCTTTGTTGGTGCGCCTTTTGATTTCTCTTTTGATTTCTCGCTTTTCGCTTCTCGCGCTTTTGCCGATGATGATGCACAATTTTTGGATCAACCATCTGAACATCCACCGTGAGGATAAACTTTACAAAAACATATTATATGTCTGAGGCATCGCATTCACCGCTCTTCTTTCTGCTCATCTCTCTTTTTGCTCTGTGCATGTGTGTGTATCTATCTGTGCGCGGCCTAAAATACTAACGAGGCGAAAAAATTATACTGCACTTCTTCTTTTTCGTTTTACCCGAAACAGAGCAACATCAACGAATCCGCGTGCCGAGCGCCGGCGGCATCAGCTATTAAGCACGTTCTCGCTCGTAAACCGTTACCGGAGGATGTTCCTCAAGACGATCGAGCGGTTGTTTTTATGGCCATATCTTCGTGCGTTCGCGCAGTGGCGACACATTTAGATGTCGTTTTAGCGCAAGAATACAACGCTTTGGACAACGCGGATGCGTACCAGCAGTGCGCCGAATTGGCATGTCAAGCGGCGTCAGTGCAGGTTTTACACACGCTAAGTCGCGGAGAGCAGCATCAACAACATCAACACCAACAACAGCTAGAGTTGGTTGTCGCGTTGCTCGAACGGTTAGCTATGTTAGTCAGGATCCCCAACTTGAAGTCGTTGGAGACGGTGTTAGGAGCGTGGACGGCGTTATTGCGCGCGAACGGAGCAACAGTGCCAAAAAAAGGACACGCGACGACGACTTCCTCTATGGCGCCGCCGTCTTCGTCATCGCTATCAACTTCAACATCCTTAAAAGTCCTCCCGCCTCGTGCCGTTCCAGCTTTGCTGGACTATTGCGTCGCGTGGCTTCGCGCTGGTGGTGGTTTAGCCGGGGGCATGGATCCGGCTGGCACGCACATCGCCAGCGAAAGAGAACAATGGGAAGACACGTTCGAAACGTTCGAGGAATTGAAAACGCAATGGATTATCAATCGCGCGAAAGTGATGGAAGTTATCAAACTCTGCGCGAATCTGGACCCACAAAGTGCGTCGAGGAAGTTGTTAGAAACCGTCGATGGGGCTCTAGAATGGTTGAAGAGCGTATCAACGTCGGCAGATGGAGGGGAAGATTCAGGAGACGAAGGCAAAGCGTGTATTTTAGAAGGTGTCCAAGCGTTCACGGAGTGCATCATGCTCGTTTTGCCCATCGAAGAACCGCAAGCATCGAGCGTGGTGATAGAAATAGAAAACTTAGTCACGAAAGCGCTCGCGATGACCGATCAATCTTCCCAAAGTGGTGGAATCAGATTAGGCCCGCAAAGTTTAGCGCAATACGCGAAAATTTTAGAGTGTTTTGGACGCATCGGTTTGGTGCGACCAAATTTGGCGCCTCTGTTGGTAAAGCACCTGTTCGATTTGCTCGGCACTGTTGCGGCGGAGGACGTTTCCGCGCCACCGGTTCGAGGTAAAGCTCGAGTGAAAAGGACGCAATTGGCGAGACAGAAGATTTGTTCGGCGATGTTGAACATTTGCGCGACGGTGCCAGAGGTACGAAAAAACTTTTTGTGTGCTGGTCACATTTCCTCTTCTTCCTTATTTAATTCGTCTTCTTAAAACTTTGTCGCGGCGTATTACAACTGCGGCAGAGCTATGCAAAGGCGAGAGATTAAAATCAGCGTTTTCCTCTTTCATGTATTTGCAATATCTTTCACAGAGAGATTGAAGTTTTGCATCGGAGGAAGCGCTACATGTTTCCTACTTTTTCTTTTCCTTCTTTTACGTTCGTAACAACAGAATCAAAAGCAACATCAAAAACATTTACTGACGCGCTCTTTCTTTCATTCATATTTATAACAAACAGGCGCTCAACCCGCACCTGGAACCGTTGGCAGAACAAGTCGAAAGTCTCCGATCCACGGGCAACTTGACCGGCGCGGAGAGAGGAACTTTAGCCGAAGCTTTATTAGCAGTGGCGACACCGAGTGGTCCAGAACGAGTGATCCAAGTGCTCGATTGGTTGTTAGCGCCGGTGAAAAGTAGATGGTACAGCGTGGAAACTGGAGCAGTGTTACCGCTGGTGGCAAATTTGACCACGCCGGAAGCGTTTATGGCGCAGGAGCAACAGCAACAGCAACTCTCGAACGTGCACTGGGATCTCTTTCACGACGTGCAGTTGCTCGAAAGGTGCATGCGACGGTGTTTACCGGGCAGTAGCGCGCAAGCGGCGCAGAAAGTGGTTCAAGAAGCGCCCGGAGAGCAACAACAACAGCAACAACAATCCGTCTGTCTCATATTGGAACACGTCGAATGGGCTATCCTCTTAGCGACGGAGATGCACCGACTCGTAAGACAAATCTATACGCCAGGTTTGCAATCGCAAATGGTCAGCTCGAACTTAGCAGAATCGTTGCAGCCGTCTTGGGAAGAGTACGCAGCCTCGTTGAAGCCAGGTAAATTGAAAGAATTCGCCTTGGAACAGGCGGAAAATCAAAACGCAACCCAGCTGAAAGTAGTTTCCGTTCGAGATTGGCTTCGCGTGTTACGAGATGCGAGTTTGAATATCATCAATTTGGTTTTGTTACACGCGAGTGAGATGACGTATTCGAACCCGTCAATCGCGGGGAAGATACGGACAGTCATAGCCACCGATTTAGAGGCACAAAGAGACGACCAAGTGAGGACGATGGTGCTTTTGTTCGTAAGGCCGGTACTGTCGAGATGTCCGGCACAGTTTCGCCAGATTTGGTTTCAAGCGTTGGTTGCGCCGATATTGCCAGATTTGTGCCGACGCGTGGAAGCTGGCTGGACGACAGCGGGTGCGAACAAAGCAACTCTTTCGACTCCAGGAACAACAACGAATGAAGCTCTCGACACGTCGTCGGATGTATCCACGTACGCCACGCTCGTCGCCGAAGCTTACTCCGAACGCACGTTGCGCGAAATTTCTCGAGAGTTGGGCTCGATATTAGAACTCATCGTCGCTCCAGACGGCACTCTCGGTCGACGCACGAAAACCGCATCTACCTCAGATACCGAAAAAGACGCCGTTGCAGGTGGCAAGCACTTAATCGATTGGATGTGTTCGCAAAGTGATGTGCAAGTAGCCCAAATAGCCATCCAAGCCGGCACTTTGGCGTTGAAGATTGACGATTTAGAAACAGTTTCTAAAGCCATCTTGTTTTGTCGAGGTTTAGTCGCCGCCGCTTCCGCGCAAGACCCGCGCATTGGCGAAGGGCTCGCGGAATCTTGCGGCGGCGAAATCGTACTTGCCGCCGTGGCGGCTTTGAGCAAATCTTTGAATTCTTCCTTACAAGCGGAACTTTTGAGTTTGATTTACGAAGTTTTAACGAAACACGCGAGGACGACACAATCAGTCCCGCACGCCATGCTCTGCATCCCAGGCATTACGGAGAGCGTATTGATGAACACTTTGGAGGAAATAAGCAAGTGTCGTTCGGAGAAAAAAGCGACTGGATTGGTGAAAAATTTATTGTTATCGATACCGGGAGAGGAATTGAAAATTTTAGCAACTGGCGATAACAAAAAGACAATTTCAGCGATTCAAATTCCAACCAACAGTAAAAGAAGGCAAAGTGACGGTGGAAACGCGAGTGAACCCGTGAAATCATCTTGGACGGAAAACGAAGTCCACGCCGGGTTCCAGTTGTTTCAATAGCGATTTTTATTAAATTTTATACGCAGCGCAACTCTTTTTGAATTTTATGTACACGTGGACTCCTTCTTTCTATTAACCGACGTTTTTAACGCACGTCGACAAATTTTTCTTTTTCGTCGCTCAACCACGGCACGTTTCCGCACTCCAACTGATTTTGCAATCTTAAATCGTACACGATGTTCCGTTTCCTCGGTTTGAGCGCCGGCGTCACTTCGCCTCGCAACACGTTTTTCAAATCGCACTTAAATTCGCCGTTGTGAAACCACGTGTGCGAAAAATACGCCTCCATCGCGTCACCGCCTCCGGCGCCTAGTCTAGCTAACTCGTCTAATCGTAGAAGTTTTCGAACAATGTCCACGGTATCGGCGTCGAACCAGTGCGGACACCAGACGCCACCGTTTGCGTCTACGCTCATCACGGCTTCGTATAACTCAATGTGGTTTCCTCGGACGTTCGCGTACGGCGTCGCTCCCGAGCATAATTCGTAAATCAAAACTCCCAAACTCCACAAATCGGCTTCGAATCTACAGCCTTTTTTGCTCATGACTTCCGGGGACATGTACTGACTCGTCCCGCAGAACGAGTACGCGCGCTCGTCTTCTCTTTCTAATTTCTTAGCCATACCAAAATCGGCTAAACACACGTCGCCGTTTGCTCGCAACAAAATGTTCTCTGGTTTTAAATCTCTGTAGACGTATTTTTTCACGTGTAAATAGGCAATGGCCGCAGAGACTTGCGAGATGTACACCTTTGCGTCTGAAAGAGACGGTAATCCGTGATAGACTAAACACTGAAACAAATCCCCGCACGGTGCGTACTCTGTGAGCAAATAATACGCGGTCGGATCGTCGTACGAGTGAAACAAAGTAGCTATGAATGGGCCGTTGGATACGTCCATGTGAACATGCCTTTCGTACGCGGCGTGTTTTTCCTCACCGACGGAAACCAATTTGGACTTTTGCATCACTTTAAACGCCAACAACTGTTTCGTATCGTGCAAACGAGCTAAATACACCGTCCCGCACAAACCTTTCCCGAGCTCTCTCAAAACGGTGAAATCTTTCGGGAACGACGAAGACGGCGAAATGATAACCTCTCTCAACGAGTCGTCGTATTCGGCTTCTTTATAGTCTTTGGACAAACCCGCCGCGGAGACTAAATTCGAATCGTCCTCTTTTACCGTTTGCGTTTGCGTTTGCGTTTGCG
>Ga0115000_10003591_pt1 | contig 12969 bp, 9 predicted proteins | sample ArcticOcean_MG_C_6_FD_89690 | JGI IMG/M metagenome (GOLD analysis project Ga0115000, IMG submission 89690) | Marine microbial communities from western Arctic Ocean - ArcticOcean_MG_CB8_128 | ecosystem: Environmental > Aquatic > Marine > Oceanic | place: Arctic Ocean: Canada Basin | collected... | reverse complement strand
TTTTCTCCTCTCGCGCCCACTTGAGCAACTCGAGTTTATTCGTTTTAGCAACTTCATCGCAGAAGAGTTCCTCGCAGAATTCTGTTTCACTTTCACCTTCTTCCCAGTAGAATTCTGTTTCACTTTCACCTTCTTCCCAGTAACTCGTCCACAACGATCGATTCTCCCACGCAATCTCCAAAGTCGATATCGACGACATCTCGCTCACTCTAAACTTCTTTTTCAAATCACCCGCGCGAGACGATCTCTTAATCAACTTTCTCGTCTCCGTATTCACCCCGTACAAGAATTTGAGATCAGTCGCATTCAACCTCGGGAGAATATGAGTGAAAGTAATATCATCGTTATTCACAATCAAATCCCACACATCTCTCTCCCCGATCCGCCTTTTCTGCGCACTCGTCCTCACTCCATACATGACGTTTGTCTCACGACACCAACTTCTCTTCTTCCTCTTCTTCTTTCTCTCGTCTTTTTAATATGGTAGTATACGATTGTTTTTCGTCAAAGAAGAAAAAGTGGCGTTTTGGAGAAAAACTTTCCCGAAAAGCACTTTACTCGCGCACGTCACAAAATCAATGACAACATATTCCAACGAAGAACGACCTCGCAAACTTTCATCCACGGTACACCTAGACGAGAACGAATCGGTCGAGACCACGAGAGTTACCATCGAAGAGAATTGCACGTGTTACGCGCACTACTCCGTGTTTTTGTTTGAAAACGACGGGGAGAAATCCCCTAGTAGGAATGCCCTACGATTTAGCACCAATGAAGAAGAAGGCGAGGAACAACTCGCGCTGGCGATATATGTGAGCCAACCGAACGCGCGACACGTCGCGTGCAAAGGCGTCGATCAGTGCTTGCGATTGATGAAAAATGTCGGCGAGAAGGCGTCTTTTGTGATACCTCCTTCGTTAGGGTACGGGGATGCTGGAAATATCTCCTTCCCTTCGATACCGCCGAAGTGCGAGTTACTCGCGGAGATTGAGCTGTTGCACGTGGAAGGGACGAAAGAGACGCCAGATACCAATCGAGCGGATTTAACGTTCGAGAAGCGGATGGAGCGGTGCGAAAATTTGAAAAAGAAAGGGAACGAGAAGTTTCGAGATGGATCGAAGAAAGCGGCGGTGAGGTTGTACGAGAGCGGTTTGTCGTACATCACGGAGGATTTGATGCAACAGTTGGTGTTGCCAAAACACGTGGATTTAGCGGAAGAGTTGAGAGCGACGTTGCGATTGAATATGGGCGGGAGTTTTTTAGCGTTGAAGGAGTACGCGATGTGCATCAAGTATTGCGATTTGGCGAGGGGCGCAGGCGTCTGGGGCGACGCCGTGAAGCGGTGTCACTTTTTTCGCGAGAAAAAGGAAGATTCGTGTTGGCTGACGAAACCACAACAGGTGAAGGCAATGTTTAGGAAAGCGCAAGCGCTGGAGAGCATGCCTGGAGAGAAATACGAGGAAGCGATGAGCGTACTACAGGAAGTGAACGATAGTTTGGACGCGGAGTTGGAAAGGCGGAATGTTAAAGCGAACGGGCGTCGCCAAGGAAACGCGGAAACTTTGTTTTTCGATGCCTTGGATCCTGAACACCACGAGGACGCAAAAATGTTTGAGATGTTTCGGAGCGATTTCTTACTTTCTGTGGAGAAAGTCAACAGAGTAGCGAAGTTGATTGAGAAGCGAGAGAAGATGTCCATGGCTGAGTTTTGTGGAGTGTTCGAGAAGAAGACTTGAGCGAAAAAGGGGGTGTTGATTTCGAGGCGTAACTGATAAATAAAAAAAGAAGGAAAAAAGTTTTTCTCGTCACAAACATGGCTGAAGAAAGTAATAGAGAAGAAACAATCACTGGCGCGACGGCGGTATGGAGGGTGGCGGAAAGTTACGGCGTCACGCACGTTTTCGCCAATCCTGGCACGACGGAGATGCATTTCGTCGGCGCGTTTGAGTCTGTTCGTAAAATCGAGCCAATTTTAACTTTACACGAGACCGTTGCCTCTGGAGCTGCAGACGGGTATGCGAGAGTGAAGAAAGGCTCGAATGTGAATATTCCAGGCGTAACTTTACTCCATCTCAGTCCGGGATTGATGAATGCTTCGGCAAATCTACACAACGCTCATCGCGCCGGATCGTCTGTTGTAAACGTAGTCGGCGATATGTCCACGTGGCATTCTGGCACCGATCCGGTCCTTGAGAGTTCGATCGCTGATATCGCGAAGATCAACGGCGCGGTTGTTTCGTCCAAAGTCCCCGCAGCTATTGCGGCGGATGCAAAAGAAGCGTTTGTGACTGCGACGAGAAACTCGACATCTCCGGGGGCGTCGAAAGTGGTCACTTTAATTGTACCCCACGATCGAAGTTGGGAGCGCGTTTCGAAAGTATCCGTCGAAGATGTGATTCGTGGAGATGCTTCGCCATTAGAGCAACTGAACGAGGATCGTGAACAAAGGAGTCAACACCTCCAGTCACCGGAGCAAGCAACGACGAAAGGAAGTGTAGCCGAGCGCATGCACGCGCAACTCACAGAACTTCTAGATGAAAAAGAAGTTCCGCCACCATTTACGACCAAGACTACCTTTCGTTCCATCGGATTAACATCGCAATCGAGCATACGCTACGCCTCAATGTTACGCGAAGAATTTAAGTTGGATATTCAACCGACGATCATGTATGACTACAGTTTAGTTTGGGACTTAGTTTTATACATCGAAGACCGCTTGGCGATTGAGAACAAAAACAGCGGGGGGGAGAATAGTTTCTCTCCTGCGTCTTCACCCACGCGAGAGAGCGCCGATGTGGGTAAGAAGAATACTTCACATTCGCATGGTCTTTCTGAACCGGTACAAAAGGCCATCAACGCGTTTGGTAAGTCGTTCGTAAAGAGTATTTTGAAATCTGAATCCGGGAGAGTGGGCGTCTACTTGGGCGGCGACGCGGGAATTAGAGAAAACTTGGAACGCGTCTGCGGAATTTTTCGCAAACTGGGCATCTCCGAAGACTCAATTTACGTCGAAAATGCGTTCTCGCGCATCGATCGTGGTGGTGATCTCATGGTGAAAAGATGTCCATACTTCCCGCGCGACGCGATGGCGACGTTGGCCAGTTTTGAAACGCTCGTTCTCGTCGACGCGAAGAAACCGGTCGCGATGTTTGGCTACAAAGACCAAAACTTCTCCTCGCTCATTCGCCAAGGCGAGGACGATGTTTGGGAAATCGAAGCACCGCCTGGTGGCAAACTGACTGACGCGTTTGAAGCGATCGAAGCTGCGATAGATAAAAAGGCAAATACGTGGAGAACGGATGTTGCGGACGCTAAGAACGATAAACACCGCGAAAGAGTCACGCGTGCGGCGAAGGAAAATACGTTGCGCGAGACGAGCGGAAAGTTGACACCCGCCGCAATGTGCGGAACGATCGCAAAATCGCAACCGGAAAACTGTGTTGTTGTTGATGAAAGTTTAACGTCAGGTTCGATGTATTGGGACGCGACCGATGCGTTCTCGCCTCAGTTTACGCACTTGACTCTCACCGGTGGAGCGATTGGTTTCGGTCTTTCCGCCGCAGTCGGGGCGGCGGTCGCTGATCGTTCACGCAAAGTCATCGCGTTTCAAGCCGACGGTTCAGGTTTGTACGATTGTCAAGCGCTATGGACCATGGCCAGGTACAATTTGAACGTGTGCGTGGTCATTTGCAACAACTCAAGTTACAACATCTTAAACATTGAAAATGTGATGCAAAGAGTTGAAGATGCGAACAAGACAAACGTGTCGAAATCGTTGACGAGTCTCGGGGAACCAACCATCGATTGGGTCACCATGGCGAAATCGTTCGGCTTCCGCATGGCTACTCGATGCGACACGATTGAAAGTTTCCAAATGGTCTTTCAAGAAGCGATGGAAAAGAACGGCGATGGCCCCATACTCGTGGAGGCTGTTTTATAGTCAGCGTACTGCAAGATGCATCTGCGTCTCTCTCATGTTCTCTTTGTCTTAAAAGAATTCTACTAAATCCTACTAAAGCATTGCTATTTCTTCGTCACCTTCACATTCAGTGGGAGTCGCCGTCGTCGTCATCGCTGTTGCAAATGTTGAAAACGGCGCTCTTCGTCCTCCTCCACCTCCTCTCGCCGACTTGTTCCTTCTGTCCATTTGCCTTTCATAAAACTTGGCAAAGTACTTCTCGTCTGTGATCATTGACTCGTCGAACTGCTTGATCAGACTCGTCATCTTTTCGACGTCCGCCATCGCCGTCTCCAACTTCACCTGCTTCGTCGCCGCGTATTCGACGTGATCGTGAAACGTCACCATGTTTTGGTCGTCAATTTTCGCCGTAACGCCGCCTCGGATATTCGATCGAGCAACCATTTCGTTCACCAACATCTTCGCTTCGCTTTCGCCGCCGTCCAGATGCAACTCGCGCGCAATAGCCCCCAAACTTAACGAGGAGTACGTCTGTGCCACTTTGCGGACTTGCGCGAGTTGGACAGATTTGTGCGCTAACAAGACCAAGTCTGCGTTTTTGTCGTTTTCGAAAATGGCGGAGTACTTCTTCATGGTTTCCGTGAAACGTTGTAAAGGCGTTGACGATGATTTATCACCTCGAACACTTTTGTTCGACAACGCTTCCACGAGAAGTTGATAGGGACTATTGTTTTGCTGTTGCTGTTTCCTTTCCTCGTCTTCTTCTGCATCTTCTTCGCCTTCCCCTCTTGGCGCCGGCGGCGGCGATGAATCGATGTCGTCGTCCAAAGCGTCTCCTTCCTCTTCAAACTTCATCTTCATCTTTTGCGGAGTCGTCTCCTCTCTAGCTCCTTTTGTTCCTTGTTGATGATGATATTCGTGTTCATCCTCGTTCTTCATCTCGTCGTCCTGAGATGAATCGTTCGATTGTTGTTTTCTGTTTGGATCTTCCGCGGCGCCAAAATCACCTGCGGCTAAAATGTCCTCCAAGTCCATATCTGCGAACTCGTTCGACTCGTTTCCAAAACTCCTACCTCCTCGCTTACCACCACCATCACCACCGATGAATGGCGTTTGCTGTATCAACGATTGTCTGACCACATTCGATGTCTTCGCGGGAATCCCGCTCTTCTCGGACAAAAACGTCGACGTTTCACCCGTTCGAACGATGGACGCCAAGAGCAATTTGTTATAACTCTCCATCTGGACTCGTCCGCACTTCTCTTTCGTCGGCATCGAAATGCAGTGTGAAAAGAACGAAATAGCTCGATCGTACTTTTCCGTGCACAAACACGACAAACCGGCGTAATAGCAATAGTTTGCAAAATCTTTCGCCTTAAATCCAGTTTCGGACGGATCTTCCACGGCGAAGAGAAGTCCTCTTTCGTACGCCTCGTTCTCTCTCTTCAGTTCCACGCACGTTTCGTAACACACCGCGTGCAAAAACGTCACCTTACCTCTCGATACCACGTTTGAATACGCTCTCAAAGCGTACTTCAGCGGCTCCAAAGCTCGTTCCAAAACTCCCATCTCGCGCAATGTCTTCACGTACGACCTCGCGACCACCGCAAACGCCTTCTTCGCGAGCGCCGAAGCGTTGGCCAGATGCGCTTCATACTCCTCCTTCTCCTTCGCGAACAACACGCACTTTTCCGCCAACTCGAGAAATTTCATCGCATCTTCTTCCGAGATCACCTTCGTTACCAACGACGCGCTCCCGTCGTCCTCATCTTCGCCGCTCTTTTTAGCGTAAGATCCTCCTCCTCCTCCTAAAAAATCCATCGTCTTTTTCTTTCTGATTTTCGTCTGCGAAATTTTCTTCTTCGTTGCCGCTGCGGTCGTCGTCCCGGTGCGTTCGCTCTTTTTCTTCTTCTCTTCCTCTTCCTCCTCCTCTCTCTCGTTCTCTTCCTCTTCCTCCTCCTCTCTCTCGTTCTCTTCCTCTCCCTCCTCTTCCACGCCTCCTCTCGCGATATCGACCACAGATTTCAACAGCATCGCGCGTTCGCTCATTCGCAATCGCGCGAAAACGGTTGACGAGGCTAAAATCAGATCCGGTCGAGATGCGAAGTGTTTTCTCACGGAAAGTTTCGAGAGGATCGTTTCGTTTTCCTCGAACGAATTCGAGACCAGGTCTTCTAGAACCGGAAATTGCAGTTCTTTCATTCTTCTTCTCCCTTTGCAGGTGCGATGAATAATCGAACAACGCGAGAGAGTTATGCTACGGTCGAGAGGGTATTATTTGAAGAATTTGGAGGAAATTTTCTTTTTCTTCAATCCCCAAAGAAAACGTCTTCTTTGACGTTTTGGAGAAAAAAGAATACACACACGAGAGTAAAGAAACAATAATACTAATACTAATGGGGAAAAAGATATCCGGCGCGCAAAAGAGGAAGAAGAAGAAGGAGAGAGAAAAAGCTTCAGCGGAAATGGAGAGGTTGAAGCTCGGGCCGACCAAGATATGGACGGGATTGGTGTTGCATCACAAGGATGTGTTTGTCTCGCATGTGATTCCGAAATTGAATAAGACGGATCGTTTTTTCTTTAAGAAGGTGAATAGTGAGAGTCAAGATGTGCTTGAGTTCAACGTATCCGGATTACGTGCGACGGTTCGCGAATGTACATCCATTTTGACGTTAGAATGGGTGTGGAATCACTTTCCCTGGGGAGAGAAAGATACCAAAGGAAGAGTGGTAGATCAAGCCTGGTTTTGTTGGGAAGTTGCTAAAACGAATAAACTCGAGTTGCTCAAGTGGGCGAGAGAAGTGAAACATTGCGAGTGGGATGAAAAGACGATTAAAGCGGCAGCATTTAAAGGTAATCTCGAGATGCTGAAGTACTGCTTCTCTAATGATTGCCCGTATGATGAAGAAGAGTCGTGTAAACTAGCTGCTCTTGGAGGACACCTCGACTGTGTTCGATTTCTTTTCGACAAAGTGAAACCTTCGCGAGAGACGGAAAGATATGCGGCAATGCAAGCAGCATGCGGTGGTCACGTGGACATCATGAAATATTTCGTCGAAGAAAGAAAGATATCGGATGCGGTAAAGAGTGACTGCGTGTACAACACTGCAGGGTATGGCCGACTCGATTGCCTCAAATACTTATTAGGCGAAGAGGCGAAAGCGCCTCTTAACGACTGGCAAGACATCGCTTGCGCTCGTTACCACGAGCACCCCGAGTGCGAAAACTACTTGCGAGAAAAAGGGTGCCCGGAACCAACGGACGAAGAATACGCTCGATTTGTCGAGAAAGCAGAAAAGATAAAAGCGTAAGCGAGAGAGAGAAAGAGAAAGAAAGAGAGAGACATTTTCCACGTGCTAATTTTTGTTCTATTCAACAAGACTGAGAGAGAGACCACAAAAACAAGGCACTCACTCGACACTTTTTTGTGCACACAAAACACACACACACAACATGTCCTCCTTTTCGCTCGCATCGAGAGCCATCGCGTGTAAGAGCGGCATCTTTTCTTCTGCTTTGTCGACGACGACCACCGCGGCTGGCAGAAAATGCGCGAGCAATAAGAGTTTCAGCGTCAAAGTCGTTCGCGCGCAAGCGGCGAGCGAGGATGGGGAAAACGACGTATCTGCCGACGTCGATGCAAAAACGAACGCGGGAGAGGAGGCTGAAACGTCGTCGACGACGAGCATTACGACCATCGAGAAGACGAAAGACGCGGAAGGCAAAGACGAATACGAATTAGTCGGTCCGTCACCGGAGAGATTTAAAGTCGCGGAAGGGCAGCTGGTGAGTTTGCTCACCGCGGCGACGCCGGCGTCGACGAGATTAATCAGTGGCGTTTTGACGTCGGGGTGGAAAGTGTCGCTGGAAACCGGTCCGGTCCAAGACGGGGAGTATTCGTTTGGTTCCTTTGGCGGGCGATATCTGAAAGAAACGAGCGACACGGAATCGTTCAAACGTCCGGAGAAACCGTTGAAACTCTACGAATTTGAGGGATGTCCATTTTGTCGCAAAGTGCGCGAGGCTATCGTTTGGCTCGATTTGGATCCCATAGTATATCCGTGTCCGCAAGGCGGGAAAAGATATCGCGAGTTTGTCAAGGAAACTGGAGGGAAAGCGCAGTTCCCGTACTTGATTGACGAAAACACCGGTACGAAAATGTACGAGTCCGACGATATCATCGAGTATTTGTACGAAAACTATGGACCGGGGAAGGATAAAGTGCCTAGTTTGATAAGTCGGTCGCCGATTGTCACCGTTGCCGCGGGTCTCGGCATGTTAGGCAGAATTGGCAAAGGGAGCAAATTGGATGCAAAGTCCACGGCGAACGAGAAGGAGTTGGAACCTATTGTGTTTTATGGCTACGAGACGTCTCCGTTTTGCAAAATCGTTCGCGAACGGTTGGTGGAATTGGAAATCCCGCACCAAATCAAAAGCACGGGAAGAGGCTCGTACAAAAGGAAGGAGTTGTTGAAAAAGCGCGGGACGTTTCAAGTCCCTTACATTGAGGACCCAAACACGAAGAAAGCGATGTTCGAAAGTAAAGATATCTTGGAGTATTTGAACAGAGAGTACGCGTCGTAAAAAACGTTCGTGTCCGCTCGCTTTTTTTGATAAACAAAAATGTACAACATCATCACAACACGTCGAACGCGTCGTCCTTCGTCTTCTCGCAAATCCGTTTTCTCAACTCCACAAATTTCTTCGCGCTCGCAAATTCGTTCAAATCTTCGTATTCTATTTCGTTCTTTATTGCGATTTTAATCGCTTCCGCCCACCGTATCCGGTACTTTATCTCCTCTTTCGTTCTCCCGTCGCCAAACTTCAAATCACCTTTTTTAGGAGGTCTCCAATCCCCGATTAAATAGCACGCGTCTTCGCCTTGGTCTTCGGTATAATACAAGTCGCTGATGTCGACGTTCTTCTCTTTAGCTCGCTCGATTTGTTCCTCCAGCTGTTTCGAAAGCGCCGCTTTACCACCACCGAGCGTTATGATTCTCACGAGTAAGATAATCACCCCAGCTTCTGCTGCGCTGTCGAGATTGAAAATCGAAACGTCGTTGTCTATCGCAGCTCTTGGAACAGCGACTCCTCGTTTCCTTTCAAAAGTCGAAGAACTCATCTTGGTCCCCGCACGACGAGGAGAAAACGTTGTTGTTGTTGTTGTTTGAGACGCTCTGCCACTCATACTACTACTCGCTGATGACATCATTGTATCTGGTTTTATGAAAGGATATTATGGGGAACTTCTTGCCGTGGGAAATAAAATATCTCCTCCTCATTAGAAAACAAAGATGTCCATCCCGAACAACAACATCCCTCCAGGTATCGTTCGGAAAGCCGAGATGCAAATGAAGAGGAAGGCGCCGGATGATTTGAATGGTGAACAACACAAAACGAGGAGCAAAAAAGCGAACGCGGCTGCTTCGTCGTCGACTTCCTCTTTGCAATTTGACTACGATTTGGAAAAGCAGTTTCGTGAGAACTCGGTGGCGGGCTTTGCGCTCACATGCGTCATGCACAGAGAACGGTCGGCGATGAAAGAAGCTCTGAGTTTGTTGAGAGAGTGTTTGGACGACGATTTTACCAAAATCTCGCCTATGAAGATGCCGTGCAAAGCGTTTGCGTTTTTGAGCGTGGCGGAAGAAAAATTACAGTTGGAAATGGTGGAGGTGGTGACGAGAGTCGTGCGGATAGTTTTGAATCGTCAGAACGAAGTGAGATTTTTAGAGCGCATGATTCCTATACAGACGACTTGCGAGTATACCGACGACGCGATAGAACGAGCGGTTGAGCGGTTAGGCATTACCAATCAGTCGAATGAATTCAAAACGTTCGCGGTTTGCCACCGAGACTGCTTCTCGAAAGCGCTCGTCGCGAAGGAGGATACGAAGGACGAAATGGAGAAATGGAAATCGATGGCAGTCACGAACGCGGTAGCGTCATCCGTATCGAAAAGAATCGATAAAGTTAGTTTGAAAGATCCGGATGTGGTCATCTTTGTCGTAGTCTTGGCGGTGAACGACAATTTTGGCGTAAAAAATACGAAGAAGGATTTCAGTAACATGACGCGTCGGCTCGGTTTGTCGTACGCGACGAGAGAGTCGAAGGTGTTCACGGTGAAATCGAAAGGAATAGATGCGACGAATTTAAAACTATAGTAATAGCAGGAAGAAAGAGTCACTACTACTCATGTATACTCGAGCAAAATCAAGGTAGATTGGTCATTTGAATGAGTGAATTTCATCCCGCTCGCATCCCCGCTGATGCATCCCGACGTCGCAATCGCCGCATCCGCTCGCGAAACGCCTCTAAACGATGCCAATCGCCGCGCACGCGCATATTCAACGCGGAAATGCAAAAAAAAAAGATGCATGTCTCATCCGGCAATCGAAGCCGGGTCTCTGCCGATCTGAAGCTTTACGCTCGAGAGAGTACAGTGAATTTACACTGCGGTTTCTAAGTTTGCCTAAATGTGCCTTTAATGGCAGGGCAATGTTCTACCACTGAACCAATGAGACATAGCTTTTAGGTCTCAAAATAAGAAGTAAAAAGAACAAATGTATCCCTAAATCAACATTTTTTTGGTTGCCTTCCTTACTTTCTGAAAAAAAACTTTCTCTCCTCTCGATCTTCACAACCATTGTTGTCGTGTATAGATCATCCCCTGCTTTTTGCTCGGGGGTGGTCGTCAATATGCTCTTCGCCGTCACCTCTCTCTCGCCAAACACTCCTCCGTCTTCCTCGTCGTCATCTTCTTTGGATGATGATGACGACGAAGAAAACAAAGGAAAAAAGAAAACAAAATGGCTTATTAAGAAAAAAAATCTATCCCGTATCAGTCATATAAATCTGATGCGACGAGCGCAGTCTTTGGGAGATTTATTGTTGACTACGAATAATAAGAAGAAAACTCTCATCGAGAAACAAAGAAAGAAAAAGAAAGAGAACGAACAAATATCATATCAAACCCTGGCAATTGTGATTCTTTCTTCTCTGCTCATCTTCTCTTTACTCGTCATCAAGCAGCAAAACAAAAACAGAAAGATTCGAGACATTGATAGAAAGTTGCATCACACGATATCCGCGCTCGCGACGAGAGCGCAATGGAGTTTAGAAGAGGTTAGTAGTAATGGTGAGAAGACGAAGTGGTGGAAAAAATATAACTCACCTCACGACTACATTCAAAATCCAAAATTAGTTTTATTAGACGAGTACGGATTGCCGACGTTACAACAACAGTGCGAACGAAAGGTGGAGTGGCCAACCGTGGCGTTTATGACTTCGTCGTTTTTGTGCGAATCGTTTCTCGAAGTTCTCCCGAAAACACTGAGAGTGCACACGTTTCTACTGAACACGAGAGCGCAGATGAAATACATCTCGCTCAGAAAGTTGCCGACGTTTAATCGAGGGTACGACGTGGAAGATTATCTCGTCAAATGGCTTTCTGATGGTCCGTTTTCAATCAATCAAAACAATCGCGTGAAAACGTTGACGGAGAAAACAGGAATCGCGTATTTGCTGCCTATCCAACCGTATTTAGATCGAGTTTCGTCGTTCCCGTTTACAGATGGACGCGAGAGTAGCGAATCGGGGTTGAAATCTGCCGTTCAGTACGCAAAAAAAGTAAACCCGAGCTTATGGAAACAGTCGAAAGGAAGACGAGTCATCGTCTCCGTGCACGATTTTGGCACCGAGTTGGCGACGAAAATCTTTCCCGACGACGACGAAAACGACAACGATGATATTTATGATACATCTGCATCTTCGTCCTCGGTGTTATCTCCTGTCTCCTTCTCCTTCTCCTCCTCCTCGACTTCTTCGTCGTTGATAAACACCACGCACTTCATCGTCTCAAACTCCGAGATCGGGGTGGAGAACGCGCCGTTTGACGCGCAGAAAGACGTCGCCATTATACCTTCTTTGTCGTTTTACTTGCCGAGAGAAGCGGTATCGAGAGGGTTGGTTGATTTATCGCACTTTCTGCGCAACGAGGAAGAATACGCGTCGGTTGGTTTAGAGCTACCAAAGCTCGACGCCGGGCGAAACATTCGACTGATGTTCAGAGGAAACAATCGAGGTCCTTTGCGCGAAAAAGTCTTTCGATATCTCATCGAAAACGGGAGCCCGGAAGATTCCATCGAAACCACCGGGGTCGCTTCGCCGCAAGCGTACATGTCCTTAATGGAACACAGCAAATATTGCTTACACGTCCGAGGCACGAGAGTGATGTCTCCGCGGTTAATAGAGCTCATGCTTTTCGGATGCGTCCCAGTCATCGTCGCCGACGCGTACGAACTCCCCTTGGCGTGGTTTCTCGATTGGACAAAGTTTTCCATTCGCGTCCCGGAATCCGAGTACGAAAATATTCACGCCTACGTCGAAAAAGCAAACTGGCGAGAGTTGCACTCAAATTTAGGTCGCGTGATTAGTTTCTTCGTCTACCACAAGGATAAACCAATCATCGGAGACGCTTTCTACGCGACCTCGCTCGCGTTGTTGAACAAACTCGAACAACGCGCTAGTACTACTACCACTCCTCCTACGCATAATAATAATAATAATCGAGCTAAAGGAGAAGAATAATAAAACGACGATATCGACGAGGAGAAGAAAAAGAACGAAAAACGACATCATCATCATCACAGTTGCGTCACATAATACTACCACTACTAATAATTACTACATGTAGAATATAGAAATGCATTGTAAAACAGAGCAAAAAAGGCCCACAGAGATCGAAAAAAAAAGGAACAAAAACGTGGTCGCTTTTACTTTCCTTAAAGAAAAAAAAGAAATCGCATTTCGCGTTTAAAGAAGAAGCTTTGATTCATCAGAGCACAAAACGACACAAAAGCATCATGTCTTCTTCTGCTACTGCTTATACTCTTGGGGTGAGGACGAGAGCGCAAAAGAGGCGGATGGGTGAGAGAGATTTGTGGGATTTGATCGTGAATAACGACGATATTTGTTTCAAACACATTCTCCCGAGGTTGAATTCGAATGATGTGAAATTCTTGTACGAGGTGAATACGGAGACGAGAGCTTTG
>Ga0115000_10003588_pt1 | contig 12971 bp, 11 predicted proteins | sample ArcticOcean_MG_C_6_FD_89690 | JGI IMG/M metagenome (GOLD analysis project Ga0115000, IMG submission 89690) | Marine microbial communities from western Arctic Ocean - ArcticOcean_MG_CB8_128 | ecosystem: Environmental > Aquatic > Marine > Oceanic | place: Arctic Ocean: Canada Basin | collected... | reverse complement strand
TCTGTTATATAGTCCTAGCGTACACATACACGTTGTAATAATGACGTTATTAAGTACCGAAGATACAGAAGAATCAATGTTAATCGAACAACAACATTTTTCGCGAAAGAAAGCGAGACTCCCTCTTCTTTTCTCTTTTCCTCTTCTTCTTCTTCCTCAGTTTTCTTCTTATTTGAATTCTCTTCAGAATTTCCACTCTCTCGTCGAACACATACTACACACAAACACAGAGAGAGATACAAAACACGCCAAAACAAGAGATGGAAGCAGATGAAGAGATGGCGACGGGTGGAGAGGAGGAATACGAGATTCCAGAAGAATATCATCATCATCGAGAAGAAGAGAGCGAGGAGATTCAACATCACAATCAGATGATGATGTTCTCCCCGCACTCAACCATAAAACGGCAAAGTTTAAACGTCGTCGTCGGACCGAGTTCTTCCCAGGAGAATGCTCTCACTCGTCCACCATTCGGCGAAGACGGCGATAACGACGAAGACGAGGACACGACGTATTTCGCGGAAGAGTACCACTTTGGTGATATTTTTGCGGCGGTGAAAACGAGACACTTGCTCGCAACTTCGGCGCCGAAACGGTTCGAACGCGTCGCGCTGAGAGCGAGCGACGATTTGAGAGCGGAGGCGCATCGGTTGAGACAAAGTAACGCATTTGATAAACGGGAAGAGTCGATGAGTTTAATCGAACGTGCGAATGAGTTGGAACGAGAGGCAAAGACATGGAATTTAGTGAACCATTTGATGGGCGACGCTTTATACGAAGACAGGAACGGGTTCGAGATTGAAAAGACGAGAACGTTAGCCGCGAATAGAGAAAATGGGAATGGATACACAGGAGACGTCCTCTTGCCACCGATGGATGTGAGAGCGCGATTGTTTGTTCGCGATGAGAAGAGAGATCCTGTGTTGTTTCGGACGCAAAGAATCGTCGCGTGGTTGGAGGAGAATCAAGCGACCAAGTTACGTAGGGAAGCGTTTGATAGTAGTAGCGGACGGGGTGAAAGTACGAATAAAAGTACTGCTACTACGTCTCCTGGAGCTTTAGCCGCATTAGATGCGGATTGTGGAACATTTAAAGAAACAGCGTTGGCGGTTGAACAAGGCGCGACACAAGATTACGAAGAGCGCGAGCTGTCGCAACGGTTAGATATGGACGGCATCGTCCTGGGTGGCGGTGATTCTCAAAGCAACAAAACGGACAGAAGATTAGCGTCGCACTTTTCATCCTCCACCTCATCGTCGGGTGCGAAGAAAGGAGCACTAGTCCCAATCGACGCGCAAAACGAAACGAAACTTTTAAAACGATTATGGCAAATAGTGCGCTCGGGCGATATCGAACAAGCGAGAGAGTTGTGCGTAAAGTGCGGACAGCCGTGGCGAGCAGCGTCGTTAGGTGGTGCGAGTGGATGGTCATTCGTCCCCGTTGGTGAGAACTGCGATAAAGAACGCGTGCGAGACGATGCGCGAATCCATGCCGTCTTGAGACGCGAAAAGCCGGGTAACAAACACGGAAGCTTTGATGAAATTCCATTACACGTCCAGAACGAGCTCGACGAGGTAGACGAGCGCGTCGTCAGCGAGTGTTTGATGATGTCAACAAATAATGTGGATGGTAGCAATTCTAACAATTCTAACAATTGCAACAGCGCACTAGTCGATCGTCGGCGGCTGTGGAAATGGACGTTACACAAAGCGTCACGACAGTTACTCCGTAAACTGGATGACAATAGTAATACCGCGATGTATGCGTTGACGCCGAGCGAACGCGAAAGGCTCATCTACGAAGCAGCGATATACGCGAGTCTTTGTGGTGACGTTGATGGGATGATGTTAGCAGCTGCGGCAGAGTCGGACGAATTTGCCGCGGACGTGACGAGCGGTGATAGCTACGATGCCATCTCGTGGGTGTTGTTTCGATCTATAGTCGATCACTGCGTGGATAGGAAATTGATGAGAAGATGGGACGAGTCTGTTGTCGGAGAGTTCTCCTCCGCAGATCCCAAAGAAGATGGTGTTGGCTTCAGCGTAGGCCAACTGATTCGCGAGGCGAACGATTCAGATGATGATGACGATGGGGACAAACAAGAAAACGACGACGATGAATATGGACCACCTCGATGGCCGACGCGAGAAGTTGTGGAGAGTTGCCCACCCACTCCACAGGCCGCTTTTGACGTGTTGGAAAAGCTACTCAATCGAGAAGGACTGGAAACACACCGGTTGATACAGAAAGATTTAGCGCTCGGTAGTATCGATAACATCATCAAAAACGTTGTGTGTGATAAGGTGTTCCAACCGGATTCTGCTGCAGATACGGTGGAAGCGCAACGCGCGTTTCAAAGATTCGCTGCCAATCTCGTTTTGAGTTTAAAAGACGTACTCATCGCCGAAACGGATAAAGAAAGAGAAGAATTGCAAGAACGTGGCGACTTTTTTGGATCGCGTGGATTGGACTTTAACTGCGACAAGATTGTTGGGAGATATGTGGTCACGCTCATAACGGAAAGACGCTACTCCCTCGTATCCTTGTACGCATCGCAGCTTTCCGCGCACGAGCGCGCGGAAATCCTGTCAAATTTCTACGTTTTCCATTGTTTGTTGACGTCTCCGAACGCGAAAATCAAACGTCATGAAGAAGCGTCGAATTGGATTCCACTTGAAGGAGAAGGCAACAGAAGGAACATCGTACGCATGACGCTCGATAAATCAAGATTCGAGGAGTATTCGCATTGTACTGCGAGATGGTTGAACTCTATTTCTCAGTGGGCGACCAGAGACGAGAACAATAACTTTGTTAAAGAAGCTCGATCGTTCGCGTGTAAGCTCCTTCGCGAACGCGCGCTTCGACGTACGTATGGTGCTATCGCGCAGACTTTCGTTGACGCAGAGGCGATTACGTCGTCGTCATTCGCGCAAATTGGGAACGATGAATTTTTCAACGGAGAGCTCGACGCTATGGATTTGATCCATTTTGAGGTGCACCCATACCTTCTCGATCCCGAAACGGTAGATTTCGAAATGGATAAGCTCGATTCTAAAAACGTGCGCGAGCTGAACGATTGGGTGCAGTACTTTGAATGTTGCGAGTTGTTCAAGAAGTGGCGCGCGAGCGCGAAAAGGAATTTCGTGCCTCCAGAAGATGAAATCGAAGATGCGTTCGACAAAAATAGTGTTGCAAGCGCAAATAGAGCAAGGAGGAGTGAACGCGATTTAGCCGTAAGACCGTTCCACGAAAGTGAAAAGAGAGAATGTGACTCCGTCCTGGCGGCAAAGTGCGTTGAGAGCGTCTTGAGTCTTCTCGGTGGCGAGAATTGTGCGTGGTTAAAAGATGCATTCGACGATGAGGACGGCGACGAAACAGAGGAGGAATCTTCATCCGACGAGTTCTGGTTCCGGTTGACGACGGACGTTTACGACTTTTTCGACGTCGAACACGAACTTCTCGCGTCCAAAGCGGACTCCTTTAACGAAGCGCTCAAAGCTGCGCTCGGCGAAGAGCGCATCGAGGAAGATTCGCTCGCTGCAATCGAGGACTACTCCGTATATTGCGAAGCTAAAGGCGAAGAAACGATAGGTATTCGCGCGTTTCTCAAGCTGCGATACCTCTCTGCGTCTACAAACAAGAAAGAGGTCAAGTTACGAACGATACGAGCGCTCTCGAGAGTAATCAAAGCGCTATTCTTGGACGTCAATCAGCTGGAAACGTCCGAGGAGGAGGAGTTTGGTCGATACGACGATGAAGAGGAGGAATCGAGAGAAGGTATGGACTCTTCTACTGCTCCGTCTTCTTTATCGTACGCTTCGCGACGCTTGTGCGAGTTCGTATGCGTTCCGAGCTTGATCATCCAAGCCGCGGAATGCGAGGCGTGGTGTGTAGGTGAAGGATACGGTTCGAAAATCGCTGAGTTGATGGCGCATCCTAGATTAGATTACGCCACGAAACTGTTCACGAAAGTAGAAATAGAGCGAACGCTAAAGTTTCGCAGATTAGGAATACTTAGACAATTGGAATAAATGATCTACAGTCGCATTTCAAATAATTTACACTCGGTGTCGAACGAAAAATCTAGCTCTTCTTCCGGAACTTTTCTAAACTGACTAAATTCTTTCGCGGACAACTCTTGGAATAGCTCAAAGGCCAGCTTATCTCTCGGTTGCGCACACACGTAACATACGCCTTTTTCGGGATCAATCAACGTCTTCAAGCACCGAATCAAAGGTTCCACCAGCCGTTCCGCGAATATGACGTCCGTCGCTACGAGCAAATCAAATTTGCCTCGTCCAGTCGTCGCTAACGCATCTAAATCCTTTTTGCTCGTCCAATCCAAAGGTTTCACATCTATCGTCTTACTACTGCTATTATCATTATCGTTACTAAAATTCCTCTCTACGTTTCTTTGCATCAAATCGAAACACTCAATCGTATCCGTAACCACTGTCCTTTCCATATTGGGGATTGTTTTATGAATCCAAATACCTAAAAATCCAGTCCCGGCGCCTATGTCTATGCAATCTCTTATCACGGTCTTCTGATTCTTCTTCTTCTTCTTCAAAACGCGCTTTCTCAAATACTCGGCCAGTGCGAAGGCGGATTCCCAAACAATGCCTCCGCAACTGTTTTCCAACTCTTGCTTTTGTTCGACGCGAATCACATCGGAAACCGTTGAAGAAGAATCTATTCTGAAACTAACGATAGGACTGTTGGCCATCTCGAAGAAAGCTTCGTCTGGAGACAGTTTTGCGAGGAGATCTTGATACTGCGCAACGACGACGTGTTCTTGTTGTTCTCCTTTGTCTGATTCCGACGTCATTTTTGACGTTGATGATGTTGTTCTTTTGTGCGGGGAACGAACGTTGAGTATGTGTCATTTTACTACCTAAAATTTTTGTGAGTTTGAGAAAGAAAGTGTATACAAAGGTATCGCGCGATTGTATGGCGTTTACTGCGGTTCATGTATACAAACTAGGACTGCACAAGAGCTAGTGGAGGCGACGCATGTGGCTTTTCATTTGACTAGATGTACGAAAACACTTCTCGCACACATCACATTCATACGGTTTCTCGTTCGTGTGAATACGCATGTGGTCTTGCAAAGTACCAGATCGACTAAAGCGCTTCTCGCACACATCACATTTATACGGCTTCTCGTTCATGTGAATACGCATGTGGACTGTCAAACTACCAGATGTAGTAAAACGCTTCTCGCAAACACCACATTCGTACGGTTTCTCGTTCGTGTGAATACGCATGTGAATTTGCAAATGAGCAGCTTGACGAAAAGCTTCATCGCACACATCGCATTTATACGGTTTCTCGTTCGTGTGAATACGCATGTGGACTTTCAAATCATAGGAATCACGAAAAGCTTTATCACAAACATCACACTCGTACGGTCTCTCGTTCGTGTGCGTACGCATGTGTCTGGCCAATTTGGATGGTCTATCAAACACCTTCTCGCAAACATTGCACTCGTTTTGTTGCGTCCTCTTTCTCTTCCCTCTCTTCGTCGCAGTCTTTTCTTTTCGCATCTTCTCATTTTGCTGCTCGATTTCAAAATCGACATCATCATCATCTTCCTCATCATCATCAGGTATTCGCAAACATAACAACACCGGTCGTTTTTCTTCTTCTCTCTCTTCTCTGGCGGCACTCGCAACCACCACCGTCTTTGCGTTTTCCGCTCGTTTAGGATGTTTATTCTTTCGCCGGCTGCTCATTATGTTTCTTTACTACTAAAAAAAGTGACGCAAACGACTGCACAGAGGGGAAAATACAATGCAACACACGTTTCAACGAAACAACACTTAGTATCATCAAAGTCATCATCACAACAAGAAGAACAAATATACGAAAGTACGCACATCTTTAAAACAACCCTAATCTCTGCTATTATAATCATCGCGAATAATAATCAAATCAAATCAAATCAAATCAATCTCGGGCGTCTCGTCGCCAATGTCTTGGTCGAAGTCAATCTCTCGGTAGAAATCTTCGTTGAAATTCTTCTTCTCTTCGGACCAGTTCACCTCTTGCTCCCAGTTTTGAATGAGTTCTTCGTAGCCAGGCACGCTCGTTTGTGGAACCACGGTGAGCTCGCCTTTTTTGACAACTAAAACACCGTCTGGGTTTTCTCGCGCGCCGGAGATGGCGTCGTGAACTTGGAAGACGTCGTCGGAAGATTCGCCGTTGGTGAATAAAATCAACGGTTTGGTGAAATCGAGCGTGGCGTTGATGTCGTCGCCGCTTTTAGGAACTAAATAAACTTTCGTCGTACGTTCCCACTCTCGGGTGTACGTGGACAACGCCCTCGGATCTGGGTTCGTTTCGTCCCATCCTTCCTTCAATTCGTGGTGTTGTTCCGTCCAGTGTATCGGCGCGTAGAGCATCGGCTGAAGAGAGTTTCCTTTTACTTGACCGGATGTATCCATGCGTTCCAGTTTGGACGTGCACCGACCAGTGTATTCGTCTCTTTTAACTTTCATAACTTCGTTGAAATCCAGGCGACCGTCCTCCATTTTTGCAACCAGATAATCCACGCCGGCGAGTCGATGGAGTTCCCATTGTTTCGTATCCGGCAAATCCTCGGGGAACTTTTGCCAAAGATCGAGGTGTTCGGTCTTTCTCGTGGCGATGGCGACGTTTTGTTTTTGTTTTTGCTCTTGTTCTTCTAACTCTGCCATTCGGTCTGGAAAGGTTTTTGGACTTTCCAAAGGCGCGACTTGTTCGTCTCTCTGTTCGAAATCAAACAAAGTGACTGGTTTGGGCAACTTTTGCTCTTCCTCGTCTCCTCCTCGTTCCGATGTCGTCGCTTCTATGAAATCCTCCTGCTCTTCATCTGGCGACGAGAGCACTTCATCCGAGTAGTAATCCGGAACGTTCTTCAGACCCATCTGTCGCATGGCATCTTCTTCGGTCCAATCGTTCTCTACAAAAGATAAGTATCCAGCGGATCGAGAGTAAAATTCCGAACTGATGTGCGTGCCGTCGATGGTGTCTCCGCCGTCGCCGTCGGCACCGTCAAATCCAGGCGGATACACCGTTTCGCGTTGGTTTTCGTAATCGTCGTTCTCGTCGTCTTCCATTCGTTCGCTCGCTTCGCGTGCCATGGCTAAAAGTTTCTCTTCTCTCGTCTCTTCGCTCGCGTCTTCGTCTTCGGTCGGCGTAGAAACCTCTTTTTTCTTCTCCGCGGTTTCTTTCGACGCCGCGCGTCCGAGCGTTGCCAGGAAATCTGAATCGCGCAAAAGCGCAGCTTTTAACCCAGGAGGTGGCGGTTGCGACTTTGCCGCCGCCACGGCTGCTTTCGCGACGTCTTGCACGGAAACGCCGGCGATTTTTGAGCGTTTGTTCTTCAACGCCGCGCCAAACGTGTAATACTTGGCCGTTTCCGGCACCCACACGAAGGCTTGAGGCACGCCTCCACTCGACGCGTCGTCTAAATGACTCGAGCTCGTACCGTCGCCCCCTCGTCGGCGTCGTCGACGTTCGTCGCTGGTGCTGTCTGAATCCTCAGCGTCGTCGCTCGTGGTGCTTTCAGCCGATGACGATACTGCGCGTTTGCCTTTCATCGTAATGTTGACGTCGTCGTCCACCCAACAGAGCTTCCACCCTCGACCGCACTGCGAAATGGCCGCGTGTGAGGACTTGAACGTCACCCCCGCTCTTTCAGCCACATCGATCCACGTGTGTTTTGGCCAACTCTCGCACTGAGAGGTTTGTATGCCTTTCTCTTCCGCGGCGACTTTGACCACCGATCGATTGACGAAACCAGCCGGCCCGTGGAAATCAAAGTTAATATTAAATCGTAACCACAAAGAGACGGCATCGGCACCTTGACCGTTTTCCCAAGCTTGTTCTGGTGACCCGTACTTATCCATAGTGGTGATGTTGGAATCGTCGTCGTCGTCTTCATCGCCACTATTGGAGTTTTCTTCTTCGGTTCTCTTATCCTCGTCGTCGTCCCCGTTTTTTTTTTGTTTCGACGACGACGACGATGATGGAGACGACATCGACGAGCTCGAAGAAGGCGCGCCGACACCGTCGCCTTTATCCCCTAAGCTCTTCTTCGTGCTCTCCGCCAGCGCGTCCACGTCGATGCCCTCTCCGTTCTTCAATATTCTCTCTCGAACGTACCACAACTGTTCGTTCACTTTCGAGATTCTATCCAAGGCGTCCAAAACCTCCTTCGCGCTCTTCACGACCGACTTCTTCTTTTTCTTCGTCGCTTTTTTCTTCTTTTTCTGTGACGATTCTTCTCCCTCCGCGTTCTCGTCCTCGTCCTCGTCCTCGACGTCGTTATTCTCGCTCTCTTCTCCTTCTTTCTCTCTCGCGCTTTGCGGCGGCCCGCAATCGAACCCTTTCCTAAAATCTTCCTCCCTGTGATACTTCCTCGTGCTCGGGACGAATATCAGGAGTAAATCCCCGTGAGAGCACTCCCCTCCGTTTTGTGCGGACGATTGCCAGCACACGCGATACCCTCGACATCCCGGTAGAGGCGTGTGCGCGTTTCTTAAAACCGCGTGTTCTTTCGCCGCTTTCTCCCACTGGAGTTTCCTCCACTGGCTGACGTTTTTTAACACAACTCTGTTTTGTTCCGCCGCGGCTCGGATGATTTTCCTGCACTCTGCACTGGACGGGGTCATGAAATCAAAGACGAAACCGAGAGCGAACCACAGAGTCATTCCGTCGATGCCATTCGGTTGTTCTTGTTCTTCAGTGTTGTTCTTTGTCTCCAAAGCCCCCAAATCGTCGTCATCGCTTAAAGCGTTGTTCTTCTTGAGTAGTGAAGCGCCTTTTTGTCTTCTTTGTCTTCGAAATTCGTCGGAGGAGGATGGGGACTTCAGAGTCTTCCTCGAGTCGTTGTTGTTGTTCGTACCACGACGAGCGCACCTCGATGAAATGCGACGATGAGGATGTAAAGGCAAAGCCGCCGCCGTGAACGAATGCGATGAAACTGCGCTCATTTTATATACTATACTATATACTTATATAATATCGTCTCTCTTAAACTCTGCTCTTTTTATGTGAGTGTGTGTGTGTGTATACCAACGCGTCTTCTTTCGTCTCTCTTCCTTGGTTTTCTTCTTACTACTACCACGCAACGAAAGCGAGAGGATACTCAATAGTATTAAGAGGGGGTGAGTTGGTTCCCAATTCAGAGAAGAGAAAGAGAGAAAAAAGAAACAGTTGGGTTTTTTAAAGGGCAAAAAATGAGCTCAAATCTGAGTAAGAAGTAAGTACTTTACGAGTAAGAAATACAGACGAAGAACATTTTTCTAAGTGCCTATTTGTTACTCTAGTACGGAAAGAGTAAGGACTAAACACTTACACCCTAAAACAGAGAAAGCGAGAGCTTCAGAAGACCCAGAGACATTTTGTGTTTCCTCTGTGACTTTATTCTCGTGCATAAAGTCTCTCTCTCATCCACGACGTATCAAACGAGGACAAGAAGAAGAAGAAGAACGATACTCATGTGGTGGTGGTGATTTTGGTGGTGGTGATGATGACAACGACGACGAGAACTTTAACGACGACGACGACGATGATGCGCCGATGTTGCTTGCGTTTTTACAACGGGAGGAGGCGTAAAAGTCTTTTTAGGAGGAGATGCGCGACAAAAGATGATGATGTTCGCGAAAACGCCTCCTCAAGGAGAGATGATGACGACGAAGAAAATGAGAAAGGTTCAGGTGGCGCTTCGATATACTCGAAGCCGGACGCATACGCGCTCGCGTTTGGCGGCTTTCGAGATTTTCCCAAAGAGGTTGACTTTTTGCACAAACTCTACGAGTCTGTCTCAGAGAAGAAGAGGACAAAGAAACAGGGAGGAGGAAAGAAGTTGCGAACGCTCTTGGAGCTCGGATGCGGTCCGGCGTGGCACTCCATCGAACACGCGAAGAAAGTACTCAGAGAAGATAATAGTATCGCGACGACGACGACGAGGAGTAATACTAAGAATCTTAGTAAGAACAACGATTCCGGAATCGTTTCCGTCGCTTTAGACGTGAACCGAGAGATGGTGTCGTACGCGATCGAACGGGCGAGCGATGAGCGAGCGGTTTTGGACGTCGTGGACGTGGTTTTAGGAGACATGAGAGATTTATCGACGCATTTACCTGAAAAGTATTTAAAGTCGGAAGGGTATTTCGATTGCGCGACGTTGTTGTTAGGCACCGCGGCACATTTGTTGACGTACGAGGACGCGACGCGAACGTTTCGAGAAGCCTTTAAATGCTTACGCGAGGATGGAATTTTCGTCGTCGAAGTCGAACATCCGATGACGACGTTGTTTAGCGGCGAGTTGAAGTATCAAGACGGAGACGAAAACGCCTGGGAGGTGAGTATAGGTAGAAGTAGAAGTATTGGTAGGAGTGATGATAGTAATAATAGTAGTACTATTAGAAGAGAAGAAGAAGACGAAGACGACGCGAGCGAAAGAGAGGAAACGATGCGCGTCGTCTGGGGCGACCCAGAGAAGGATTTCTTCGACGCCAAGAATCAAGTTCTGCACAGAACCGTATCCGTGCAAAAATATTTCAGCGTCGACGTAGCGAGAGACGATGACACCGACGACGGAGAAGAGGAAGAAGACAAAGAAGACAAAGAAATAGAAGAAGATGAAAATAATAACACAGAAGAAGAAGCTGTCATCAAATCGCGGTTCGTCCGAGACCCGCACTACGAATCCAAAGAGATTGTTAAGTGTAAGCTCTTCACGTTGCCCGAGTTGATGGCGGTTGCGCGCGCCGTCGGGTTCGAGTTCATCGATTGTTTCGGAGATTTAGACGAAACCGTGAGATTCGATTCCGAAAACGCTCAGAACATGGTCGTCGCCTTTCGTAAAAAAGAAGAACAAGAGAATGAAGAATACTGCTAAACAACTGTTTTGTAAAAGTGTTCGTCGAAAAGACAACACTACGAAAGAAGCAGAGTAAAGAGGTTTTCCCTCCTCTCAATACCTCACAAACACATTCTACTCATGCGCTTAAGTAATAGAGCATTACCACATAAGTAATACCATAAATAATATAATACAAATGCGCGAGAAAGACTCCGAAACGAACAACCAACCGGCATCTTCATCATCTTTGTCTTCGAAAAGAGCTCCCGACCGAAAAGAAGACGAAGACAAAGAAGAAGAATTCGTCAAATCCAAAATCAAAACCGAAGGTCTCCTCCCGGCGATAACGACGACCACTGCACTCCTCGCTTTTACCGTCGTCCCTATACGAATACTCACCTTGTTCGCCTCTTTAGTCGGGGTTGGGACGTCCGTGCACGTTTTGAGAGCGGCGTATGAGCCGGCGATGAACCGGTGTCGGTGCCATTTAAAATCGGAAAAGCAATGGATGGCGGAAAGTGCGAGCAGGTGAGATTTTACGACGAAACGTTCTCTCGAGAAAACTTCACAAAGATCATCAAATCGAGATGCATCTATCGCCGTTCGTTAGTATTTGTAATACATTTTCGTCGTCGCAATAATACTAACGAGGAGCGTTTCTTCTTCTCTCTCTCTCATTCTCTCAGGTCGGCGTCGATGGTTTCCCTCGAGTCCTTCGCGCGGCGCCAATCCGAAGACGCGAAAGACGCCGAAAACGAAGCGGATGGCGCCGAAAACGAAGAAACCAAAAAAGGCATCTCCATTAAACGACGAAAAGAGCGAAGAAGATCGGCTGGTTTACACTGTCAGAGATGCTTGAAGAGAACGAGGAAAGGCGTCCGGGTGTCTTTTCTTACCTCACCCGCCTTGGTCGGTTTCGTGAGTGGCGCGATTGCGTTCGGTTTCAGTTCCGCGAGCGCTTTCGCTCTTCGTCGAGGAAAAGGGGTTCTCTTCGCTTTGGCGAACGCGCGGGCTACTCATAAGTCTTCGAAGACAAAGAAGAAATACTAAGAATAATAATAAATAGCTAGTATACTAAAGAGAAAAACGACTTGTTAACAGACAAAAGCTCTGCCGCTGCTTTTTCGCAAGTGTACTCCTCGTACTCCTTCCATCCCGCTTCTCTCTCTCTTTAAGTATCTGTTTTCTTCAGATACGGAGCGAAAGCACTCGAGAGAGTCAACGTCACATTTTAGTCCTCGCGTAGTATTTAAAACTTAAGACTCACTTTTTACCGAGAGAGTGCAACAAAAACATTCGAGACGTTTCGAGACGATTATTATTATTTGACGACTCTTCATCATCATCCGTTAAAGAACTTTTCAGAAGCACATCTCATCGACAATCGGAAAAGAACGAAATGACTTCAACGAGTAAAGAGAAAAAGATTGGATTCGAGGAGTTGCGTAAACACAACACTCTCGAGGATTTATGGCTCGCCATCGACGGCATCGTCTACGACGTGACCCCATTCATGGACGACCACCCGGGTGGTGGGGAAATCATGCTCTCCGCGGCAAATAAAGACGGCACGGACGACTTCGAGGACGTCGGGCACTCACCACACGCGAGGGAATTGTTGAAGAAATTTAAAGTTGGAACGTTTGAGGGAGAATTCGGCGACGAAGCGCCTTTAACGAAGAAGAAGAAAGGAGGGAGAGACGACGTTTCAATCGGAGGGAACGCGGTTTTAGGGATGGTGTTGCCAATTTTGGTATTGTTGTGCGCGATTGTGGCGTATTACGTGGGGATGCAGCGATGATAGAGAGGAGAGAAAATGTCTTTCCAGATTACGAGAGAGATTACGAGAGAAACGCGACGTTAAACAACGCGCCGCGCATAGAAGAAGTTAAAGAAGAGGAAGAAGACAAAGAAGAAGAAGTGAGAGAGAAGAAAGACGGCGAGCTGAGTAGTATCACAAAATATTACGATCGTCATCGTTTTTAAAAGTAAGAGAGAGAGAGAGAGAGAGAGAGTTTAGTAGTAGTTTTTAAGGACATCCTCACAATATCTTGGGACGTTTCTGAGCCACAAATACACACAAACACATTATCCGCACAAACGAACGCGCTGCTGC
>Ga0115000_10003583_pt1 | contig 12980 bp, 11 predicted proteins | sample ArcticOcean_MG_C_6_FD_89690 | JGI IMG/M metagenome (GOLD analysis project Ga0115000, IMG submission 89690) | Marine microbial communities from western Arctic Ocean - ArcticOcean_MG_CB8_128 | ecosystem: Environmental > Aquatic > Marine > Oceanic | place: Arctic Ocean: Canada Basin | collected... | reverse complement strand
TATAAAAACCAAAAAAAGAAGGTAATTATAGTGTCTTAGCTTGTATGCATGATAGGTTAATACAAAGTAAAAAGAGAAAGCAAAGATCGTCCCCAAAACTCCTACTCCATTAACAAAATAAACAAATCCTAAATCTGAAGAAATAGGATGGCTGCCTCTGCCAAAATTTCCATTTCCCAAAATCAATGTTAATGTATCTGTAGGAAAAATTAACATAGAATTTATAACAGTATCTGTGCTGCCTGTACCCAGGGTGCCGGTCTCCATGTACCTTATTGCAAATTCAAAGCTTGCCTCAATAACCTCTTTATACTGTTCAAAATCTACCAACCAAGCAATAAAGAATCCTATAAGCAATATTATGCCAACGGATTTCATCATCGTAAACGAAGTTCTTGATGTTTTAATTGTGAAATAAGCCCAATAAATCAAGAAAAAGAATAAATATGAAAGAATTAAAATAAGACCAGATCTTCCAATATACAGGATAGATACAAACAAAATTAAAAATGAAAGAGAATAAAGAAGAAGGCTTGGTGTGGATTGTTTTTGTTTGTAAGCCCATAGATTAAAAATACCTAAAGACATTAACAAGGCATGAGTAACTGAAAGTGTAGAAAAACCTGTAGGCAATAACCCTGAGTACCTCCGCACAGCAACTTCTCCAAAATTATATTTCTCTTGTTTGTCTGACAGCGAGATAAATTGATAAAGGAATTCGTTGAATTCATTAGAAAACGCTACTAATAAGATTATTGATCCATGAATTACTCCACAAAAAAATAAATGTTTTGTAATGCAATCTATGAAGTCATGACCGTAAATAAGGCGATACTTATTCACAATAAAATAAGCAGAAAAGAATAATAATAAACCCATTAAAACATCTTTGGTGAAGCTGTAATCTATAACTCCATTCAATAGACCAATAAATTCAAAAATTCCTATATAAAGAAATGAAATCAATATGAAAGCCAAAACATTATTTGATATCTTGCCAGAACCATTATTAAAAAAATAATTCATAAAACCTAAGGCAGCTGGAAGAATAATAAAAAATATATATGTTTTAAATTCAAAAAAAGAATAAAACTTTAGAACAGGTGAAAACATCCAGAAAAATAACAACGAAAAATAAACACTTTTCTGTATGGATAATTTTTTTACCATTAAGAGACTAGATTTCAACTTAGAACCTCAGCAATTTTCTGTGAAAAATCAAGCCTTTCTTCTGCTACGTTTCTACAATTTTGAGGAGATGGTAATTTTGATAAACTGATCTGCCTAAAAAAATCTTTAATTTCTTCATTGTCTTCTTGAGCATTAATAAATAAGGCACAATTATCACTTACTGAAAAATCTACATCTGCCGTTGAGTAAAAAAATGGCAAACCCGCAGCTAGGTATTCTCTACTTTTAAGAGGCGAAGCAATGTTAACTCCTATTCTTTCCCACCCTAAACTGCCTACTCCTAAATGGGATGCCTCATATATGTCGTAAAGCTGCTTCCCCTCAAGAAACCCTGTAAATTTAACATGGCTACTTAAATCTTTTACATCCACTTGTTGCTTCAATAGATGTAAATCAGGCCCCTCACCTACTATTGTTAGATTAATAGCATAGCTAAGTGTTTTATCTTTATTTAGGTCATCGATAACATCAATTAATTTATCCCATCCATGCCAAAAAGCTATTGTCCCTACTGCAACTAAATTTAATTGGGTGTTAGGCCAATCAGGAGCGGCTTCTCTGCAATGTATCGACTCAACATCCACGCCATTACCCACCAAAATATTCTTATTTTTTACAAACATAGAAAAAATAAAACCCTCTCTAGCATACTGTATGACTCTATAAGCAGACAGAAAAGGGAAAGAGCCCATTAAATAAATCCAAGCCTTTAAAATTATTCTTTTTAAAATAGCAGCATCAATAGAAGATATTTCTTCTAAATGATTTTTCATAGGCGTTGGAACATCTATTATCAATTTTCTTTTAAAGATCTTTAAATAGAACCCTAAAAAAAAGAATACTGGAGCAATTTTTGGTAAGTACCTGACAACTACGTAATCCTCCTTGGCTAAAATAATCTCCCTAATATAGGCCTTTACTCCTTGAAAACCATCGGGCCTTATAGTTACTGCTCTTGATTTGTAACCATTCTTTGATGCTCCACCTGTAAATCCAATAACTTTTTTTTTAACACCAGGAGATGTTTCAGAAGAACATATTGCTATGTAAACAATTGAATTAGGATGACTTATTTTAGAGGCGTCAGTCATAACTATTGCTCTTTATAGAATAAATAAATAATTAGTAAGGAGTGTAACAAAAACTGAGGTTTAAAATTACTTTATTATTTCTTCACGCATAATTGCGACATTGGACCTTGGTGTTCAAAATGCTCTAGGAGAAAATCTAATTTGTTAAATATTGAAGAGTTCCCAATCCCAATCCATTGAATCTGTCTAAAATACTTTATCAAATTTGAGCTTCTTCCTGATTCAATAAAATGCTTAAAAGGAACCCAGAACTCTCTATTTTGTAAATAGTCATATGGATGAAGATACACTTGTGGGGTAAATCCTTCGCTTAGATTATATTCCATCACTTCTTTCATCATTTGTTTGTTGAAGAAACGTAAAAAAGTTCCTCCGGATTTAATACGAATACTTTTATGAAAAAAACTCTTAGGTACTATCGGAATCTCAACCAAATTTTCAAGTGTGAATGGAATTTCTTTTAAGTACTGTTCTTTACTAATTCTTAATAAATTAAGAACATAGCTCGAATCATATTGAAAATGTTTCTCTATTTCATAGAAAATATCATTTCTTTCTCTCGATATCGAAAATGAAGGCGCCCTAAAGCCAATTGGCTCAATACCAGTAGCTTTAAAAATATTTCTTTTCGCTATTTCTAAATTCTTACTTATTTCAGAATTTGATTCCTTATACATAAAATCATGAAAATGGTAATGGCATCCCACCTCATGTCCATCTAAAACTATTTGTTTTAGCAAATCAGGAACTGTCTCTGCTACAGTTCCTGTGGTAAAAAAAGTAATTTTTTTTGAATTTAACTTTTCTTCACAAAAACTATTAATTATTTCATAGCTTAGGATTAAAGCTTCTCTATTTACAATAGGCTCTAGGTTGATGTTCCTTGTAAGATTATAAGTAAAATCTTCTAAATCAATAGAAAAATAGAAAGGTTTTTTAATCAATTGTTAACCTGGATGGAATTATTTCCTTATTACTACAAAATAATTCCTATCTGTTTTCCTAATTTCAGCTTTTTCGAAGCAACCAGCCTCTTTGAGGCAGTCTTCTATATAAGTCTTTGAATATAAATACAGAGGACAATTCCTAAGGTAGTACCGTATTCTTCTTTGTATTGCCAAGATCCCTTTATTATCTGGGAAGGATATATAAATTTCTTTTTCTGTGTCTTTCAATAATTTCTTTAATACTGGAACAGGGTCTTCTATGTAATCGAAAAAGCCCATGACACAAGTTGCATCGAATTTTTGATCAAATTCATGAGCGTTATAATCATCTAAAATTGAATTAAATTTAGAATTTGTCTCGATATGAGCAGCCCTACCTTTGGTTATGTCTAGCATGTTGGAAGAGATATCTAAAGCAGTTACATCTTTCCCGAGTTCCAGAAACTTAACAACAAAATGCCCAGGTCCACACCCTATATCCAATACATTGTTTATTGAATCCTTTGATACTAGCTCTAAGGTAGCATTGAAGCGATCTTCAATATCTTTTCTGAAAACCCGATCCATAAGTTTATCAAAAGAAGATCTCTTTTTTTCATCCTCTTTATAGATGCTAGAGAATTCTTCAGCGTAATCATCGAAGAAGTCACCGACTTTTATTGTTTTATTATTATCTTTATTCACTTTTATATTTGTTTAGGAGATTAAAAAAAAATAACTATACACATTTAATTTAAAGAAAAATAGGAACTCTGCAAATAAGAATCTTACAGAATTTAGATAGTAGTTAAATTATTACAAATCTTATTAATGATCTTCTGGCTGTCTTCTGTGTTTATGTGCTCACCAATGGGAAGGCTCAATAATTCCTTATCACTAGTCCATGCAAATCCTTTAAGCTTCGATTGATTGAGATAGTCAAAAGCCTGAAGTTTTGGAAGAGCTATAGGATAATGTATTCCTGTAGCTATACCATCTTTTTTGAGGTCTTCTTGGAACTTATCTCTATAGGGATGACGAATGACGAATAGGTGATAAGATTGTTTTGCCCATTCCTGCCTTACAGGTAAAGTTATATCTCCAAAGTCAGCCAAGCCAGCAAGGTAGTCGTCCGCCACTTCTATCCTGGTATCAATCCATTTATCTAGATGCTCTAATTTGACGTTCAAAATAGCGGCCTGAAGACCGTCAAGTCGAGAATTTCTTCCTTCAAACTCATGATTATATTTTGATATTCTTCCATGGTTGGCTATCATCCTAGACTTAATAATTAATTCTTCATCGTTAGATAAAATAGCCCCACCATCTCCATAGGCGCCTAAATTTTTACCTGGATAAAAGCTAAAACAACCAATATCACCTATGGCTCCTATTTTTTTTCCTTTATATTCTGCTCCGTGAGCTTGAGCGCAATCTTCTATAATCTTCAGATTGTATGTCTTTTGTAAATCTAAAAGACCATCCATGTCACAAGGATGACCATAAAGATGGACAGCCATAATCGCAGAAGTATTCTTATTTATTCTTTTTTTGAGATCAGCTAAATTGATAGTGTAGTCATCAGAATTTACATCACAAAATTGAATCTTGTGACCTGCTCTAGTTACCGCTTCAGCACTAGAAATAAAACTATTTGCTGGAACAATAATTTCACTTCTAGCAGGTAGATCTAAAGCTTCTATAGCTATCTCTAATGCATCTGTACCATTACCAACACCTACACAGAATTTTGCTTCATGGTATCCAGCAAACCTCTCCTCAAATTCCGCTAGATGTTTCCCTCCTATAAAAGCGCTATCTCTGATCACTTCAGAAATTTTTGAATCTATCTGGTCTTTGATGGACAGGTATTGTTTATTTAAATCTAGAAATTTAACCATATATTTTATATTTTTTAATTAGTAGTCTATTTTTCTTAAAGTTTGAGCTGGATTTCCATATGCAACAACACCGCAACCTATATCATTAGCAACTAAACTACCAGCACCTATGAGAGAGTTTTCGCCAATAATAATTCCGGGTAAAAGAGTTGTATTAGCACCTATCTTTGCTCTTTTGTGAATATGCGCTCCTTTTAACTCCTCCTTAACAGAGGGGTGTTTAGGATATTTTGCATTGGTGATCACAACATTTGGACCAAGCCAGCAGTCATCTTCGAGAATAGTGAATTCAGGGATAAAAACTTGGCTATGTATTCTTACACCACTTCCTATCTTAATATTATGTTCAACTACAGAAAGAGTTCCAATAGAAACATTATCTTGAATAATGTTATTTTCTCTTATGTTTACTTTATTGCCAGTTTGAAAGTTTTTTCCTATTTTATTACCTGCATAAATATAAGATCCTGCACGAATAACAGAGTTTTTGCCTATAATGGTCTCTTCATTTTCCATCCCCTTAAAAGGCAACCCTATTACACAGTAATCTTCGACAGTTGTTCCTTCATGAATGACTACATTAGGATGAATAATAGCTGTCGGAGAAATATTTGGCATCTTATGGCTGTCCTAATTTATTTTGTTTTGGTTTAAATCTAAGAAAAACCTCTTTAGACGTCTCTATAGATTCGTATATTGCACTTATCAATTCAATGCTTTTTCTACCTTGAAGTCCGTCTACTAAATTCTTACCAGAATTTGAAATGCAATCTACTACATGGTCATAATAGGCTTGATGGCCATAACCAAATTCATTTATAGGATTTTTTGAATATTTTTTTAAAACCTCATCATCACCTTGTTCAGCCTGTTCAAAATTCCAAGTTTGCATCTCATTGACTGAGAATCCACCAATTACAACACTCCCGGTTTCTCCAAGAATAGAAAGGGAACCTTCAAGATCTTTTGGTCTAGTAGCTGTAGTTGCTTCAATAATGCCTAAAGCACCATTTTTAAATTTAATTGTGACAATCGCTGTATCTTCTGCTTCTATATTTGCTAATGCAGTGGTTGCTTTTGCAAAAACAGATTCAACATCACCCATCATCCACTCAAGAAGATCAATGTGATGGCTAGCTTGATTGGCTAGGACTCCGCCATCCATTTGCCAAGTCCCTCGCCAAGAGTCTTTATCGTAATAAGCTTGATGACGAGCCCAACGAACTCTAACTGTTCCTAGAACTAATTTTCCAAGTCTACGGGCTTCATGAGCTTCTCTTAATTTAAGAACTGGTACATTGAAACGATTTTGTTTAATAACAAATAATCTGCAGTTATTTTCATCACAAGCATTTATCATTTCATCAGCGTCATCAAGAGTAAGTGCCATTGGCTTTTCAACAACTATATCTTTTCCATATTTAGCTAATAAAATTACATGCTTTGCATGCAGCCCGCTTGGGGTTAGTACAACAACAACATCAACCTGTTCGTTTTGCATCATTTCATCCATATCTGAATATGCAGAGATACCGTATGTATCTGCAACTTCCTTAGTTCTTTTTGCATCTCTATCGCAGACAGCAACTAAGTTGGCTCCTTTAATTTTCTTTTTTCCTAACAAATTTACGTGCCTTTTAGCTATGGCACCACATCCAACCAAAACAAAATTTAACATCTATATATCTAAGTTATTATTCTAAGTAGACCGGCCACCAAAAATAGCTTTTCCTATCTTAATTATGGGTCCCAAAGCAGATTGATCGGTCTTATAACGATCATGAGGAACTGGGTCTTGTTGCATTATTAAATCAAACTCAGAATTTGTAAAGCCTAATTTCTTTAATACAAATTCCTTATCTCTAATTAATTCTTCCTCCTTATAAAGAGGCTGATCCAATTGACTTAAAGCTTCTTCTTTTGTCATTTCTCCATTTCTTAGTAAACCAGAAAAATGGACTCTCCTTTTATCAACACCAAATTTAGTTGGCAAAACATGAGCTTGGTAGAATTTAGTAAAGACAGACTCATAATGCTTGCCGCCATAATACTCCCAATCAAAAACATCTTTTAATTTTTCCATTGCCTCTGTTTTCTTAAAATTTATTTTATTAAGAGGTTCTTCAAAAACTCCTCCTAGGTTAAATCTTTGCATTAATAGCCAAAAAAAAGTACTCATAGTTGGGTAGGACTTCAATTTCATTTCCCCATGCTTATTTTGTATTGATTTTATATTTCTTAGGTCCATTTTTGACCAAGTCCATGCTATGGGAAGTCCATGCTCAGTGGCATAGTTAGTTCCACTTAATACGGTTGTAATTTTATGATCCTTCCTGAGCTTAAATAAAGATGCAAAAATTGCATGATCTGTGAGCATCTCTATATCTACAACTCCAGCTTTAAAGAAAGAACGCTGTAAATCTCTAAACTCTGGCCAATCAATTACATAGGTATAAAAATCAAACCCTGTTACTTGAATAATATTACGAATATTTCTTACAGCTATGTCAGAGTTCCAACCATTATCAAAATGAACACATAAAGGATTTAGTCCTAATTCCATAGCAATATATGCCACATAAGAACTATCCACTCCTCCACTCAGACCAATTATCGAATCATATTCTGATTTTTGTTGGCTTTTTATTTTTTCTTTGAGGATGTCAAGATTCTCTATTTCTTGTTCTTTAGTAAAAGAATAGTCATCCAGTCGAATTTTTGCTTCCAAACAATGACTACAAACTCCTGTATCGTTAAAAGTTATCAAAGGATCGCTGGTATCCATAACGCATATAGTGCATTCTTGTCTTTTCATCGGACAATTCTACTTTAAATATTCTTGTAATTCGGTTTCTTTAGGATAATTAATTAAAACTCCTTTTTGCTTACTGTAAAAAACAAACAAACTGCCTGCTGCAACCGCACTGCATCCTGAATCTTCAGCCTCCCTTAAATGCTCCATACTTCCTGCACCCCCACAAGCTACCAAGGGTACTTTTAGGATTCGCGAAGCTTCTCCAATTCTTTCATTATCTAATCCCTTCATCAAACCATCTCTGTCCACAGAGTTAATTAATATCTCTCCAGCTCCCGCTTCTTCAGCCTTAAGAACTGCTTCCAATAACTTTATTTTTAAGGCTTTCTTAGAGACATGATCATAAACAAAATAGCCTCCATAGAATTTTTTGACGTAATCTATAGATACAACCACACTGCTTGAACCAAATTTTTTAGCACATTCAGAGATCAATTCTACTTTTTCTTGGACACCATGATTTAAAATAATTTTTTCTATTCCACACTGTAAGATTCTGCTGGCCTGATCTGTATTAGTTATACCTCCTCCATAAGAAAAAGGCATGAAAGCTTCGCTTGTTAGCTCTTTTATCATTTCATAATTTGGTGGTCTTTTGTCTTTAGAAGCGTCAATATCTAAAACAGCTATTTCATCAACTTCCAAATCATTAAAGAGTCGAATGGCATTAACTGGGTCACCTATATATACAGGTTTCTTAAACTTATATGTTTTGTATACACCTTCTTTATGAATTAGCAAGACGGGTATAACTCGAGTCCTTCTCACTGAAAATCCTCAGCCAAGAACTTCTTAAAAAAATTAAAACCAAATTTATGACTCTTCTCTGGGTGAAATTGAACACCGGTAATATTGCCTTTTTTGAAAGAAGAAACAAATTCATACCCATGATTTGTAGTGGTGAGGACATCTTCGTCATTGTCACAAATCACGTGATATGAATGGACAAAATAAAAGCGCTCTTCTTTGTCATCTGTATCAAAAAGCCCCATATCTTTTTGTTTTGAAACTAAATTCCACCCCATATGAGGAATTAAATGACTTGAAACCATTTTTTTTTCATCAAACCGCCGGGTATCTGCGTTTATAAGATTTAGACCCGGAATGATACCTTCCTCGCTGCCTCGTGTAAGGAGTTGCATCCCTAAACAGATTCCCAAAATCGGTTTTCTTTCATCTATGACAAAATTTTGTATGAATTCAATCCACCTGTTCTCCGTCAATACAGTCATAGCGTTGTCAAAGGAGCCAACTCCGGGTAGTATCAATTTTGATGCCGAATAAGCATCTTCGGGCTTTTTAGCTAATACAGATTTAACTCCACATCTATGCAGCATGTTCTGAATAGATGCTACATTTGCTGTTCCAGTATCGATAATTACTATCAAGACAGGAATCTCCTTATTTCATCTAAGACTAATTCAGGAGCTATATCTGACATGCAGAAATCTTCTCCGAATATATCTAAAACTCCTTCTTCTCCTATTGAAGAATTAAACATTATATTTGTACTTTTATTCTGTGAAACCAAAACCTTTGTGTTTTCATCCAGAGGGCCTGTTCTTGATATGTCAGTTGGACCATAGAGAGCTATAACTTTTGCAGAAACAGCATTAGCTAAATGCATCGCCCCGCTATCATGGACAATTGAAACAGCCGCATACAACATAATACTTGTAACCTCCTTTAAGGATGTTTTTCCTGCCGTATTTATAACTTCCGGACAAGCTTTAATAAATTCAGATACATCAGTTTCAAAATCTTCCGAATTGCCTATTGTGACAATCTTAATATCAGGAAACTCTTTATTAATCTTGTTATAAAGATCTATGAAATTTTTTAAAGGCCATTTTTTGGGAGTTGGTGCACCCGATCTGGCACTTAACTGCAATACAATATATTTGTTTGGACTAAGTGAAAATTGCTCCAATATCTTTTCATCACACTTATACTCTACAAAAGTTTTATAGGACCGCTTTATAGGGTAATCTTTTAAAGATTGCAGTAAATCATAATTTAAATCTATTTCATGTCTTCCTGGAAGAAAAGGCACGAGTATTACTCTTGGATTTAAGAGATAGAATAAGAAAATTAATAGAGCTCTAGGTGTAGTCAATCTTGGTAAAGTATAGTGGGTGACTATCTTTGCTCCTGAAAAAATACTCAGAAATAGTTTTACAGATAAGGACATTTCATCATCAAAAGGTAAAAAGATATATTCGTATTTTTTTCTTCTAATATTCAAGCAGAATCTTATCTTACCAAAGAAGTCTTTTTGGCTAATCAAGGTTACTCTTTCGTCGATAATGCCTTGATCTTCAAAAATAAACTCAGATTTATCTCTAAAACCTACATCTAAGTCTAATTGCACTTTATCAAAATTTTTAATTATAGAATTAATAAAAGGTGTCTTTAGCACCATATTACCTATACCTGTACATGAGGAAATTAAGACCTTTATATCTGGGCTTTTAGATTCATTATTCATTTTTCTAATTATCATGTAGTTAATAAATTTAAGATAATATTTCCTGAATCTCTATCTCTAAATCTTTGTCTGAAAAAATATATTTATAGTCTTCTAAAGTATATTTAGGCTGCAAATAAGGCCTTACATCTTCAATATTTTTCTTGAAGCCCTTAACGGTAGCAATAGACAAAGAATGAGCAAATCCTCTTTTTACTATATCGTCTAAAAAAGGTATCGATGTGTCTAAATACCAAATTGAGACATTAAACCGCATCATTTCTAATCCAAAAATACTTTGAGTGCATACTACGGCATCAAAATTCAATAGATCTTCATCAGAAATTTCTGTTAAAAATTTAACCTCCTCCTGCACTCTTTTTGAGAATGAAAAAAGGTCTGAATTGATATCACTATCCTCAACAGGCCTCAACTTAATCTTAACCTTCCATCCCAGATCTAAAAAGAGCTCAGCATATACCGAAATCTCTAAATTATTTGCCAGAAACTCGTAAGGAATCAATATGCTTAAATTAGATAAATCCTTTACAGAATCTTTGTTGCCATAAGAATGGTGCTTATAATCAATTTTTTTATTTAAATGAGATCCAACAATGGTATTTGATAAATCGTATTTATTGGAAACAGAAAACAAGAAATCTTTCCAATATTCTCCCCAAGTTATAAGGGTATCTGGCTTTGCGTTACAATATTCTTCAGGAATTCCATAACCTATCCACCCCGAGTGAAACCTTGAGTAGGGCCCATGTTGATAAGATATAGTTTTAATATTTCTTGCCTTTGCAGCAAGCAAAAGAGCAAGGGCTGTCTCTACTTGATCATAAGTAAGCAACAACCTAGGTGCATTCTGAATTAATATAGAGTCTAAGGAATTTGCTTCTGAAAGAATATCATTACATTTACAATCAATTGATTCGATTAGTTTATCTAATTCCTCTTTATCCAGATAATTACTTAACTCATCATTAACAATTTTAGGATTAAAAGTATCCCTACTCTTGCCAATTGAGTACTTACCAAGAACGAGCACAGAAGGGTCATAAATAAGCCTTTTAATTGAAGAAAATGATAACTGCTCAGTTCTATGAAAATTAGTCTTTCTTGATAAGAGTAATTTCATTTTCTTAAACCTAAATCCAGAAAAACCATCATCATTGAATAAAGTATCAGAAGTCGACTTAAATCTTCTCCTTAAAAACCAAGCCAAAGAGTTAAAGATAATTTTTTTAAAAAAAGATTGCCTTTTATACAAGACATTTTGCATTCTCTGCATCCTTCCTATTAAGGTACAGTCAGGATTTCGAATGGTGAAGTCCTTCCCTCTCAAATAATCCCTTACATCTTTATACGCCACCAGACCAACAAAATAATCCCAGTAAAGCCATTCTTGTATAGCAGGGAGAATATAAAATCCTTCATATTTCCAGAAACTATAGATTTTTCTATCTTTTACATCTTCAAGATTATTAAAAATACCTAATAATCTTGCTGACAAATCTAAATCAAAATTAGGTTTGAATGATTTCTCAAGTTTTCCGTTTAAAAGAATGTCTACTGTTTGATCTTTTTTTTCTACCAAAGTATAAGTCATTGAATATTTATCAACTCAAGAACCCGTTCTATGGGTTTCTTATGAAGAGTATTCCTAGCCCATTTAGCGGTATCCTTGTTGTCCTGCCATGTGAGGTGAATAATATCAGAACAATTAGTTATCCAGATGCCATAAGTAGAAGGCCAATTAATGCTTATATCTGATAATTCTTGTGCTATGTATATAGACTGAGACATTGAAAAACCCAATTCTTCGAAATTTCTTAAGTCAATATAATCAGTTTCTAGGAAATTTTCCCAATCTACTGCTTTCTTGCTTGCAAGAATAAATTTAATTTTCCCTGTCTTCAATGCGTAATTATCTAAATCTTTAACATATTTTTTAAGGTTTTCAAATTCTATTTCGTGCCCCTCTTTGTATTTAGGCCCCCCCTTTAATCGATCTGAATTAACTTCAAATTGCATTCCTTCGTCCCATAAGACTGAAATGAGAATATATTTAACACCAGCCTGTTTATTCTCAGAAATGAAACTCTTAAGATTCTCAGTATTCTTATCCTCAGGTAATTTATATCTGAATCCCTTTGAAACAGGCTTTTCCTTTGTCAAAAAAAAGAAGTTCATGTAGATATAAAAGAAAAAATACATCACAAAACTTGAAATAGTTTTTTGAGATAAGAAATGATCTTTTTGCTGTTTTTTATACCTTTCAAGCTCCTCTGATTCCATGTGATAAGCAGAAAAGTCATAATGAACTATCTTGTTACTATTGAAGAAAGGTGGAATCAGTAGTGATATTTTGTCTTTTAAAGTGTATTCAGTTGGTGGAAGATATTCTATCGACGGAAAAGTAGACAAAATTAAATTTTTGTAAAGGTCTTCTGGATGCTTATTAGGATCCCACAAAAGATTAGCACCATCTTTATTTTCATATTTCCAATTCTTTGCTTTAATTGCTATATCAGTGTTCTTATCCAAGAGCCCAGGCAAGCTTTCAAAAAACTTACAAGAAGGACC
>Ga0115000_10003574_pt1 | contig 12998 bp, 7 predicted proteins | sample ArcticOcean_MG_C_6_FD_89690 | JGI IMG/M metagenome (GOLD analysis project Ga0115000, IMG submission 89690) | Marine microbial communities from western Arctic Ocean - ArcticOcean_MG_CB8_128 | ecosystem: Environmental > Aquatic > Marine > Oceanic | place: Arctic Ocean: Canada Basin | collected... | reverse complement strand
TCGGAAGCGTTGGCGAGGAAGCTCATGGAGGAGGAGGAGAGATTGCACAGGGAGAGGATGTTGGCGTACGCCGGGGTTTCTCTGAATACCGCCGAAACGACGCAAGATCACGTGATGGTTGAAGGCGAAGATATTCCGCCGGAAGACGACGATGTGGCGGATCCGGATGATATGACGTATGAAGAGTTGTTGCAGCTAGGAGAGTGCGTCGGGAGACAAGCGACGGGCATGTCCGGGTCGCAGATTAAGCAGTTTTGCACGCTGAAGGAGTTCACTCGGTCTGGCGCGAGCGGCGCGAAGAGGAAGGGAGGTGACGAGGAGGAAGAGGAAGATTGTTGTTCGGTGTGTCGATGTGAATTCGAGGAAGGCGAGATGATGTTAGAGCTGAAGTGTAAACATGGATTTCACGAGGAGTGTTTGCGGCCGTGGTTGAAGGAGTATAAAACGTGTCCGCTCTGTAAGACGGATTGCATGTAAAATTTGAGAGAAGCATGAGAGTTGAGTTCCGAGAACGCACCATCATTTATTTAGCATTACATCTATTGTGTTTCAATCAATCAAAGCTCGATACAGAAATGTTCGACGCGCCTTTCGGGTCCCAGACCATGGCCGTTAATCCTGGTTTCACTTCCGCTTTTTTCTGCGGTAAGACGCCGTCAATACGTACGATTTCGAAATCTTTCTTCTTGAGTTCGTCCAAGGCGTCGGCGAGCACGCGGGCGCTTTTGCCAACCATTTGCGCGCGAACTTTCAATCCTGTCTCGTTTTCCAAAGTAACGAAAAGCATTTCGAACGTTCTGTTCGTTTTGGGATTTGTTTTACTCGTCACGCCAGTTTTCGGTTCGCGAGAGCACAGTTTACCGACTATCGTAAAAGGGTGCGCATCGTCAACTCGCGAAGCGATGGTGGCAAAATCGGCTCGAGTCGAAGAGTATAGGACGTTTCGATCGCACCGTTCGAACCACGGAACACTATCCTTCAGTTCGACTTTCTCGTCGTTAATCTCGGTTGGTTCCGTTTTGATTTTCTTGTTGTACGGATCGACGTTCTCTGCGTTTTCGTCGTCGCCTTGATGATGAAATGGTCGCTTCCTTTCTTCATCAACATCCTCTTCTTTATCGTCGTTATTTTGTTTAATGATGCCTTCAATAGCGTACCGTAATTCATGCAAAGGACCGTCCATGTGTCTCTTGTTGAGCGCGTCGCCGTATTTAAACGCCCCTTCGATCACTGGAACCACTTTCGAGGCGATTTCCATCGCGCAAAACTTTGAAATTTTCGAAAATCGAGTGAGGAAACTCATGGCGCAGATCCACGGGTACGGGACGCGCTCTTCTTCGAGACCGTTTTCTTTCAACACGTGCACGTGATCGGGTGGTTTGCGAAACGATCTGGACGCCTCTTCTAATACGCGATAGGAATGCGCTTGATTGCATGAAATCGACTCGAGCATTTTTTGTCGAATGTCCATCGCGTGCGCCTTGGTCATCGGCGTTGCCACGACGTCTCGCGCTCGGCTTTGCGAAAAGTCTTTGCATCCCCCCAAACATGCCGCGATCTCCCCGGCGCACGCTTTCATGCACGCTTTAGTGAAACATTTCACCCAAACTGGGGCATTCTGGTAGTCACTTTTCGTTTTGAAGTGTAACGGTGCCTTTTCATTTTCAAACAACAAAATCAGCGCGTTGAGACACATGGAACGAATTTTCGCATCCGCGACGGCAATCGGCGGCGGCGCGGCGCCTCGACCAATTGCACAGACCGGCGGTAAAATCGCCTCGAGAAAATTCACACACATTTGCCCTAGTAACGACGAATCTTCGCTCGCCGCGAAGAGGAAATTGGTGTCGTCGAATTGATCCTCTGAGTTCGACGAGCGTTCCATAGCAGTTTCAAAAGCCAACACCCAATTCTCGCACGCGATGTTTGCAGACGGAACTGTTGCTAAATTTCGCGCAGATCCCACGCAATTTCCTAAGACACCTAATAACACAGCTGAACGCATGCATTCTCTGCTCTTCCGAATGTCGACGTTGTTGTCGACGATGTACGAGGCGTCGTACAGAGAAGCAAAGAAGCCGCGCGAAAATTTTCGACCCGTCGCTTTCTTCGCGTGTTTCCGTTCGACACACGCGTAACAGAGCTGTTTTAACAAGCTACAGCAAGCGATGTTGTCCAAAGAGAAGAAGATGGCTAGGGATTTCGCACTGTTGATTAAGCCTTCGAGAATGGTGTCAACTTGTAACGCATCTGATTCCTCGAATAAGATGGTCGTGAACGCATCGAGCGCCATTCGCAACGCTTGGACGCGTGGCTCCACGCCGAAGAGTTTCAAGTCGGTGTTTCTCGAGTAAGCGGCAGCCATGACCGCATTAAAGCCAATTCGAAACGATCTAGATTTATTCGCACTTGCACGTCCCGAACATTCTTGCATGCGTTTGTCGTATACATCTTGTAAAGCGTTGATGGCAGCCACCGTGGCGACCGGATTGCCGCCAACTTCGCAACATCGAACTAAGGATTCAATAACCCACGAACTTCGCTTAAGAACACCCGCAGTATTTCGAGCGTCCATGGCTTCGCTCTTCAACATCGTCGACGACGAAAAGGCGTCAAACAATCGCGGGTGTCTCGCGCACGCTCGCGCCAATCTCGCTCGCGCTCGGTGTAATCCGTTGGCCCGCAGAAGCGCGTTTTGCTGACGTCGTTCACCCTTCTCGGAAGCGGCAACGTCCATGGCACACAACGCCCACAACTTCAACAACGGTGCACCGATACCTCCGCGTAAAACCGGAGTTGAATCGACCAGTCTCGCGTACAAACGAAACGCTTTCGCGCGTTTTCTTGGATTGGCTAGCTTCCAGAAATCTTTCGGCGCAAACGGGTGCGAAATCGCGAGCTCGGCTTTACCCCACGGCCACACGCCGGATTTGACGAGTAAATTGAGCGTTCTGGCCGCCGTTTCCGTAGCCGCGCGATTTACCGCGGACGAGTAGCCACCGCTCTTGTCGTGCATGGTTTCAATATTTTCGTAATCGTCTTCGTTCTCTCGCAACAAATCAGCAATATGAGGCCAGCAAAATCTCGCCGACGCATCGGCGACGACTTTGTTCTCCTCTGAACGACTTTCAAGCCAATCGCGCTCGCCTCGCGAGACACACACAGAGATCAATCCTAAAGCACACTTGCGAATTTTCGGTCGAAAAGGAAGCTTTGGAGAGACAAACGTACCGATGGTATTTGAAAGCATCTTGGAGCGCAAGAACGCGCCGTGCGAGGGCGTAAACGCTAACCCTTTGGCGACGACGCGTAACACGGATAGCGCGGCTAGCAGAAGAATGTGCGTAGACTCAGTGGTTTCGATGAGTATTGTCGCCGTCGCCACGGCGATGTCTGTCGCGCGCTTTTGTAAGTGAATGGTTTCGTCCGCAACGGGCGGCGGCGGTTGCGTGGCAACGGCTGGATCGTCGTCGTTTTCCTGCGAGGAATCCGACAAACCGACAATGACAGATTCGTTTCGACGCGCCCTTTCGACTTCATATTCCTTCATAATTCGCAAATTTGCATCGTCTATGCGCTTTTGACACCCTTCGCTTACTGCTGGCGCAATCAAATCGCTATCTTCCATTAACGACGGATTGAGCAGTTTGCGGCTCGCTATCCAGTTTTCGTGCTCTTTCGCCAACGCGAACTCGTTACTACACAAAGAAACGAGACGCAAGCAACTCTCCAAAGCGTAATTCGCGCGCTCTCTCATGAATTCTCTCGTTGTCTTTTCGCATCGAACGGCATTCCCATCGCCGTCGGTGATAACTTCCCCGTCGTCGAATGTACCACCGTTTTCCTCCTCGTCGTTCACTTTAAAAACGTCTAAATCTTTGCCCGACCAGTAACGCTCGATCAATCTCAAAGACGCGCGTAAGCACGTCGCGCGTTGGGACACGTCAAACACTCGAAATTTCACATCATCGTTGATCAAATCGGTAATTTTCTTACGAACGCGTAACGAGGACAGTTTCTTGTGCTTTAAATACGGCGCGTATTTATTCGCGCGAAGACACAAGGCGTAAAACGCGCGCAATTCGGACTCCTCGCTCGCAAATAATAAAGCTTTCGCGCGCTCTAAGGAATCGAAAATCTTCTCGTTGAACAACTCAAACGACGCGTCTTCGATGTTCCGTTTTTGAAACGTTTCGTTTGAAGGCGAGGTTAACTCGATAAACTCGCGTAAAATCTGTACGACTTCGCCGGAAGTTGAGGCGGCGGCGGCGGTCAAAACGCGCCGTTCCTCTTCCATTTCTTGCGCGTCCGCTCTCTCGGCCTGTGTTTCGTCTTGGCGGTGCATTTCAGATGCCGCAGCTTCGGCTGACAACACTTCTTCAGTCGGGATATCTTCTGTGCTGCTTGGGAAAATAGTTGTAGTGGTCGTTGTCGTCGTGCTCGCTGGAGGTTGTTGCGGCATCGCGGGAGGCTGCAAAACAGCCGCGGCAGATTCATCAACAGATGCCGGGTGTGTTTGCCCAGGTCGATTTATATTGACTCCACCCGGACCTACACTTCTCAACGATGTACCACCACCGGTAGCACCATTGATGTGCCTCGCACGAGCGACCGATTGAATCGCTCGACGACGTTTTCTTCGCTCGCGCCTTCGGCGAAAGAACTCCATCTCTTCGCTCGTCTCGTCGTTCAAATGTACGTCTTGCGGCTGACGCGGTGGCCTGAGTTCTCCGCCAATAATGTTGGTATCTACGTGATTCGGAACCGAGGTACTCGTGACGGTTTTTTTCACGCGTTCTCCGGCTTCACCGTCGTTCATAATAATAACATCGTCGTCGTCCTCGTCTGCCGCGTCTGTTCCAAGAATGTGGGCACCCTCTCTTGCTCCTCCTCTTCCCTCTCCTTCTCTTCCCACTCTGTTTTTCAAATCCAACTCGTGCTTTTCTCGTCGTTCTCTTTGTTGCTGCGCTAACATTTCGTCGTCAAATTCACCGTCGGAGGAATCGAGCTCGGATTCGTCGTCCGAGGACGCGGCGAATAAGAACGCGCCGCTGTTCTTGTCGGCGAACCGTTTGAACATGGTGGTAATGGTTGCCAACTTTTTCGGTTTGGCGTTTTGTTCTTCTTGCTGCTGCTGTTCGCCAAAAGTTGCACCATCTCCGACAAGTATCACGTCCTCTTCGTCCATATCGACATGACGTTCCCCACCTTCTTCCTCTCGTATTACAGGCGCATTGGCAGTATTCGAAGTCCTCTTGGTGCTCGCGCGCTTACGCAGCGCTTTCCTTTGTCCGTCGCCAGCCTCCTCATCGTCACCACCATTCAACATATCTCCATCTTCATCGTCATCCTCTTCCTCATTCACGGCACCGAACGCCATTCGGACTTTCATCTCAATCTCTCGTCGCAGCGCTGCCGCTTCGCGTTCGCGTTCCATCTCTTCCTTGTTTTTACCGCTCGCTCGTTCGCCGCGCATCGAATTCTTCCCAGTCGTAAACTTTGTGTTACCACAATTCATCGTCCCTTTCGGTTGTCTTCTTTTCACATACGCCGCCGGCAAATCTAACATCGGTGGCGCATCTTTCCCAGTCACCAACGCCGTGGTGATCAAATAATGCGCCACTGATTGCCATCCGTATTGCTCCGCCTCTCTCGTCAACTGTTGCGTCGGAAACAAATGCCGCTTATGTCTCAAACAATTCGCCCCGGAACAGTTACAAATATCTCTGCACACTGGACATCTCCACTCGTCGTCCGCGATCGCTTCTTCGATGTTCTCACCCATGCGCATTTCCAAACACCATCCACACCACGACCCTCTTCCTCTCCCGCCTTCCGGCGCTTTCGCCCACGTCGCGCACTGACACGTCGTCTTCGCGTCGCTCGATTTCTGTCGACAAAAATGGCACGAAGTGCACTCGTTGCACGTCACCCCAGCCGGGTGAATGTCTTTACACCACACTTTGTTCGCGTGCTGGTCGCGATTCCACGGGCGCGCTCTGCCGCATAAACGATCGAAGTGCTCTTTCGTGTAATACTCTCGATTTTCGCCTTGTTCCCGTCGCAATTTCTCCAACTCGGGGCCGATGTTTCCACAGTTCACCCCTCGCACTTGTTCCGCGGCGTCTATTTGTGGTGGTAAAATTGGAGGACACACGATAATATTCTTTCTCTCTTTCCCTAAATCGCCTCTGCCTCGCATCGTATTCATTTTCTGCCATTTCCGCACGTCTCTCCTCATCCGTCCTCGTCGTTGGTTGCCTTCATTTTTCAAAATTCTTCTCCTCTCCTCTTGGTCTTCTTCTTCTTCTCCAGAATAATCGTCGTCCGAGGTCAGCGCATCCTCGTCCTCATCTTCCTTCTTATTGTTCTCGTAAGAAGAATAGTGCAAAGCCTCCTCCTCCATATTATCGAAAGAATAAGAATAATAAGAGCGTGTCAAATCTCTCTAAATGTGAAGAAAAAGCAGTCCTTCGAAAAATTTCAAAATTTCTCAAGAGTGCTCACATTTAGGGTCTTTAAAAAAACTAAATCTCTATCCTTTTTTTCTCCCCCTTTTTGGATTTGTTTGCGCAGAGGGGTTTCAGGGACACATTACGCGTTTGTTTTATGACGACGACGATTCAGACGACGAAAGGGTGGTTTTTGATGACCGCCGGTGGTGGTGGTGTTTTGGGTGGTTCTTCCTCTTTTTCTTCTTCTCGTTGTTGCTGCTCTGCGGGAAGAATGGAGGCATCGACTTCACAGTCATCATTTTCGACGATGATGATGAAGAAGAAGAAGCGGTTTAGTAGGAGTAGCGATGAGAATAATAATAATAGAAGAAATGATGGTTTTGTGGTGAGAGCATCAGAGGCGAATAATAATAACGATGCGTCCTCAAACGTGTCCTCGTCTGATCGGCCGATCGTCGTCATCGATAACTACGATTCGTTCACGTACAACCTGGTGCAATATTTAGGCGATTGCGGGATAAAAAACCCGCTGGTGTTTAAAAACGACGAGAAAACGGTGGAGGAGATTCGCGCGATGAACCCGAGAGGAATATTAGTCTCCCCTGGTCCGGGGAGACCGGAAGATTCGGGAATTTCTTTGGAAGTTTGCGAAAAGTTAGGCCCCGAGTTTGGCGTCTTTGGCGTGTGCATGGGCCACCAGTGCATCGGTCAAGTGTTCGGAGGCACCATCACGAGAGCGCCGTTAGGGTTGATGCACGGGAAAAGTTCCCCGGTGTTTCATAAAACCGACATGGACACCGTGTTATCCGGTTTGAGTTCCCCGTTCGAAGCCGCGCGGTACCACTCGTTGGTCATCAGCAACGACGACTTCCCGCACGACGCGCTCGAATCCGTCGCTTGGACCGAAGACGAGGTGTGCATGGCGGTCAAACACAAAAAGTACCCGAAGATTCAAGGCGTCCAGTTTCACCCGGAGAGCATCATCACCGACAACGGTTTGCTCATCATCAAGAATTGGGTGAAGTTAATCAACGAAGTTTGATTGAAATATAATATATTTACGCTTTTCCTCTCATTGTGCTCTTCTTCACTTTTTTTCCCTTCTGCCCACAACTTGCACACAAATGAGATTAGCGTGCGCATACTCCTCCGCTTTTAGAAGACTCCTTTCGGCGTCCTCGAGACCGTCCACATCCTCTCGCATTCGGCGGCGAACTTTTTCTGTATCGTCCTCGTCGTCTGAATCAAAAGTCAACCACGAAGGCGCGGTGAAAGTCTCGCACATCCTCGTCGACGCCACCGAACCCGGGAAAGCGTTGCTTTCGGAATTCCAAACTTTATTAGACGGAGAAGCGGAGACGTTTGAAGGTTTAGCGACGTTGCACTCGAAATGCCCGTCCTCGGCGAGAGGCGGGAACCTGGGGTACATCACGAGAGGACAAACGGTGCCGGAGTTCGAACGAGTGGCGTTTTCGACGCCGATAAACGGGGTGGCGTTTGCCACCACTCAGTTTGGGCATCACTTGATTAAGGTACTCGACGCGAAAGAATCCGGCGCGGCGGTGCCGCAAATGCAATCGATTCGAGTGGACGAGGTGAAGCAGTACGTCGACAGTAAGAGTTTTTCGGAGGTTAATCTCATCGATTGCAGAGAGGAGCACGAGTTTGCAATTGCCAAAGTGGATGGGTTCAAACTGTATCCGTTATCGCGAGCGGAGAAGTGGCAGATGACGATTGAAATGGACGTCGATCCGGAAAAGAAGACGATTGTTATGTGTCACGGGGGGATTCGTTCGGCGAAAGTGTGTCAAATGTTGATGTCGCTTGGCTTTGAGGACGTTCATAACGTCGTCGGTGGGATCGACGCGTACAGTTCGATCGATAAGTCGGTGCCGAGATATTAACAACAACTAGTAGGTCGTAGTTTTTAGTAGAAATAATTATCATCCAATAATATATATGCATCTGTTTTACACTGGTCTTGTCTTACCCTCTAACGCAAACCTGACGTAATCTTCCTCGCTGCATTCCGGCGCGTGTGGCAACAACTTTTCGTGCCACATTTCGAAACAAAACGCGTAGCGCCCGTCGCCGGTTTTCGCGAAGAATTGAATCGGTTGACCGTTCAAATGTCGCTCGAGTTTGAGCGTCAGCACTTTTCCGACGTCAAAGCTATACGTATCTAAATGTAAATAACTTTGCATGTTATCGAAGGTGTATATTAACCCGGGTTCGTAGTAATATTTTTTGGCCGTCGCCGGATTGGCGAGTTCTTTTACTCGCCTCGACCCTCTCGCTTGCATATTCAAGTGTTTCACGCCTTGGAAAAATCCATCGTTCCCTTCGATTATGTCGCACTGTTCGGGAATCATAAAATTTAAAATGTTCGGCACCGTTTCTTTCGTATCTACGCTCATTTGCGAAACTAATCCGCCGAGCAAGGCTAAGTAATACGGCTCGTTCGCAGTCACGTCGCAGGCTAATCCTGGAGTGATCACCTTGAACAACTCTTGACCGGTGTACACGATCGTTCTCGGAGGAATGTTATCAAAAGGACGCTTAAACTCACCACCCGTAACGACTTGGTCCATCCGTATCCGCTCTTTAAATTCGCCTTGCACGACAACCTGAAACGCGATATTGTTGCATATTTGACCGCGCTCGATGTAAAACTGCTCTGGCGTCTCCCCTTCCATGCCGAGAAATCTGCACACGACTTTACCTTTGAAAATATCCGTTTCGAATTCTAACGCCGTTTCCGTGTTGACAGGACACGTGTGCTTTAACTCGTTCCATTCGGCGTACTCTTCTTCTCCCTCCTCCTCGTTCTCTTCTTTCTCGTCGTCCTCCTTCGTATTCTTCTTCTTCTTCAATCTACTCCACGAGTTGTTCACGCACCTCTGACTCGGTTCTCTCGCGCTGGACCGAATAAACACCGGCCCGTGCGGCCACAATCGGCATTCCGGCAGAGGTCGAAACTGCGGGTCATTCTTCTCCTTTTGCTTCTCGCGCATCTCTCGCCACGCCGCTCTCGCTTCGCGTTCCGAGCGCTCTCTCTCTCTCGTCTCGTACTCTTCCTTACCGAGCATGTGTTCGTCATCGCTTGAAGATTCCGTCGCCTGTTCCTCCTCCTCTTCCTTTCTCGCGCGTAGTATTCGTCTCTTCTTCTTCATCATCTTATTCCGTCGACGTCTTCCTCGCTCGAACGTCGCCTTCACCTTATAATACGCTTCAGCCGCTTTCCTCCGTAACCGTTCGTCGTCGATTTCCGTCGGCGTCATCAACCGCCCACCGACGGCGAGAAAGCACAGCGGCATGGTAAAAAACATTGCGCTCACGTCAAACGCGAACGCCAGGGAAATCGCCGCGGATGTGCAGATCAACGCGCCGACGATGACGTGGAAAATCGACCAGATGGAATGCATCGCGCGGGGAAAAGTGTCGAACACGACGAGGCGAATTGATTTGAGGGAGAACGCTTTGAAGTATACAAACGAGCGCAATTCCGAGCACAGCTTCATGAATTCCTCCAAAATCGCGTTGGATATGGAATAATAGTCGCGGTCGTCGTCGTCTGCACGTCTCGACTTCTTCGCGTTCGTCGTCATCGCATCGTTCTCGCGTGGTTTTGAAGTGACGATTTGTCTTCACTTTTTTCCCCGTCGTCTAGGGAGAGACCGTTAGAGAGAGAGAGAGAGATGCGGACGACGACGATTCAGACGACGACGACAAAACTTCCGCAAAAAGAAAGAGTGCGACGGAAGAGGAGGCAAAGACGACGAAGCGCTCTGAATCCCGCGCCGCGGGCCTGCGAAAATACGTTCCAAACGTCTTTTGCTTTCCCTCCATTTGTAGGTGTTGATTTAGATACGAAAGAGCGCGTTGAACGCATGATCGAAGCGACGATTTCGTGCGCATATTTAGCCGACGAAGTGGACAAAGAAGTGGACAAAGAACGTTTACGAGGTATGGTGGAGAAAAAAGAGGACGGAACTCCGGTGACCGCGGCGGATTTTGCGATTCAAACGTTGATGGATACCTTATTAGGGGTTGATGGTGAAGAGGTCGTTGGCGAGGAGCGGTGCCCGGTCGAAGGCGAGCGGTCGTTTGATCGAGTGAAGGAGTTAGTCGAGAAATTTACTCCGCGCGAGAATATGGTATTGCTCGAAAGGAGGTGTGGTCCTGGCAGGAACTACTTCGTGTTAGATCCAATCGACGGGACGAAGGCGTTTGCGGCGAAACCGACGATACGATCGAGAGCGTACGCGTTTACGGAGCAGTATTGCATTGGTTTGTCTTATCACGATGGGGAAACTGGAGAGGTTTTGGCTGCGTGCGTGGCGGCACCGAGATGGGGTAGAGGTGGTGGTGTACTACTTTGTGCCGTGAAGGGGAAAGGGTGCTTCTCGAAGGAGCTGTTTACCCCGGCGTCGAGATGGAAGCGATGTTGTTTGATGTCCCATTTGTGCACGATTCGTGTCGCTGTGTCGGAATCGGACGTTGGAAAAGCGACGACAGTGAACTCCGGTTGGAAAGTACCGAAGTCGAATTTAGATGAAATTCCGTATGGGAACGGTTCGTTGATTAAATACGTCGCGATAGCAGTAAACGCGTGCGATGCATTTGTGCACTACAAACCGTGGACGTTTTCGATGAACGTTTGGGACCACGCGGCTGGTGTTTTGTGCTGCGAAGAGGCTGGGGCGATTGTTTCAGATGGGTTTGGTAATAGACTCTCGTTGAAAAGAGAGCCAAGAAAGGCAGAACGAGATTTCGAAGAGAGAGATGACGTTGATCCAAGGCGCGTGTTTTCGCCTCAAGGAAAAGCCGTCGTCGTCGCGAACGAGGAGAGTTTACACAAAGAGATATTGAGAGTGCACAATTCAGGCGTCAAACAAATTAACGAATTTTAGGCAAGCGTAGGTATAGCAGTAACAGTAGTAGGTACCAGAGAGAGACAAAGGCGGTAATGTATCATTGAGAATAATAAGCAGATTAACGCGGCGCGAAAACTCATGACATTTTCTCCTTTTTTTACGCCTTTAACTTTGCTTTCTGCTTGTCAATGGCATCGTGGACGTAGGAGGCGGCAAACGATATTTGGTGTCGAGATTCTAACAGATGCTGCGCGCGATTGATAGCGCGGCGCAACTTTTCATCTTCATCGTCGTCGCTTCGTGTTTCATCGTCTTCTTCATCATCTCCTTCTTCCTCATCTTGCTTCCATGCGTGTCGAAGTAAACGAGACAGTCGCTCTCTTTCGCTTTCGACTTCTCGCAACTTATCCGAAGCAGACTGCTCGTTTGTTAACGACTGGTTATCGTATTCCGATATGCGAGACCGATAACGATTATTCTCTAAACACTTCTCGCTTTCATCCTCATCGTTCTCTTCCAGTACCTCGTAGCGAATTTTATCCGCCGCTGCCTCCAACATTTTTCTCGCGCGTTGACTTCTCGCCGTATCAATCACGTGCGCTTCCGCTCTTCTCTGCGCAGCACCAGTTTCAATCTTCAATCTTTGCGTTTCGTGCATCGCCATCTTCGCACTGGCTCTCGCCGCGTCGCACGATGCTTTCAACTCTTTCGCTTTGCGCTCGAGCAACTCGGCGTTTTCGTTCGAAACGGCGGCTGTTTTCAAAGCCTCTCGGATTTCTCGTTGCGCGATTTTCTCTTGCTTTCGCCGCCTGTTCGCGTGTATGTCTTCGTTACGCTTGCGCTTAATTTCGTTGGCGACGTCGTCGTCGTTCGGATCTTCGTAGAGAACTTTGTCCTCGAAATCTACGCTGTTGATGATGGCGTATGACTCGTCCGCGTATCTTCGATTTGACTTGTTCTTTCTTGCAGCCTTGATGTCGTTGTCCGTCTCTCTGTCATCATTGCTTTGAAGTGTATCGCGCGCCGCGTTATCTACCACAAACACGAGGTCGTTCGCCGAACTCGCTAAAATCTCACGTTTCTTAAGCCTCGTCTCCAGATTTGCCGCCATTGTCTATTTCGATCGCTTTGCTTTATCCAACTGTTTTTCTAAGGCGTGCGCTTCTTCTCGCACTCGTAGTAACTCGACGTTACCGACGTTCGGGTCGAGTTTGTTTTGCGTTTCAATCTCCTTCTTGCGCTCGCGGTTCCATTTCGATACTTCCTCGCGAAGCTCATCGATTCTCGCTTTTTCTTTCTCTACGTCGCGCTCTTCGCACGCTAATTTGTTCTCCGCCGATTTAAGTTCTCTTTTGGCATCATCCAGCGTCGTTTGAAGCGTTTGTTTCAGGACTTTAAACTCTTCCGGTGCAAACGCCAATATTTGTTCCGAAAGTGAAACTTCTTCGTTCAACATCGAAAGCTGTCTCCGTAACCGATCGATTTCTCTATTTATAGCTAGCGCGTCTCGCTCGTATACTTTCGCATCTCGCTCGTGTCTGTTCTTTTTACCCTCGTAGAGACGTTCGTCGGAGAGCAACTCCTGTAACAACGACGCGGATTTTTTTTTGCCTTCCGCGAGCGTCAAGAGTTCGTTTTGCGCGTTTAACCAGTTTTGACGCGACTG
>Ga0115000_10003571_pt1 | contig 13008 bp, 15 predicted proteins | sample ArcticOcean_MG_C_6_FD_89690 | JGI IMG/M metagenome (GOLD analysis project Ga0115000, IMG submission 89690) | Marine microbial communities from western Arctic Ocean - ArcticOcean_MG_CB8_128 | ecosystem: Environmental > Aquatic > Marine > Oceanic | place: Arctic Ocean: Canada Basin | collected... | reverse complement strand
TATTATTTTTTTTAATGATTTTAACCATATCATTTTTTATTAAAAATAAATTTTTCAAGTAATTAAAGAATCTTAAAATAATATTTTACCAAATACTTTTTGACTATTATTTCTTTCAGTAATTAATTTATAATTCAAAGATTTGTCTTTATGAAAAAATATTACTTTCAAAGCGCTCTCTGGATTATTTATTTCATTTCTAGATCCGTGATCAGATAAAATTAAAATTTCCAAATTATCTATTAGTTTTTTATTTTTTAAGTTAGAAATAAATTTATCAATAAATTTCATAGTACATATTCTATCTATATTGTGATTATACGTATGTTTCTTTATTGACATAGTCCCACTGTAATTTCTTAGAGATTTTTTGCCTAAATATTTACATTCTTCCGTATATCCATAAGGCTTGTGGGGAACAAGAGTGTGTACAAATATCAAATCATAGTTTTTTGTTTCAACATCTGATGTAATCTTATTTAATAAATTTACAAATGTTCCTTTTTCACCCTGAGGACTGATGGTTGTGTCTATGACTCCATATTCTCTTAATAATCTCCATGTAAAAGCAGCAACTATTGAGCCATCTAATTTCCATGCATTAATTATCTTTGAGAGCGATGTATTTTTAAAACCTTCTATATAATTTGATTGAGTAAAAGGGTTGAACTCATCACATTTTTTTACTCTTTTGTGTAAGCAGAAGTTTATATGCATAGTTTGAAATACTGAAATTGAATTAAATTTTTTAAATAGTTTATTTTTTTTCAAATAGTATTCAGAATAAAATTCATCCCTTGTTTCCTTGATCTGATATTCTTGTATATCGGTACCCTTGTGTTTTTTATAATTATTAACCATAGAGCTTATGGAAAAAGTTGTATTAGCGTGAGAGGAATAAATATTTGAATATAAATTCATTTCATATTTTTTAGCTAAATTGTCTGCGAGGCTATCAAATTCTTTGCCTTTTGGGGTACTACTTTCTAAGCTATTCATGCCAGAAAATTCATCTAATATTAAAACTAATTTTGTTTTTTCAAAATTTAAATCTTTATTTGCAATTTGAAAGTTATTTATATTTTTATAAGAACTTGTGTTGTCGGTTATAGAAAAAACAAAAATTGAAAAAAGAAAAACAGTTAAAATATAAACCCCATTTTTTCTTAATAATTTTATAAATATATAGCATAGCAGGGTTAAGAAAATTAAGATAAATAGCGACGTATAATAAACAATTCCATATGATGAGGCATTTAACAGGTTAAACCAAAATTCCATGTAATTTAACGTTAAGCCCGAATGTAGACCCAAATGATTGTCTATGCCATATGCTATTAAAAGTGAATAATAAAATTTAATCAGCAAGTTATCAAATTTATTATTTAAATTTTTATTAATGAAATTATGAATAATCAATAATAGAATTAAAAATAATATAATTGTAATATAATTTACTGCATCAAATTGAAATTTAATTAGCCAAACTGGAAAAACCGATATAAAAAAAATTAAGTTAGATTTTAGAACACTCATATATCCTTCTAGCAGGTGAATTAATTTTTTGGTAGACTTCATTATTTAGGTAAATAAATTTGCTTGCTCTGTTTTTAAATAAACACTTTTCAAGTTTTGAGTTATTCACTTTTTTTCTTAAAAATTTTTTTTAAAAGAACTTTTAATTTATTCCAATACAAAGTTATTGTTGCACCCAATGCAGCTATAAAACCAAGAATAGCTTGAAGAATTATGCTCGATGTACCGGGATCTAAATATGCAAATGCACTATCTGTTAGAGCCATTAAAAAGGTTAAAGCTAGTATACTTTTAAGCATAAAATCTGAAATACAATATTTCTATTATATATGCAAATCAATAATACTTGAGTATAATTATATTTAAATTTTCTTTAAATTTTTATGAAAAATGACTTAAGTACAGATCCTAGTCCATATTTACAGCAACATAAAAATAATCCTGTTGATTGGCAGCTATGGAGTAAAAACACACTAAAAAATGCAAAATTTTTTAAAAAGCCTATTTTGTTAAGTATTGGCTACGCGAGTTGTCATTGGTGTCATGTTATGGCACATGAAAGTTTTGAAGATTTGGAAACAGCAAAATTAATGAATCAATATTTTATAAATATAAAAGTAGATCGGGAGGAAAGACCAGATATTGATTTTGTTTTTCAAAATTGTTATCAACTTTTTAATAGATCAGGAGGCGGTTGGCCACTCACAATATTTCTTGATGAAAATGCCGTTCCTTTTATGAGCGGCACTTATTTTCCAAAAATTGAGCAAAATGGCCTACCTTCATTTAAAGATGTGCTTAAAAAAGTAGGAGACATTTATAAAACTCAAAGAACAGCGATTATAAAAAATTCTCCAATAATAATTAAAGCCTTAGAGTTAAAAAAAAATCCAGTTATTAATCAAGATTTAATATCTATATTAAATTTAACAATTAATAATTTAGACGAGGTTAATGGCGGATACAAAGGATCTCCAAAATTTCCAATTTATTATGTTTACGAAACATTGTTGTATTTCTATAACAAAACTAAAGAGAAAAATTTTTTGAGGCCTGTTTCTTTAATTTTATCTAAGCTTTGTTCTCAGGGAATTTACGATCACGTGGAGGGAGGTGTGGCAAGATATACAGTAGATGATAAATGGTTAGTCCCTCATTTTGAAAAAATGCTTTACGATAATGTTCAGTTTATTTCTATATTATCCAAATATTTAAAAATTAATTCAAATAAATATTTTATAAATAAGGTTGAACAGACTATAAATTATTTGAGGGTGAATTTTACAAACCATGAGGGTGACGGTTTATTGGGCTCGGCCTATGATGCTGATAGCGAAGGTGTAGAAGGGAAATATTATATTTTCACATTTGATGAAATAAAAAAAATAGAAAATATTGAAAAATATTTTGAAATTAGCCCCAATGGAAATTGGGAAGGAAAAATTATTTTAAAAGAAAAAGAGTTAAAGACGCCCCCACAAAATATGATAAATTCACTAAATGAGCTAAGAAAAAATAAAAAAAAGCCCTTTTTTGACAATAAAAGTCAATTAGATTTAAATTGTATGTGGGTTAACGCTTTAATTTCGGCCCATAAAGTTATGCCAGAGGGAGAATATTTAATGGAGGCAGAAAAATTTTTTAAAAAGATAGAAAAAAAATTCTCAATTTCTAATTTATTTCATAGCAATTCAAAGGAAATAGTATTTCTTGAAGATTACGCTTATATGATCAAAACTTTGATCGATTTATCTGAGGAGACTTTAAAAGCTAGATACAGATTATGTGCACAAGAATTAACACAAGATGCTATAAATAAATTTTATCATAAAGAAAAAAATTTGTTTCAAAAAAATCCAATTTTAAGTAACGATATATTTTCAGAACCTTTAGATGTTAGTGATCATACAATTCCTAATGGAAATTCAATTATGCTGATGAATTTTGCTAGACTCGGGTTGATAAAAGAGGGAAAAATTTTATGTGATAGTTTAAATGGATATTTAAATATATATAAATCCTCGATGAGCAGTACAATAAAATCTATCGATTATTTTAATGAAGTTTTGCTTGGAAAAAATTGTAATGATGATGGGTGCGAAATATGAAGTCTTTTAAAATAAAAAATTTATCAATAATACACTGGGGTATCTGGCTTATCTTAATAGTTGTTTGGAACTTTTGTTTCCCTAAAGCCCTGCCTTTTGAAGACGTAATTGTCAGCGTCATATTATCTATAGCGTTTATAATAATTAAAAAAAAGAAAGCTAAATAAAATTTTATAGCATCACATGTATAATAAATTTACTTATTTGATAAAAACAAGATTTTTTTTAAAGAAACCAGAGAAAAAAAAGATATTAATTTTTGATAGGAGTGGCTCTGATGCTTTCACAAATTATTTAAAAAAATCAGATTACTCAATATTAGATAGAAGATATGAAAGTATAAATATCTCAATATTGATTAAATCTTTATTTAGACATGATTTGAAGTGCAAATTCTCTGAAAAATACTTCTTAACATTTATCGAGAGTGTCAAACCAAAAATACTATTGACCTTTATTGAAAACAATCCAGTTTTTTATTCTTTAAAAAGTAAAAAAATAAACTTCAAAAAAATATTTGTCCAAAATGGTCTGGGATTTAATGAAATTATTAAAAAATATAATTTAGATAAAAAAATAAACAAAGTAGATTATATGTTTACTTTTAGTGAAGATTATTCAAAAATTTTTTCTAAATATATAAAAGGCAGAACTATTGCAATTGGTGGTTTTAAAAATAATCACGTTAAAATTAAAAAATATTCATCAAATAATGATATTTTATTTATTTCTCAATGGCGTGAAAGAGATACCCCAGAATATCCATATAATATTCTTGGAAAGAAATTAATTATTTTCCTTAATAATTTTTGTTACGAAAAAAAAAAAAGTTTTGTAATAATTGGAGCGTACAACAAAGATAATAAGCTAGAAAAAAAATTTTATGATGATATTTTAAAAGAACAAAATAAAAAATGTAACTATAAGTTTATCCCTAAAAAAAATATTTACGCAAATTATAAACATGTCGACAATTCAAAAATTATAATTACTGTCGATTCAGCTTTAGGCTATGAGTCATTCGCCAGAGGCAGCAAAGTAATCTTTTATAATTTTAGATCAAAGAAGAATATGCTTAGATACGGTTGGCCAGGAAAGTACAATAACGAAGGTAAATTTTGGTTAAATAGCCATAATGAGAGCAAATTAAAAAAAATGATTAATTATTTGCTAAAAATTAATACAAAAAAATGGCTCCAAATAAAAAAAATCACGAAGCACCAAAAAGTTTTTTATGATTATAAAAATACTAATTTTAAAAAAATTATCAATATTTTGAAGAATTAAAAAGATTTATGATAAACAGGAAATATCATTGTCCATCTTCCTTTGTCGTTAAACGTTAGGTTTTTTTTTGGATCACAAGGACTAATAGAGTGGTACAAGTCATATCTAAATAAAATAATATCCCCAGCAGAAACATCGTAATTATCTATATTAATTTTTTTATTTTTATACCTAAAATTCGTAACACCCGTTTTAAAATCTTTGCCTTTTTTGCTCAATGTTAAAATAATTCCATAATTAGTTGGCAGACGCTGATGTTTATGTTCTGCAAAAAAACCACCTCCAACAGGATAATGCATAACCTGAACTTTGGAAAATATTTTCTTATTTTTCAATTTAAGAATATATTCTTTCTGAAATTTTTTAATTTGAGTAATAAATTTATATTTATTTTGTATTTTATTCCCAAGAACAAAAGTCCTAAATATTCTATCTGTTTTTACATTGCTCGGTAAAACATCAAGTGAATAAAAATCTTTATTTTTTGATAGTTTTCTGTGCGGTGTATTTTTGGCTATTATTTCGCAATATTTTATTATTTTTTTGCAGTAAACTGGTTTGATAAAATTTTTGACGATAATTACAGGCGTGTTTTTATTTATTTTTTTTTTTAATAAATTAATTTGGTTTTTTTGAATTGTATTTACAAGCATAATATTAATTTTATAATATCTTTAAAAATTAATCTAAGATATAATTTATTTATATTTCAACTAAAATTAAATGCAAATAAATGACTTTTAAATCATTGAAAAAATATAGAAAAATATACATCTTTACCGTCTCTTCCAAGAAATTAGGGTCTGGTCATCTAAAAAGATCAATGGTTATTAAAGATTATCTGAAAAAAAAAGGAATACAATGTAAAATCTTGTTGTTCGGTGAAACAAGAGAACAAAATTTTCATTTTCAAACAAATTCAAATCCTCTTTCCACTTTTATAGATACATATAAAAAAATAATTTTGAAGCATGATAATTTTATAATTCTAGATTGCTCTAACAGTAAAATTATGAAAAAAAATTTTATTATACAAATAAAAAAATACTCTACAAATCATCAAAATAAGATTTTTATTATAGATAGTTTACATAAAGATAATTTAATATCGAAAATTCAATTAACTAAAATATCCTTTATGTTGCCTTATTTTACGGAAAAAAAATATTTATTTAAATTCAGAAAATTTAAAAAAAAATTAATTGGACCCAAGTATTTTATTTTCAATAAATATTTTAAAAATATTAAAAACAAAAAAATTAAGAAAATTAACAACATTTTAATTACCTTCGGTGCCTCAGATTTATTTAATGCCACACTAAAAATTTTAAAAAAAATTATGGATAATTTTAAATCATCTAAAATCACTATAGTTATTGGTCCGTATTTTAGCAAAAACTTGATAGTAAAAATTAAGAATTTTGCAAATAAAGAAAATAATATTACATGTATAGATTACAGCAGTAATATTATAAAATTAATAAATGATAATGATTTATTAGTGACTAATTCAGGATTAACTAAATATGAATTTTGCCTATCGAATAAACGAGTATTAATTTACTCTGAAAATAAAAGTAATCAGTTAATTAACTTACCATTTAATAAGAAAAATCTGTGTTATCATTATTCTTATTTAGAAAAAGACAAAAAAATGTCTAAAATTAGGTTTAATTCAAAATATAATATTATGAATAAAAATAGAAAAAAAGTTTTAGACACAAAGGGTTTGAATAGAATTTTCTCTTATTTAAAAAATCAGTTAACTTATTAATAATGAGTTTAGCATTAAACCCATATATCATAGCTGAGATTGGTTCTAACTTTGACCAAAATTTATCAAAAGCAAAGAAACTCATCACAGCTGCCAAAAAAAGTGGAGCAAGCGCCGTAAAGTTTCAACTGTTTAGCGGAGTTGAACTTTATCCAGATAATATTAAAATGCAAAAAATTTTTAATAAGATGGAATTAAAGAAATCGTGGATAATAAAACTACGGCAATTTTCTCAAAAAAAAAAAATAGATTTTTTTCTATCTGTGTTTGATAAAAAAAATTTAGCTTTTTTAGAAAGTAAAAATTTTAAATTCTATAAAGTTGCCTCTTCTGAAACCACAAATATTGATTTGTTAAAAAAATTAGCTAGAAAAAAAAATACTATATTTTTATCGACAGGAATGTGTGATTTAGACGATGTAACCAAGGCATATAAAATTTTAAAGAATACCAAACTGACAATTATGCAATGTCATTCTGTTTATCCTTTAAAAATTAATGATGCAAATATCAATACAATTAAATTATTCAAAGAAAAATTTAAAGATTGTAACTTTGGTTTTTCCGATCATACCACGGGCAATATAGCAGCTATAACTGCAGTGGGTTTAGGAGCCACAGTTTTTGAAAAGCATTTTACATTAAATAAAAAGTCAAAGGGACCAGATCATTTTTACTCCTACGAACCTGCTGAATTTGCTAGCTATGTAAAAGATATTAACGACTCTTTTAAATCTTTGGGTTTGATGAAAAAGTATTTATTAGAAGAGGAGAGAAAAACTGGAAGAAGAGAGGGCATATATCTAAAAAAAAGTATTAAAAAAGATACAAAAATTAAAAAAAATTTAATTTACTTTAAAACACCCGCTCTAGGTATTAGATCTAAATATATAAACAAAATAATAGGAAAAAAATTAAAAATTAATAAAAAAAAAGATAGCCCGCTATTTATTGACAATCTTAAGTAAAATGAAAAAAAAAATAATTATTTTTGGAAACGGTGAAATAGCTAAATTAGCGCACTATTATTTTAGAAGCGACTCAGTTTATGAGGTTGTTGGTTTTACGGTAGATAAGATAAATTGTGCCAGCAATTCTTTTAACAATCTTCCACTAATTCCTTTTGAAACAGTAGAAGAAAAATTTCCTGTAAAAGAACATTTAATACATGTTGCAATTTCTTACAAAAAATTAAATCAGTTAAGAGAACAAAAATTTAATGAAGCAAAAGAAAAAGGATATTTATTTGCTAATTATATTTCGTCAAAATCTACAGTGCTTACCGATAAAGCTAATTTAGGTAACAATCTATTTATACTTGAAGGTCAAACTATTCAGAAAGATGTCATCATATCTGACAATGTAATGATTTGGTCCAACAATCATATTGGGCACAATACATTTATTGGAAAACATTGTTATATTTCATCTGGCGTTATTATTTCTGGACACTGTAAAATTGGCGAGAGATGTTTTTTAGGAGTAAATTCAACTATTACGGATTTTTGTAAAATAGGCGATGATTGTTTTATTACTATGGGCTCAAACATAGGCCATGATATAAAAAATAAATCGACAGCCGTTAATAGAAGCACCGAAATACTTGAGAATGGAAATCGTGCGGCAGAAGTTATTAAAAAAAAATATTTTAAATTTTAATTTTAAACGATGTATCAAATTTGGAAAAAAAAAGGTCAAATTCTTAAACAACTCCCTAAAAAAAGTTGGTCAGCTTCTCATAGTATGTTACCGACTCAACTAGAGATAAAAAAAAATATTTATAGAATATTTATCGGTACCAGAAATTCTAAAGCTCAATCAAGCATAACTTTTGTAGATATTGATACTTCTGGTAAAAATTTTAAAATTATTAGAATATCAAAAAAACCGAGTCTACAACCTGGCGCTCTCGGATCTTTTGATGACAACGGTGTTCTACCGTCTTCTGTTATTAGGTATAAAAAGATTTTACATCTATTTTATATCGGTTGGCGACCTGGCGGAACTACCCGGTATTCGCTTATAGCAGGTCACGCTACATCGAAAGATAATGGTAAAATATTCAAAAGGGTTAATAATTCTTCATTATTAAAAACAAATAATAAAGAGCCATTTGAAATTTTAACAGCACCTTTTGTTTTAAAAGTTAATAAGATTTTTATGATGTGGTATGTATCTTGCAATAAATGGGTAAATAAAGACTACCCCCTTTACGACATAAAACTTGCAACTTCAAAAAATTTATACGATTGGTATCAAACAGGAGTGACTTGTATTGCCTTAAAAAAAAATGAAAGAGCGGTAGCCAGACCATATGTTGTATTTGAAAATAGAAAATTTAAAATGTGGTATAGTTATGAAAACAAAGGAAAAAATTATAAAATTGGATACGCAGAATCTAATGATGGAAAGAAATGGGAAAGAAAAGATAAAATAATTAAGATTGTTGGCAAATCATCTTGGGATAATAAAATGATGGCTTATCCAAATATAATTAAGATTAATTCAAAAAAATATATGCTTTATAACGGAAATCATTATGGAAAATATGGTTTTGGCTATGCAGAATTACAAAGTTAATTAAAATGAAACTAGCTATTATGCAACCAACTTTTTTACCTTGGCCAGCATATTTTGGTTTGATTGATTACGTAGATGAATTTATTTTTTTAGATAATGTTCAATTTGATAAACGCAGTTGGCAGCAAAGGAATTACATTATATCAAACGATAAAAAGAATCTTTTGACAGTTCCGGTTTTAACAAAAAATAAATTAAATCAATCGATAAATGAAGTAAGGATTGATAAATCTTCAAAATATATAAATAAACATCTTACGAGTATAAAAATGTCATATTCTAAAACTGATTTTTATAAAAAAAATATAGATGAATTTTCAGACATATATAATAAAAATTACAATTTACTAATAGATTTAAATTATAATTTAATTCAATTTTTTTTAAAAAAAATGAATATAAAGACAAAATTATTGTATGCGTCGGACCTAAATATAAATGAAAAAAAAGAAAGCCTTATTAACACCATTTGTATGAATAGAAAATGTAGTGAATATATTTCCCCCGAAGGAAGTAAAGTTTACTTAAACAAACTTGGTAAAGACAAAATGAACTATCAAACAAAATTTTATAATTTTGAATATTCTAATTATACTCAAAAAAGCATTAAATTTATCAAAGGCGCTTCTATTGTGGATGTTTTTTTTAATCTAGGAGACGAGTCGTATCCTTATGTTGCTAAAAATTTCATTGTAAAAACTTGATTTAAACAACAAATTCTTTCTCGTAAAAATAGAATTTCTATAAGAGCTTGCATAATTTTGTTCAACGCAGTAAAACGGGAGTAAATGCGAGGATTAAAATGGGTATTCATTACGACTATAAATCTACTAGAGGCGAAAAAGCTTTGAAAAAAGAGGCAAAAAGAAAAGCTCGTATTGAAGAAAGAAGGGCTAAAAAAAGCACTGAACCGGGCCTAGAAAAAATAGAAAAAAAAATGCACGATATTGATAAACCCATAACTTTAGAAGACTTAACTAATCCAGACAAAGAATAAAAGAATGAATTCTTTTTTAAAAAAAGAAACTCGTCTCATGAGGCGAGAAAAAGCATTAAAAGACAATTTAAAAAAAAGAAAAAAATTTAATTTAAAACATAAAAAAAAACGATGACAGTTCTTTCAGATAAATGGATTAAAGAAATGGCCCTTACTAAAAATATGATTAAGCCCTTTGTTTCAAAGCAAACAAGAGGAGGTAAAATATCATTCGGCTTGTCCTCTTACGGATATGACGCTAGAGTTTCCAATGAATTTAAAATTTTTACAAATGTTAATTCAGGAATTGTTGATCCAAAATCATTTAAAAAAGAAAGTTTTGTGACTAAAATTGGCAAAGAATGTATCATACCGCCTAATTCTTTTGCACTTGGAAGCACTATTGAATATTTTAAAATTCCAGAGAACGTTTTAGTGATTTGCTTAGGTAAATCTACCTATGCCCGTTGCGGAATAATTGTTAATGTTACTCCTTTGGAACCAGGTTGGGAAGGTCACGTAACATTGGAATTTTCAAACACAACACCTTTACCAGCCAAAATATATGCAAATGAGGGTGTTTCTCAATTTGTTTTTATCAAAGGAAATGAGAAGCCTCAAGTTAGCTACTCCAAGCGTAGAGGTAAATATATGAAGCAAAAAGGAGTAACACTCCCTAAAGTATAAATATATTTTTATGGAGAAATTACTAATTAAAGGAAAAAAAAATCTATCAGGATCTATTTCTATCGCAGGATCTAAAAATGCTGCTTTACCAATTCTAGCCGCAACGTTATTATGTAATGACGCTATAATTAAAAATATTCCTTTAGTCAAAGATGTCTTTACAATGATAGAATTATTAAATTCTATAGGCTTAACTACTAAATTAAATAAAACAAAAAAATTGTTAACAGTTAAAAATTATTCAAAAAATTTAAATACAACAGCACCTTATAGGCTTGTAAAAACAATGAGAGCAGGTGTATTAGTTTTAGGACCATTGCTTGCTAGATATAAAAAAGCAAAAGTTTCTTTGCCAGGTGGATGTGCAATTGGAACCAGACCAGTTGACCTACATTTATTTGCTTTAAAAAAACTAGGCGCAAACATAAAAATTAAAAATGGATATATCTATGCAAATGCTAATAATGGGTTAAAAGGAGCTAATATAAAATTTCCAACAATATCTGTCGGAGCTACAGAAAATGCTATACTCGCAGCTACACAAGCGACAGGGACTACAATATTAACAAATTGCGCCATCGAGCCCGAGGTGCTTGATTTAATATTATTTTTAAACAATCTTGGTGGAAATATTAAAGTTAAAAAAAGAAAAATTACAATAATGGGCTCAAGAAAAATTTATCCAGCCACACATAAAGTCATGTTTGATAGAATAGAGCTTGGAACTTACCTAATAGCATCAGCAATAACTGAAAGTAAAATTTCTTTCTCAAAAATTAATCCAAAAATAATTAGAACTGAAATTAACGTTCTTAAAAAAATGGGTGTAAATATCACGACAAGTAAAAATAAAATTACTGTTAATAAATCAAAAAATATCAAAAAAATTACCTTGAAAACTGAACCCTATCCAGGCTTCCCTACTGATTTGCAAGCGCAAATTATGGTGCTTATGACGAGGGCAAAAGGGCTGTCTAAAATAAAAGAAAATATATTTGAAAATAGATTTATGCATGTTCCTGAATTAAAAAGAATGGGAGCTAAAATAAAGATTAAAAATAATATTGCTAGCGTCATGGGTCCAACTAACCTATCTGGAGCAGAAGTTATGGCCACAGATCTAAGAGCATCTGTTAGCTTGGTATTAGCTGGATTAATAGCTGATAATAGAACATTAATTAATAGAATTTACCATCTTGATAGAGGTTATGAGCAGTTAGAAAAAAAATTAAAAAAATGCAAAGCTATAATTCGAAGAATTTAAAATGAAAGCTAAAAATTTAAAGTTAATTGCAAACTCAGATGAGGATTTAAGAGTAATCTCAGCACATTTGCAAGATGCGATTGTCTCGGTGAAAGACATAGCTAATCTTAAAAAAAATAAAATTTTTTTAATGCAATTAAATAGATTTATGTGGGAAGATGTTGAAAAAGGAGTTTTTAGAAAAAATAAAAGAATAAGAACAGTATTAAAATTTGAGAATGTTGTTAAAGTTTTAAGAAAAAATATAAATTTAAAAAAAAAAGATAGTTTTTTAGACTTTTTAGCCATAGAAAGCTCTTTGACAATCGACAAAAGCTATGAAATTAGATTGATATTTTCAGGTGATAGTATTATTAAAATAATTGCAGAAGTAGTAGAGGTTACACTAGACGATCAAGGAACTGCTTGGTCGAGTAAAACAAAACCAAAACACAAATTTTTATAATGTTAAAATATTTAAACGGAGATCAAAAAAATTTTATTCAAAATCTAGAAAATATTTTAAATAAAAGAAGCTTTCAAAATTCTTCTAAACTTTCTTTGGTAAAAAGTATAATTAGAGATGTAAAAAATAACAAAGATCGAGCCTTATTCAAATATGAAAAAAAATATTCAAAGCTCAAAAAAATTTCTGCAAAAGATATTAAGTTTACAAAAATAGAAATTAAAAGTATTGTTCGAAAATTAGATTTTAAAACTAAAAAATCCATCGATTTGGCCTTTGATAGAATATATAAGTTCCATAAATTACAAAATTTTAAATCTTATAAAATTCAAGATAAATATAAAAATATTT
>Ga0115000_10003566_pt1 | contig 13015 bp, 9 predicted proteins | sample ArcticOcean_MG_C_6_FD_89690 | JGI IMG/M metagenome (GOLD analysis project Ga0115000, IMG submission 89690) | Marine microbial communities from western Arctic Ocean - ArcticOcean_MG_CB8_128 | ecosystem: Environmental > Aquatic > Marine > Oceanic | place: Arctic Ocean: Canada Basin | collected... | reverse complement strand
GGCAATCCTTATTCAAAAATTAAAGTTTACTACTGTTCAAGCTATGATTTTATTGAATTAGAGAATGTGATGTCTGCCCGAAATCCTGCTAGGACCTTAGTAGTTATTTCTTCTAAATCATTTAATACACCAGAAGTTATAGAAAATGCTAATAAAGCAAAGGATTGGTTGGAAAGTTTGGTAGGAGAGCGCTGCTGGGATCAAGTAATTGGCATTTCTTCCAATAAACAAGCTATGACAGAATTTGGCATTCAAGATGCAAACCAATTTGAGATACTAGATTCCATCGGAGGGAGGTATTCTATTTGGTCCTCTATAAGCTTACCTGCAATAGTGGACATGGGGTGGAAGGGTTTCGAAGAATTTCTAGAAGGAGCTTACGAAGCTGATAAACATTTTAGAAACAACCCATGGGATCAAAATATTCCGGTATTAATGGCTCTTTTTAGTGTTTGGAACTTAAATGGCTTGAGTATTAATAATCTAGGTATTTTTTCTTATGATTATAAAATTAGATCTTTAACTAAGTATCTTGCACAAATGGGTATGGAGAGTAACGGCAAAACTCACAATTTTGAGGACAATAAAATAAATTTCCATACTTGCCCCCTAATCTGGGGTGGTTATGGCCCTGATGCTCAACATTCTATTTTTCAGTGGCTCCTTCAAGGAACAGATTATTCTGCGTGTGATTTTATAGGGGTTAAAGAAGAACAAGGTCTATCAAGCTCTTATCAAATGCTCCTTGCCCAAATTACTGCGCTTAGTATTGGCGATGACAATAAAGAGTTAAAATACAAGTCAGTAGAGGGCAATAACCCAATTTCACTATTACACCTCAATGACCTTAGCCCTAAAAGTTTGGGTTATCTACTAGCCACTTATGAGCATAAAGTTTTCGTAGAGAGCAGAATTTATGACATAAATTCTTTTGATCAATGGGGAGTCCAGCTTGGGAAAAAGCTAACTATAAGATCAAAAGAAGAAAAAGATTTTATGAGTAAGTTTTTTTATAAATCTTTTCTTTCTTAACATGTTTCAGATTCCTAGAATCAAAATTAATTTAGCAAAATTTTTGGAACAGCTTCCAGAAAAACCAGGAGTGTATAAGTTTATAGATTCTAAGGGCCATCCTGCTTATATTGGTAAAGCAAAAAACATTAAAAAAAGAGTAAAATCTTATTTCTCAAAAAACGCAGGGAAGTCAAAAAAGATAAATAACTTAATTGTCTGCAGTTTTTATTTGGAACTAACCTTGACCACTTCTGAACTAGAGGCATTATTATTAGAACAGAGATTAATCAAAGAGTTTAAGCCAAAATTTAATGTTCAATTTAAAGATGATAAAGGGTATCCCTGGATAAAAATAGATAGCAGTAAAGATTTCCCTTCAGCTCAGCAATATTTAGGAAAGAAACAAAAAGGAGATAGTTATTATGGTCCATTTCCTAATTCTTATGCAGTAAAAGACACTCTTGATCTTATTCAGAAGACATTTAAGTTGCGTAACTGTAGTGATGCTTTCTTTAAGAATAGAACAAGACCCTGCATGCAATATCAAATCGGAAAATGTTCAGCACCATGCGTAAATCTTATAAATAAAAATGACTATTTAGAAGAAGTTAAATCTGCTGAAATGCTCTTACAGGGGAAATCTGATAATTTAGTCAAAGAATTTTATAATGTAATGGATCGATTGGCTAAATCTAAAACTTACGAAAAGGCTGCTATTTACAGAGATAAGATATCAGCTTTAAGGGACATACAGAGAAATCAGAGTATTACAGGATTTTCTAAAGAAAGGGATGCCGTTGTTATTAATTCAATAGGAAGAATAACTAAAGTAGGCATAACTCATGTTTTAGATGGATGGATAACAGGGCATGAAAATTTTACCCAGAAAAGAGATGGTATAACTGAAGGTGTTTTGGAATCATTTCTAATTAGTCACTACCTCAACTCTACCTATTGCCCTTTAGTGATAATCTTATCTCAGAAAATTGCTAATAAAATTTTTATACAAGAAGTTCTATCAGAATTTCACAATAAGAAAGTAAGAATTATTACCAAACCAGGAAAAAAAGATAAAGGATTACTTGAAATTGCTATTTCTAATACAAATGTTTCAATAGAAAGAGCTTCGAAACAAAAAAGTATCGCTTTTATTCTTTCCTCTTTACAAGATGAGATCGGGATAGATAAGAGGATTAGATTAATCGAGTCTTATGATATTAGTCATCATGGTGGCAAGAATGCAGTAGGGGGATGTGTTGTTTACGGAATAAATGGCAAAATAACCAATCAATACAGGCTCTACAATATTTCTGATTCTAATTCAGGTAACGATATTTCTTCAATGCAAGAAGTAATTAGAAGAAGATATAAAAAGAAAAAAGAGCCTTCAGAAATTCCTGATTTAATTCTAATCGATGGAGGGTTGACTCACTTAAAAGCAGTTAATAGGGTTCTTGAAGACTTAGGTGTTAATGGAGTTAATCTCATATCTATATCAAAAGGGGCAAGACGGAAATCTGAATTAGATTCTATTCATAAAATTGACGGCTCTGTTGTTAGAATTACCAAAGGATCCTTAACTCATTTATTAATACAAGAAATTAGAGATGAAACACACAGGTTCTCTATAACTAATCAAAAAAAGAAACAAATAAAGTTTTCATTAAGTTCAGAAATTGATTCAATGCATGGAATTGGAGAGAGTACAAAAAAGAATTTAATAAGGTATTTCGGAAGTGTAGATCAAATTAGAAGGGCAAGTTATCAAGATTTACAGAATGTACCTGGCGTAGGAAAAAAAATTTCCAATATAATTTATCAAAACTTACATTAATACATGACTTTAGCATCATATATCACGAGCCTAAGGGTGATTTTAATTCTCCCCATTATGTATTTCTCTTATTTTGATTTATTGTTATCAGATCTATTCGCATTGACCCTATTCCTTATAGCTGGATTAACAGATTATTTAGATGGTTATGTTGCAAGAAAATCTAATACCGAGAGCCCTTTAGGTGCTGTTTTGGATCTCTTAGCTGACAAGCTATTAGTGTGTTTAATCTTAGTTTGGCTAGCTTATTTAGATAAATCATTAATGTTGGTTTCCCTGGTTTTAATAATACTCATGAGAGAATTAGTAATTTCTTCTTTAAGACAATACATTGTAGAAAGGAGTGAGAGTAATAAATTAAGTGTTTCTTACGCAGGAAAAAGTAAGACTACAGCACAAATTGTAGCTATTTCTTTTCTTTTAATAGCTCCTCATTTTGGAGTATATTTTTATTACTTAGCTATGTCTGTTCTGGTTATAGCTACTTACCTATCCTTGTCATCTTTATATGGCTATATAAAGCTATGGAAAAAGATTCTAGATTGATGATCCCTCTTCATTAAAGAATATTTTTCTGGGTCTAAGCACGAAAGGATTATAGAATGCTCACATTATGGCTGGGTGGCAGAGTGGTTATGCAGCGGATTGCAAATCCGTCAACGCCGGTTCGATTCCGACCTCAGCCTCAATAATATGATTAACAAGTATCGGATTTTAGTAACAGGAGCTGCAGGTTTTATAGGATCATATGCTGCTAAGCATTACTCAAACTTAGATCATGAAGTTATGGGATTAGATAATCTAAATAGTTATTATGATTTAGATCTAAAACTATCAAGACTGGATGAGCTCAAAAATTTACCTAATTTTAAGTTTAAAGAATTAGATTTAAAAGATATTCAAGAATTACAAGACGTCTTTTCATCTTTTAAGCCAGAAATTGTTATTCATTTAGCAGCACAAGCTGGAGTGAGATATTCTCTTATCAATCCACATTCATATATAGAATCAAATATTATCTCTTTTCATAATTTACTTGAATGTCTGAAGAAATCACAAGTAGAAAAATTTGTATTTGCTTCCAGCAGTTCCGTCTATGGAAATTCTTCAAAAGTCCCATATTCTGAATTAGATGATACTAATAATCCTGTATCTCTTTATGCGGCAACAAAAAAAAGCAATGAGGTTTTAGCTCATTCTTTTGTATTCAATACTAATATACCCACAATAGGTCTGCGTTTCTTCACTGTCTATGGACCGCAAGGAAGGCCTGACATGGCCTATTTTAAATTTGCAGATTTGATTAGTTCAAATAAAAAAATGACTATTTATAATGAAGGAAAAATGTCTAGAGATATGACTTATATTGATGACATCATTCAGGGTTTAAGTAAGGCCGTCAGCTTTGACAAGTTTAACAATGTAATACCGTTTGAGATTTTTAATCTAGGTAATAACTCTCCTGTAAGCACTTGGCAATTAATCGAACATATTGAAGTTTATTTTGATAAGAAAGGTGATTACTCATTTGAGAACTCAAGCATGGAAGTAAAAAAGACTTGGGCAAATTTAAATAAGTCAAAAGAATTGTTAGATTTTTCACCTAATACAGAGTTTTCAGTAGGGATGAATAACTTTCTAGATTGGTTTAAATCTTATAAAGGGATTCATTAATGTTTCATAAGATCATAAATGTGTTTTTCTCCCTTAGACTAATAACTCTAATAGAAAAAATATCTAATCTAATTTATTCTATGAAAGGCTTTAACCTTTTTTTTATTTATAATGAACCCATCAATTTATAGCCCGGGTGGTGGAATTGGTAGACACAAGGGACTTAAAATCCCTCGAAGGAAACTTCGTGCCGGTTCGAGTCCGGCCCCGGGCACCAATTTATAGGCATTAAAGATAATATACTTGGAATATGAAAAGAGTTTTGGTTGTACCGGATTCAATCTGGGGAAATGATTCTGGACATAGATCTACCCAGTTTCTTGTAAAAACTTTAAAGAATGAAGGTTTTGAGGTGGGCGTATTTGCAGAAGATGAGCCTTCTTATTCTTCTCAAAGAGACTTATTTTTAAATGAAGTAGGAATTCATTTTTTTAATAAAAAACCCTACAGGCTGGCTGATCAGTTTTTATTTTATAAGAAAAAGGCCATAAATGAATTTAAGAAACTACTTGCTGATTTTGAGCCTGATTTGGTATTTTATTTTGGCACTATCGGGAATAAAATATCAATAGACTATTTAAATTCTAATGACACAGATATCCCTTACGTTTACCTGCCTTTGACTAATGAATTTTGGTGTTTGAAAAGCTTTGCAGGATTAAAGAATGGAGAGTGTTACAAGTGTATGAATCAAAATTTTATTCATGCATTTATGAACAGATGTTTAGATACAAATAGCCCCATACCCTATGTGAAAGGAATAGTTGAAAGGATTTCTTCTAAAAATAGATTCTTGAACTCTAAAGCTGTACTTGGATATTCTAAATCTCAAATAGATACTTTTAAGATGTATGGGCTTTCTGATAATAAAGCCGCTTCTACAAATATTTTTTTTGAAGCAAAAAGCTTAGAGGGCATTACTTCAAATAAAGGAGATTATTATTTAGTGTCCGGCCAATTAACTGATGCTAAAGGTTGGCACTTAATACCAAAACTCTTAGAGCTTAGCTCACTTAATAGTCTTAAATTCAAGTTTATTATCTATAATTCCGTAAAAGCAAATGATTTCATTCGAAAAAATAATCTTTATAAATATATTGATACTGGAAAGCTAGAAGTAATCAGTGGCCTGGAATCTCATAAAGATGTACTCACTTTGGTTGCAAATTCTTTGGCAGTTATTATCCCCTCCAATTACCCATCAACTGGAGAATTTGCTTTACTTGAAGCAATGGGTTTGGGTAAGCCGATAGTGGCTTTTAATGTAGGAGCTCATAAGGACTTTTTGATAAATAAAAACAATTCATTGGTTTCAGCTGCTTTAGATGTAAATAACATGACAAAAGACCTAGAAATGCTTTATGAAGATGTAGATTTATGGGAAAGACTGTCTAAAAATTCTAGGCTAACATTTAATAAAATAACAAGTTTTGATGGTAAACAGTCGATAATTAAAAGTCTAAATTTATAAAGTGTTAGTAGAGTCTTCAAAGATTAATAAAACAAAGGCCTCGCTTATTAATGTGTTTTTTGTCTATGGCTCCACTGTAGTATTAATAATAAATTCCATTCTGTTAGTTCCTTTTTATTTAAACTACATGAACTTATCAGACTATGGTGCTTGGCTAACTGCGGTAGCAGTCATTAATGTAGTTATGATTATTGATCCTGGGATATCATCAGTTTCTTCTCAGCGTTTATCTAAAAGTTTTACCGAAAATTCTGATAAAGATTTCCATAAAATTTTTTTATCAACTCTCCTAACGGCAATTTGTTTTTGTTTTTTGATACTTTTTACTGGGTTTATAGTTTTATCATACGTACCGATGGTATTGGATTACGAAGATCCTTTAAAACTTCTAGAGTTCAATCAGGCAATGAAGATTTACGTTGTGGCAATAAGCTGTGGAGTAATTTACAGTGTTTTAAGCTCATTCTTGCAAGCACTTCTTAAGACATTTATAGATAATACAATTAATTTTATTTGTATACTGACTTCTCCATTTATTATTGTTATAAGCTTGATGAATGGTCTTGGATTAATCTCACTTGCTTTGGGTGTTCTTGTTCCTGCTTTATTAAGAATAGTTTTATTCACGATTACAATTTCATTTCTCTGGAGCAGATATATCCAAGAAAGATTTTTTAATTTTAGTAATGTAAATATTCTTTTATTATTTAAAGATGTAAAGTTTCTCTACCTTAGAAAATTTTCTACAATTACTTCAGAGAATTTAGAAACAGCTGTAGCGGGCGTTTTCTTTTCAACAGAAATAGCTGCTTTTATATCTATTATTAAAAGATTATTTATCGCCATACAGATGTTCTCAACAGGTATAGCGATGTCTACTTATACGTCTCTCTCCCATGTATTTGCAGGCAGTGATAAGCCAAAATTAAAAAATGCTGTAGATAAAACGGTTTATAGCTTCCAATTGGTGCATTTATTTGGCACTTCTTTAATCCTAGCAAATGTAGGTCCTTTAATTTTTATTTGGTTAGGAGAGGATTTATTCTTTGATTATTCTTTTATTATATTGATGGCTTTAAATGTATTTTTCTTAGCAAAGGTAAACTTATTTAATTCAATTTTATATACTTCAGGAGACTATAAGTCTGTTGCATACGTAAGTATTGTAGAATCCATGATAAGAATACTGCTGACATATATTCTTTTAAGATCTTTTGACTTATTTGGAATGCCTTTGGCAGGTATCCTTTCTTCTCTTCTAGTCTTAATCTATCTTGCTAAATTAATTCAAGATAAAACTGGGAATAAAGTGCTTGAATTGCTTTATCCTGGTTCAGGTTTTGAGTTCTTGATTTATGCCTTAGCTTTTTTAGTTGGATATTACAATTCAGCACAGGTAGATTTATTTTCAAATGGTACAAATATTTTTCTTATTACACTTGTCTTAACCTGTTTAATCTTTCTTAGTAAAAAAGTAAGGACCCTTGGTCAACAGCTAATCAATGCAGTAAAATAATTTAATACATTTTTTGATTAGGACTCCCATATTTCTTTTATTTTAGAGCATTAAGACCTTTAATCTCTTACAATGCCTCGATGTCAAGTGCTTCTCAATTAATGGCTGATACAAGGAAAACGTTTCCTTTAAAGTTATCTTTAGGTATCGCATTCTCATTTGGTATTTATCTAGCCGTATTGTCATTATCAAGTGAAGAAACAAATAACGGCTTAAGTTTTTTTATAGCTACTTTTGGTGGTCTTACAGCGATTCTTAGTTTCTATTACATACTAAGAAAGCACTTGGTTAAATCATTACTAAAACTTGCATTAATTTTCTTTCTTGCAAGACTCTCCTTAGGAGTTTTACATTACCTGCTTTTCTTTGATTCTAATTATTTCTTTGTTAATTACACGGATTTTGATTATTTAGATGAGTATCTCTGGCTTTTTGATTCTATGGATATGTTTGCTGCAGGTACAGCAGGAACTGCGGATGCGGATACAGTAGCTGGATATGCGGATCAGAATAAGAATTATGAAATGATTTTTTTAATGTCCTTCCTTTTCTATTTTGGAGGGACTAAAGCCTTAACAGTAGCTACTTTCAATTCTTTGGTAACAGTTTATGCAGCTTTTATAGTTTATTTAATCTCAATCAAAGTAAATAAAGATGTAAAAAATGGAATTTTTTGTTTTTTAATAGTGCTAATTCAACCCTTCGAAATGATCACCTCCATATTGTCTAGAGACACATTTGGTCAAATGATGGTCTGTTATTCCGCTTTTCTTTTGGTTTACTTTTTCTCAGCTAATGGTTTGTTAAAGTTATTAGCTATCGCAGTAGCGAGCTGGGTATCGAGCCTTGTCAGGGAGGTTTATTTTTTGATACCCCTGGTGACTGGAGTAGGAAGTAATCTGCTATATTCTTTGATCTATCATTTTAGAAGTTTCAAGAGATCTTACGCATTAGTTTTTTTATTTGCCACTATTGGTATAGTTTTACTTTCTCCAATATTAATAGAAACCTTCCTTGGTAGATTCTTGGATGTAAATTTTATTGAGAAGATTGTTCGTTTGCCTATATCAGCAATTTATTCTTTCGTGGGACCCTTTCCTTGGACACAAGTTTTAAACCAGGTAACAGGCTATGAATATCACATTCCTGGCTATTTAACTTCTGTCTTCAATATAACAATATTTCTAGGCCTCATAATTTTCTTGGCAAATAAAAGACCTACAAGATTGCAATTCATGATCTTGCTTATTTTTATACTTTTCTATTTATCAGGAATCTTAGTATATGGAGGTCGTCATACGGTTTATTATTCTATAGCTATACCATTTCTAGCATTGTTTGACCTTAATTCAAGAATGTCCCTGTTTTTAATTAGATATATTATGGTATTTATTCTCTTTTTAATTCTAAATTTTGTGTATGTAATGTAATGAAAAGTAAACTAAAATTAATATTTAATAAGTTGGCATAGATGGAAAATACAAAAAAAAATGATTTATGGGCTGTTATCCTTGCGGGTGGTTCAGGGAAAAGACTTTGGCCATTATCAAGAACCTCTTTTCCAAAACAGTTCATTAATTTTCAAGACTCAAGCTCTTTACTTGCAGACTCAATTAAAAGAGCATCGGCAATTGATAATTTACAAAAAATACTCATTGTAGGTGGAAATTCACATCTAAAACTAATAGAAAAGACTTTAGATAATTTTTTAGATATTGATTGCTCTATTCTGATAGAGCCTGAAGCAAGGAATACTGCACCAGCTATTTTTGCGGCTGCTCAATATATTTCATCTTACCAAGATAACTCAATAATGTTAGTTATGCCATCTGATCATCACTATGAAGAAAAAGATTTTTGTAGAACTATTGAAAGTGCAAGAAAGTCTATGAAGAAAGACTCTCTAGTAACTTTAGGAATTAGGCCTACTTCCCCTGAAGTTGGTTATGGTTATATTCAGTATTCAAATTCTGATAAAGTGTTAAAGAAGGTTGTCCTGTTCAAAGAGAAGCCTGATTTACAAACTGCTAAGGATTACATATCTAGTAATGAATTTTACTGGAATAGTGGTATATTTATGTTTGATTCTAATTTCATTATTCAAGAGTTTCACGAACACTTAAAAGAATCAAATGGTGTTGATTTAGAATTTAAAGAACAAAAAGGAATAATAAAAATAGAAAAGGAAGCATTTTCAAAATTGCCAGATATATCTATTGATTATGCGATTTTAGAGAAGTCTAAAAATACTTTCACAGCTGAATTTTTAGGCAAGTGGTCTGATCTAGGCTCTTGGAATAGTTTAAGAGAACTAAATAACAAATCTCAGGATAAAAACGCGATTATAGGCGATAAAGTTTATTTCGAAGATTCAGAGAATAATCTTGTGTATTCTAAATCAAGGACCGTAGGAATTTCTGGCTTAAATAATATAGCTGTGATTGATACACCGGATGCGCTTTTGATAACCAATCTAGAAGAAAGGGAAAACTCTAATAAAATTTTAGATAAAATTATTAAAGCAGATAAAACTATTTTTGATTTCAATGAAAGGGTCTATAGACCTTGGGGTTGGTACGAATCAATAGAATCTGGTGATAATTTTCAAGTGAAAAGGATTCAAGTTTATCCTAATGAGCAATTATCAGTTCAAAAACACTTTCATAGGTCTGAAAGGTGGGTTGTTATTAAAGGAGAAGCAACAGTTAGAGTTGGGGGCTCAACTGAAGTTTATAAGGCTGGAAATATGATCTCAATAGAAAAGGAAGAAATACATTCTTTGGCTAACTTTACCGACTCAGCTGTTGAGATAATAGAAGTACAATTAGGCTCTTATTTAGGAGAGGATGATATCGTGAGATACTCTGATAAGTATGGAAGAGAGTAATTCTCTAATTTTTACTAACATGCCTGGGATTAATGGAGTTAAAATATAATTATGCAAGATTCTTTTGAAGAAAAAAATGATGATCCGATAGATTTATATGAGATGGTAATCTGGTTGTGGTCTCAAAGAAATTTTTTAACTATATTCTTTTCTATTGCAGCAATAATTTCTATAGCAATTGCATTAGCCTTGCCTAATCATTACATTTCAACGACTACTTTAATGCCTAAGGATACTCAATTGAATGCTTCATTAACTGGAGGTGGTGGAGGCGGATTTGATTTCGGTGGCTTGTCATCGTTAGTGGGACTAGGAAGCACAACTGATGCAGATCCCAACGTTACTTTGGCAAAAGAGTTAATAGTTTCTCAAGGTTTCTTAGTAGACTTTATAAAAAAATACGACTACCTTCCAGAATTAATGCAAGCAAGAAGTTGGGAATCCGGTTCTATTGTTTTTTCTTCTGAAGGGTATGATATAGAACTTGATAAAATGGAATATATTCCCTCTGATACTGATATTTATAAAGCTTTTTTGCTAAGATTTACCATAGAAAGTGACAGACAGACTTCTTATTCTAAGTTAGGTTTTGAGCACGTTTCCCCTGTTTTTGCTAAGGAAGTATTAACAAATTTAGTAAACGAGGTAAATGACAATGTTAAAAATAGAGAAGTTAACAGAGCAAAAAAATCCATTATTTACTTAGATAATCTAATAGAAGAAACTTCGATGAGAGATTTAAACTTACTTTTAAATAAACTAAAGGAAAAAAACCTTAAGACTCTCATGCTAGCCGAGATTGATGATAATTTTATACTCGATATAGTAGATCCTCCCTCTTTGCCAACAGAAAAATCTAAACCTTATAGGGCACTTATCGTGGTTTTTGGGTCTTTCTTTGGATTTTTGGTGGGACTATTTATTTTAGGTATTTATAGGTTATTGCGTTATGAGATAATATTCTCTTTTTTCCCTTTCAGGTTAAAAAAGAATAAATTACAAACTTAAAAAATTGTCTAAAAAAGCATTAATAACTGGCATTACAGGACAAGATGGCTCTTATCTTGCAGAATTTCTTTTAGATAAAGGGTATGAGGTTCATGGCTTAAAAAGGAGGACTTCTATATTTAACACCGATAGAATTGATCACATAATTAATTCTGATTTAATTAATAAGCAATTCTTTTATCATCACGCAGATATGACAGACTCTAGTAGCTTATTCCATTTAGTTAATAGTATTCGCCCAGATGAAATTTATAATTTAGCAGCTCAAAGTCACGTAGGAGTTTCTTTTGAAGAGCCTGAATACACGGCGAATGCTGATGGAATAGGAGTGCTTAGATTATTGGAAGCAATAAGAAGTTCAAATTTGATAGATAATACTAGATTCTATCAAGCATCAACTTCAGAGCTATTTGGTAAAGTGGCTGAAATACCCCAGAAAGAAACAACTCCCTTTTATCCAAGAAGCCCTTATGCTGTAGCAAAACTTTATGCGTACTGGATAACTATAAACTATAGAGAAGCTTACGACATGTTTGCTTGTAATGGTATTTTGTTTAACCATGAATCTCCTTTTAGAGGAGAAACTTTTGTTACCCGAAAAATTACAAAAGCACTTACAAAAATATCTCTTGGTTCAGAAGAAAAACTTACTTTAGGCAATATGGACTCTAAAAGAGATTGGGGCCATGCAAGAGACTATGTAGAAATGCAGTGGCTTATGCTACAAAACGATGAGCCTAAAGACTATGTAATTGCTACAGGTATTCAGTATAGCGTTAGAGAATTCGTTACTATGGCTGCTCAAAAACTAGACATGAAGATAGCCTGGGAGGGTAAAGGTATTAATGAGAAAGGCTATGATCAAGAAGGTAGACTTATTGTGGATGTGAGTTCTGAATACTTTAGGCCAACCGAAGTTGAAACCCTTTTAGGCGACAGTACGCTCGCAAAGGAAGATCTGAATTGGGAGCCAAAAACCACTATTGATGAAATGTTAGATGAAATGATTGAGCATGACCTTCAATTGGCACATTATGAACTAGAATTAGGTATAACCTCAACAAAAGTTCATAGAAAGAAATCTTAATTTTTTTATTTATTAATAAATTAGATTATGAAAAATAAAGAAGCTATTTTACCACTTGCAGTTTCTTCCTGGGATGAAGAAGAAAAGAATGCGATAAATGAAGTTATTGAAAGTGATAATTTTACAATGGGAAAAAATGTCAGCGCATTTGAAGAGGAATTTGCTTCTTATCACCATTCTAAATATTGTGTAATGGTAAATTCAGGTTCTTCTGCAAATCACTTGGGTATTTCTTCACTTTTCTTCAGAAAGAATGGCCCTAAGCTCTGTAAAGGTGACGAAGTAATAGTCACAGCAGTTTCTTGGTCTACTACATATTCGCCGCTGTATTATCATGGATTAAAATTAAGATTTGTAGATATTGATATTGATACTTTGAACATAGATATTGAGAAGTTAGCCAATTCAATCACATCTAAAACAAAGGCAATTTTTGCAGTAAATTTATTAGGAAATCCTAATTCCTATAGTGAAATTAAAAAGATAGCGGATGATAATAATCTTTTGTTAATTGAAGATAATTG
>Ga0115000_10003564_pt1 | contig 13017 bp, 12 predicted proteins | sample ArcticOcean_MG_C_6_FD_89690 | JGI IMG/M metagenome (GOLD analysis project Ga0115000, IMG submission 89690) | Marine microbial communities from western Arctic Ocean - ArcticOcean_MG_CB8_128 | ecosystem: Environmental > Aquatic > Marine > Oceanic | place: Arctic Ocean: Canada Basin | collected... | reverse complement strand
CAACAGTATTTAAAACGCCATTTGGGAGGCCCGCTTCATGCATCAGTTCTGTTAACCTTAATCCACATGACGGCACCTTCTCAGAGAGTTTTAAAACAAACGTGTTTCCACATGCAATTGCAACAGGGTACATCCACATTGGAACCATTGCAGGAAAATTAAAAGGAACTATCCCTGCACAAACGCCCATAGGCTGGCGTAAATTATGGCTATCAATGCCTCTTGAGACATCAGCACTAAAGTCAGATTTTAGGTGATTGTTTATTGCCGTGCAGTATTCAACAATCTCAAGACCTCTTCCTACCTCACCCTTAGCATCTGCAAAGGTTTTTCCATGTTCTTTTGAGATAAGTTCTGCAAGCTCATCGGTGTGCTTAATAATAAGCTCGCGATAGGTAAACATGATTTGAGCTCGCTTAGAGGGAGGAACTTGACTCCAATCTTCAAAGGCATCACTGGCTACTTGAATGGCCTGAGCAGTATCTTTTGCACTAGCAGCTTCAATTGTCTTAGTGACTTTGCCAGTAGCAGGATTAAAAACACTTAGTGTTCGACCTGAGGATCCAGGGTGTTTCTTTCCACCAATAATATGTTGTAGGTTATTTGAAGGCATAAGGGTTAATTTTTATATTTGGTGTAATTTTTTGATAACAACTATCATTACTATATTTTGGTCGACTTAATAATGACATTTAATTTCCTTGTTGATGGTATCCAATGGATATACATATAGCCTGAACAAGGCTCATTTTATAAGCCCTGTCTGTAGCTAAGACCCAGTACTGACCCATTGCTTCTGACACGCCGATTTTTGTATGGATTCCACAAGGTGCTGAATACGCAGACCCTTGCGGAACGAAAACATCTCCCGACCACTTCCGGCAATGGCGCTCACGAATCCCGCCACTTCGATCGCCTTGAGATCGTTAAACCCGATCTGATGCCCTGGCGCAACGCAGAAATTGCCATAGGGGGGGTGTTCGGGAGCGGCCTCGATCCGGCGGAAGCCGCATCGGCCAGGAGCATCTTCGGTTGAGTAGAACTGCAGCTCGTTAAAGTGTTCCTGGTTGAAATAGAGTGCACCTTTGGATCCGTAGACCTCGAAATTATGCTGCATCTTGTGGCCTGTAGAGATCCAGTTGCCCTCGATCGATCCGGTCACTCCGTTACCGAACCGCAGGAATGCACGGCCGATGTCATCCACTTCGATTTTCTGTCGACCCCCCTTACCGTTGGGGCGTTGGGCGATGACTGTTACGCAATCACCCATCACCTCGGTGATGGGTCCGAGCAAGAACTCCGCAGTCGCCAGTGCATGGCTGCCCAGATCGGCCAGTGCACCGCCACCTGCCGGATCATGGCGGAAGGTGGCCGGGCTGAGTGCGTCGGTCATGTAATCTTCGGCATGAAGCCCCCGATAACCGCGAATTTCGCCCAACTCACCAGCTTCGATCATTTCTCTTGCGAGTCCGACCATCGGATTGCAAAGATAGTTGAAGCCAACCTGGGTTTTGACCCCCGCAGACTCGGCGCTCTCGGCCATTTCGAGTGCATCAGAGGCAAGCGGGGCCAGTGGTTTTTCGCAATAGACATGCTTTCCTGCGGCAATCGCTTTAAGGGCCATTTCCTTGTGGAGCGCATTTGGCGCGGTAATATCGATCATCTCAATTTCGGGGTTTTCCAGCATCTCACGCCAGTCCGAGGTTGCGTGGCGGAAGCCGAAATCTCTCGCTGCCTTCGCAGCCGCCTCGTCGGTGATATCGGCTATGGTGTGCAGGTCGATTTGTATCGGCAGGTTAAAAGCTTTCTGGGCCGTTGCATAACCTAAGACATGGGCTCTGCCCATGAAGCCCGAGCCAATCAGGCCGATGGAGAGTTTGGGTTTTTCAGTCATTTCAGGGTATCCCTGTTCACGATCAAAGAAGGATCAATCGTTTGGTTGAGGTAGTTAATTGCATTTTCAATCGATGCGATCGCCATGTCATTGTTGACCTTGGTCAGGACGGTCGGTTCATAAAAATGGCCGGCGCTGAAGTCAGCGGCCCGTTGCCCGCCAGTTTCCAGCTTTGCACCGTGTTGCAAGGCCTCTTGCACGATGCCGTCAATCTGATTGAGACGCTCTGCGTTGATCAGCGGGCCCATCTCAGTCGCCTCGTCCAGTCCATCACCAAGCTGGAGGCCTTTCAGTGTTTTCATAAACCCCTCCTTTTTACTCGGTTAGTGGTGTATCTGGAGTAGGTGGAGCAAACGAATATCCTCCCCAAACGGATTGATCATAATGAATGACGGCACCGGTCATCATTCCACTGTCATTCGAGGCCAAAAATACAACTGATTGGGCAACTTCTTTGGGGTCGATAAGGCGTCCAAAAGGTTGCATAGTTGCAGCTTTTTCCAACCAATCACTATCAGCACCATGGTATTCTCGTTGGATTCGATCCTCACCGTCAGTTGCCATCCATCCAGGGTTCAATTGATTGACTCTGATACGGTTTCGCAATAAAGCATAGCTAGAGTTGCGTGTCAGTGTCGACAGCGCACCTTTAGATGCTGAATAGGGTGCAATAAACGGTTGACCGGCCATTGCTGATGTCGATCCGATATTGATTATTGCGCCTTCAATTCCATCCCGAATCATTAATTTAGCAACATCCTGCATCAAAAAGAATGGTGCACGAGTATTTATTGCAAACATACGATCAAACAGCTCTTCCGATGTGTTCAAAAGATTACCCCTATCCGTTAAACCAGCTGCATTAACTAGAATATCAATGCGTCCAAATATTTTGTCGGCTTGAGTAATCACCTTACGGCAATCGGAAACCCTTTCAAGGTCGGCGGTCACGAAATGCACCTGCACGCCCGTATCTTGCGTAATTTTTTTTGCAACAGCCTTTCCTTTTTCAGTACTTCGGCCACAAGTAACAATACCTTCCACACCATCATCAGCAAACTGACGTGCTATCGCAGCTCCCAACCCCTGCGTTCCACCGGTAACAACTGCGATTTTCCCATCAATGCGGCTCATGAGATAACCTTATATCCCGCCGCATTCATCACCCTTGTCAACTCGGAACATCCCCTTATGGCCATTTCCAGTGGTGGGTTCTTAACCGGGTCTTGTTCAGCCTCGATCACGAACCAGCCTTCGTATTCACGAGCAGCAAGCGCTTTGACTATTGCCTCAAAATCGAGTGAACCATCACCGGGGACGGTAAATGCTCCTTTAATCACTGCATCAAGGAAGCTGTGTTTCTCGCGGTCCAGCTCACTCACAACACCTGATCGGATGTCTTTAGCGTGAACATGACTGATCCGGGAGAAATGCTTATCGATGACAGCGAAATTATCACCACCTGCAAAAGCCATATGACCAGTATCAAATAATAGAGGAACAGATGAATGCTTCATAAACACATCCAATTCAGTCTCAGTCTCTACGACAGCACCCATATGGTGATGATAACTTAGTGGCATACCTTCTTTGGCACACCAATCAGCAAAGTTCGAGACCTTACGTCCATAGATCTCCATTTCAGTTTCTGAAAGTGACGGCTTTTGCTCGAGTGGCGTATGCCGCTCACCTTGGATCGACCGCGCAGTCTCTCCGTAGACTATGCATGGTGCGCCTGCAGCCTGAAAGAACGCATGCTGTTCTGCAATGCGGTCCTTTTCCACCTCGATATCACCATCAAGCAAGAGGCCCGAGAACCAGCCACCACAGACCGACATGCCATGCTTTTCAAGTACCGGCCCCAACTCACCCATGTTCATCGGAAACCGACGGCCCGTTTCCATGCCCGTCAGCCCCGCTTCCGCACCTTGTCGCAAGCATTCATCCAGGCTCACGTCATCAGACAACTCTTCCAGGTCGTCGTTCCACCACGCAATTGGTGCTACGCCAAGTTTGACCTTCAGCATCTTTTTCATACCCCCCTCCGTTGTTTCTTGCGGAATTCTTCCTGACCTTTGCGGGCTTCGTTCACACTTTTGCGCGGGCTAATTTCGGGTACACCGACGTACCAATCCGCGCCACCGGGCGTCCAAGTGTAGGCATCCGACGCAATGCTGATCACTGTCGTGACCTCCGTGGTCTGCGCCCATTCCATTGCGACCTCGAGATCAGCAAGACTTTCAACGTGGCGGGCCTTTGCTCCCATGGCCTCAGCATGTTTACCAAAATCCACATGGCGTACATTCGCAGGATCAACGACCCGGCTGTCCTTGAGAAGATTGTTGAACCCAGCCCCACCCATGCCTGTCTGCAGGCGATGGATAACGCCAAAACCCCCATTATCACAGACGATTACGATCATCTTGTGACCAGAGATCACCGACGAATAGATATCTGAGTTCATCATCATGTAGGAGCCGTCACCAACCAAGACAATCGGCGTACCGCCCGTGCCTTCCAGCGCCATGGCATGACCCCAACCACCAGCGATCTCATACCCCATACAAGAATATCCGAACTCGCAATCGAACGTATGAGGCGACTTACAGCGCCAGTTCTTTATGGTCTCGCCTGGAAGGCCGCCTGCAGCGGTTACCACGACATCTTCGGGCTTAGCCATCTTGTTTATGACGCCAATCACTTGGGCGTAGCTTGGGACCTCTTGGTTTGTTGGTGCTTGACCTGCATCCAGAAGCTCATTCCACTCTTTATACCAGGTCTGTGCCTGATCCATCCGAGCGGTAGGAGCAACCCAGTCGCCCAGTGCCTTATCAAGGTCTTGCACACATTCTAATGCGTCACCGACAATTGCCAAAGCGCGGTGCTTGCGCGCGTCAAAACGCGCAGCGTTGATATTGATGAAAGTGGCGTCTTTCGGAAAGGTCGTCCAAGAGCCTGTCGTGAAGTCCTGCAACCGCGTCCCTATCGCTAGCACCACATCTGCTGTCTCAGAAAGCTGACGCGCAGCCTCCGTGCCCTCGATTCCCATTGGACCTACATACACCTCATTGTCATGACATACAGCACCCTTGCCTGCGATGGTCTCTGCCATCGGAATGCCGCGCTTCTTGGCGAAGGCCATCACAGCATCTTCAGCGCCGGAATACCGCACACCACCCCCCGAAATGATTAGAGGATTCTTTGCCGTTTTCAGTACTTCTGCCGCCCCAACCACTTGATCAACAGAGGGACGCGGACGTGAGATCGTCCAGGTTTTCTCTTCAAAGAACTCGATTGGATAGTCATAAGCCAGCTCTTGAGTGTCCTGCGGGATTCCAATGAAAGCAGGGCCACAATCGGCAGGGTCGAGCATCGTCGCAATCGCTTGCGGCAGCGATTGAATGATCTGTGCGGGATGAACGATCCGGTCCCAATAGCGAGAGACCGCCTTAAAGCTGTCATTAACAGAAATTGAGGGGTCACCAAAATGCTCGACCTGCTGCAGAACTGGATCCGGCAAGCGGTTAACATAGGTGTCACCCGAGATCAGCAGCACAGGCAAGCGATTAGCGTGAGCCACGCCTGCAGCCGTCACCATGTTGGTGGCGCCGGGACCCACCGAGGAGGTGGCAATCATAATCTGACGCCGCTTTTTCGCTTTGCCGTATGCAATAGCCGCTAGCGCCATGGATTGTTCATTCTGTCCGCGCCAGGTTGGTAGTTGATCCTGGACGCGCTCCAACGCTTCCGCGAAACACGTTACATTACCATGCCCAAAAATACCAAATACGCCTGCGAAAAGCGGAACGCGTTCGCCATCTATCTCTGTGAATTGATTGCAGAGATAGCGAACAAGCGCTTGAGCCATTGTAAGGCGGGATAATTTTTTAGTTGCCATTCAAGTCTACCTAAAGTAAGGAGTCGTAAATTTATTTTAATATTAAACTCAAGTATAAAGTAATATAGTAGCAATTTACAATAAATATTGTTAAATTTAACTATTGCAAAAATAATTGCAATTATAAATTATTATGCAATATAATGTAGATGTGAAAAAAATACTTAAAGCAAATACGCTAAAAGGAGATTAAAGTGTTAAGAATCGCTGTACTTGGTTGTGGACGCATTGGCAAAATGCATGCACATAACATTGCATGTCACCCTCGCGCTGAATTAGTTGCCGTCTTCGACGTGAATAAATCAGCGGCGCAGTCTGTTGCAAAAGCATATAGTACAGTTGTTGCAGATAGCGATACAGCGGTTTTTTCTAATGATAACATCGATGCTGTATTGATTGCGAGCGCAACTGAAACCCATTCAGACTATATTGAAAAGGCAGTTGCTGCAGGTAAACCTGCATTTTGCGAAAAACCCATAGACCTAAACTTGGAACGTGTGAAAAGCTGTGCTGCTAAGATTGCAGGGAGCAATGTTCCAATACAGTTGGGTTTTAATCGCCGCTTTGATCCAGGTCATAAGGCAGCAAGAAACGCTATGCAAAGTGGCGAAATAGGAGATTTACATCAAATTATCATCACGTCTCGCGACCCAAGCTTACCACCTCGAAGCTATCTCGAAGAAGCCGGCGGTTTACTACGAGACATGACAATTCACGATTTTGATCTGGCTCGGTTTATGCTTGATGGTGATCCGGTAGAGAGTGTGTTTGCAATTGCTAGTGCAATGATTAATCCCGCTCTTGGGGCTGAACTCAACGAAGTCGATACCGCAATGATTATCATGCGCTCCGTAGGTGGTATACAGGTTCATATCAATAACTCACGCACCGCAGTCTACGGCTATGATCAGCGAGTAGAATTGATGGGATCAGCCGGCATGGTTATTAGTGACAACCGTAAACCACATGAGTGTAGAAAGTACTCGGCATCAATCGTGGAAGCTGCAGAGCCATACCAGTATTTCTTCATCGAGCGCTACACCGAATCCTTTATAGCAGAAATCGATGCATTTATTGACACTGTTGAAAATGGAGCTCCAACGATTGCTGAATTCGATGATGGACAACAGGCCTTAATTTTAGCTGAGGCAGCCTACCTATCGCTTCGCGAAGGCCGCATGGTATATGTAAACGAAATTTAATATGAATATATATAAAAAATTTGGACTTTTTATAGATGGTAAATGGCGCCCTGCTGGAGACTTAGAGACGTCACCAGTAATAAGTCCCGTTACAGAGACCACCGTAGGTAACGCCCCAGTTTCAACAATCGCAGACACTGAAGCCGCAATAGTTTCCGCGGAAAGAGGGTTTTCAGCTTGGCGATCTACACCTGCTTTCAAGCGTGCAGATGCCCTTCACAAAATTACAGATGAACTTACCAGTCGTTACGATGAAGCCGCAAAGATGATTTCTATAGAGACAGGTAAACCGATTGCGCAATCAGGTCGAGAATGGGGATTGGTCGTTGATCAATTTCGCTGGCATGCTGAAGAAGCGCGCCGTATTTATGGTCGCATAATCGAAAGCCGCATCCCTGGCGGGCGATTCGAGGTACACCACGAACCTATAGGTGTGGTCGCTGCATTTACAGCATGGAACTTCCCAGCTTTACTGATCGCCCGAAAAGTAGCCCCAGCTCTAGCTGCAGGATGTTCAGTTGTGCTGCGGCCTTCTTCAAAAACGCCTGGTGTTGCTATGATACTGGTCGACTGCCTCCGCGCAGGTAATCTACCAAACGGTACAATCAATCTTGTAATCGGTCCAATTGCAAACACCTACATACCAATTATGGCATCCAAATCAGTTCGTAAGCTATCCCTTACTGGCTCCACACGTGTTGGACAGAAGATGATTCGCGACTCGGCTGATACAATCAAGAAAATAACCATGGAGTTGGGCGGAAACGCACCCATGATTGTTTTTGATGATGCCAACCTCGAAGCAACACTTGAAGCAGCGGTGGCGACGAAGTTCGCAAATTGTGGTCAGGTTTGCGTGACTCTTGACCGTATATTTGTCCATGAGAATCTCTATAGTGCTTTTGTCAAAGGATTTGCAGCCCGTGCCAAAGAGTTAATCCTGGGTGATGGTCTAGACCCCAAAGTTCAGATGGGGCCATTAATTGATGCTCGCTCACTTAAAGCCGCCGAGTCTGTTATATCTGAGACTATTGCAAACGGTGCTACGTTAGTGACAGGCGGGCAAAGACCAGCACACTTGAATACAGGTCACTTCCTACAACCAACTGTTTTTTCAGATGTCTCAGATACTTCTCGGGTTTTTTCCGAAGAAAATTTCGCTCCAATTGCTGCTATCACAAAGTTTTCTGAAGATGATGATGTATTTAGTCGTGCAAATGCCTCAGATATGGGACTCTCAGCCTATGTCTTCACTTCAAGTTCTGCGCGTGCAAAACGTGCAATTGCAGAACTAAACACAGGTATGGTCGGTATCAACTCGTTTGCTCTGGCGGCATCTGAAGCCCCTTTTGGAGGTACTAATTTTTCCGGCTATGGTCGTGAAGGTGGCTTGGAAGGAATCAAGGACTATCTTAATACTAAACTTGCACAGGTTGTTCTATGATTAAAAATGGATTAAAAAAACTCTGGAGTGAGGGAAAGCCAGCGATTAATGGTTGGCTGTCCATCGGCAACTCTTTTACTGCTGAAATCATGGCTGCACAAGACTATGATAGCATAACCATCGACATGCAACACGGTGCACTGGATTATAGCGACGCTCTTCCAATGTTACAGTCAATGCGGGCTAGCGGTAAAACTCTGTTGGTGCGTGTACCTTGGAATGAGCCAAGCATCATCATGAAAGCCTTGGATGCTGGTGCCTATGGCATTATCTGTCCGATGATTAACAATCGGGCCGAGACCGAGGCATTTGTTTCCGCCTTGAGATATCCACCGAACGGAACCCGCAGTTTTGGCCCGACCCGAGCTAATTACGCGGCTGGCTCTGGTTATGCTAAAGAGGCCAATAATGAAATACTGGCAATAGCAATGATTGAAACTGCTGAAGCATTATCCAATCTTGAAGAGATTGTCACTATACCTGGACTGGATGCAGTTTATATTGGACCGGCTGATTTGACACTTGATGTCATGAAAGGCCTTTTACCACCTGCTTTTGATCGAGAAGAACCAGAAATGATTGAGGTGATTCAGCGCATACTTTCTTCTGCTAAAGGTGCCGGTATACGTGCTTGTCTTCACTGTGGAACCCCGAAATACGCCGTCCAGGCAATTAAATGGGGGTTCGATTTGACAACAATTTCTGGCGACTCTCGACTATTAGCAGCTGCATCTGAGAAAAGTGTTGAAGAGGCTCGATTACTGTTGAATGGGGATTCTGCTAAGTCAATTGACCAGAAAGGAGGTTACTGATGCCACATATACTTGTAGCAGGAAAACTGCACCCCAGTGGAATTGCACTCCTGGAAGAATCTGAGGGAATAACCTATGAATTGATTGAAGAGATTAATGAAAAAAGCTATGCACCGCTGATTCATAAGGCTGATGGATTAGTTATTCGTACACAACCTATGAGTGCTAAAACAATTGCAAATGCTTTTAATCTAAAAATTGTCTCGCGTCATGGTGTTGGTTTTGACGCAATAGATATTAACTCTTTAAATGCCCGCAATATTCCACTTGCCATTATTGGAGATATAAATTCCCGCTCAGTTGCCGAGCACACATTTACACTCCTTCTAGCTGCCTCTCACCTTCTCATGCGATACGACCAAGCTTGTCGGGGAAAAAGACCCTGGAATTATCGAAATTCACTGGAAGCCCGAGAAATTTACGGTAAGAGTCTGTTGATTTGTGGGTTTGGTCGAATTGGTAAACAATTGGCCTCGATGGGATTAAATTTTGGATTAAAGATCTCGATATTCGATCCATATACTCAAGTGGAGAGTCTGCCTAAAAATATAACTTTGGAAAAAGATCTACTGGTTGCGATAAAGAAAGCTGACTTCATATCTTTTCACTTACCGGCAGCTGATAAACCTATACTTGGCGCAAATGAGATCACTCTTCTAAAACCAAATTGCGTGATCATAAACACATCACGTGGAGGTATCATTGATGATAAAGCTTTAGCGCAGGCACTTCGTGAAAACCGTATATTAGGTGCAGGCATTGACGTGTTTGAAGAAGAGCCACTAAAACCCAACAATGTCTACAGTAATCTAGACAATGTAATTCTAACTCCGCATTCAGCCGGGATGGCATACGAGAGTGCCGAGCGCATGGCCGTAGTCTCGGTACAGAACATACTCAACTTTTTCAACGAAAAGCTTGACTATTCTCTTGTTGTCAATAAAAACGATATTAGGTTATGACTTTATTAAACATGGTGAAGTAGCCAGAAAAGTCCAAACTTCTTTATTACTAGTAAGCCTAGTGTAAAAACTAAGCGAATTGTTGATTACAAAACTCAAAAAAACTAAATTATGCAAAGGCAACTCACATGGTAAATGCTTCCTTAAATGCAAGTAGTGCCTCTTCTTCATTACCCTTTGCATAAGCCTCAAGCGCTACTGGTCCTCGATAATTCATATCAAATAATGCTTTAGCAACAGCTTTAAAGTTAATCTCGCCAGTACCAGGCTCAAACCGGCCAGGATTATCGGCAACTTGAACCTCACCAATCCAAGGTAGGCATTTTTCGCACCATCGAATAAGATCGCCGTCGCCAATTTGAGTGTGGTAAAGATCAAGGTTCATACGTAACTCTGGTCTATTGACTGACGAAACAAGCGTCAAAACATCACTAGTTGATGCAAAGGGACAGCCTGGATGATCAAGAAAATTAAGATTTTCAAGGGTACATACTACCACTTCTTTTTCAGCTAAATCACAAATTCGATTGAGTGTATCTTCTGCCTTTACCCACATTCGTTTACTAACCTCATCATGTTGCCAAATTGGAATACCTCCCTCACCAAGAGCTGTGCCGTGTAAGTTATAACGATCAATAGAAAGACGCTTGCCTACTTCAATGGTTTCGCTGACTGATTTTAGTAACATATCAGCACCCTCATCATCTGCTAACCTGCCTTCAAGATAGCCATTGACGATGGTGTAATTAGCATCTATTGACTCAAGAATTTTAATATCATGATTTCCTAAATGCCACAAACCAACGCCAAAGCCAAGTTCGTTAAGGTACTCAACCCTCCACTCAATTGGTTTTTTCTGCCACATCATTTCAGCACAAGCAGCTAATTGAAAGTTCTGATTCATTTGATATCCTGTGGTTTAAAATCAGATGGAGCATTTGGCATTACCCCCTGGAGCAAACACACTGATTTTTCTAGTCCTTCTAATGAGTTCAACAAGGCATCTTCATGTTCAACAGACAGCTTCATTGATATAACTCCGGTTTAGACACCATTTTAATAGCTTGCTTCTGACCTGATTTTAACGCTTCAACTCCAGCTTCCGCAACAAGGGCTGCACAATAACCATCCCAGCAGTTGGATGCTATTTCCGGAAAATTACCTGTAACAACAAAATCAACAAAAGCACGATTTTGTCGAATATAGGCTTCACGATAACGATCGCGCCAATCCATATTATAGCTCGTACTTGAAGTTAACTTTATGTCTGTTCGGGAATAAGCGACATTATTTACGGCTATACTTCCTGCTTCACCTACCAACTCTGCACGAACATCATAGCCATATGCGGCATTATTGTTGATTTCAATCGTAATTATCTGATGTGCATTTGTCTCTAGCACCATTACTACGGGTGCAACGAGCGCATCTGTTCTCTTTGATTGAAAAGCTGATATGGTTGTATATTCTGTATTTAGCATGTGACGAACCACATCAAACTCATGAGGGGCAGAATTTGTAATTGCCATGGCACTTGTAAAATCGCTTGATGGTATCTCTACATTTCGGTGAAAATTATGCATCATCAGCGCTGAGCCTAGTATCCCCTTTTCCAGTGCAGCCCTCATTTCAATATAGGATTGATCATAACGGCGCATAAACCCAAGCTGTACAATCTTTAAACCTATGTTTTGCTCTGCATTCATTACCTCTAAACATTCAGAGGATGATTGAGAAAGCGGTTTTTCGCACAAAACTTTTTTATTTGCAGCAATACACGCCAAGGTTAAAGGCGTATGTGTGAAGTCAGGACTTGCAATAATAACCGCATCAATATCATCTCTGAAAATTGCTGTTTTTGGATTGGTTGAAATATCTTCTGCACCATACGTATCCGCTACAGATTTAGCACGCAATTCATCCGTATCGCAAACCAGCTGAAGAGTTGCTCCAGGGAGATCCCGTGACACAATATTTGCATGGTCAGCTCCCATCAGCCCAGCGCCTATAATTAATATGCGTATACTCAAAACTCACTCCTAGGAATATTATTAAAGAAATTTAATTATAGCTCAAAAAAACTCCCTCCCTCACACATCAAACGAAGTTTGGACTTTTATCCTTGAAATTTATATTGTCAGTGTCTTGTGTCAACTAAAAAAAGATAATCAAGAAGTATCGCTCTAAAAAAGAGCATTTAGCTCAGCACCGAACGAAGTGAGGCGCAGTAGAAAGAGAGTCTCGGTTGCTTTAGCAATGAGAAAACATCAAGCATTCATTTTGAACACCTAGAATTGATACTATTAAAGGTTTCTCCTAAGGCTAAAGTGGGGTTGGATTATTGACAGATAGCTAGCACTCCCACACCAAAGTAAATATCTACTATTGACTATGATTTGAGTTAAATACTTTTCGATAAACAAGTCCTGCATGTTATGCACTTTGCAGGACTTGCATGACTTAAAAAGCTAAAAGTTATCAATAAATTATTACTACCCTAGGTGGAGGCAAATATTACTTACTTAGAAAGAGCAGCTTCTTCATACTAGGATTGTATATCAACTTGGACTAAAGTACAAATTTTTTGATGTGTGAGGGAGCGGTTAATCAATTCTAGCAAAACATGACCCCTGTATGACCCCAATATTTTTTAATCAGGTATAAAAAAGCCTATCTCGTAAGATAGGCCTTTATTTAATTGGCTCCCCGACCTGGGCTCGAACCAGGGACACACGGATTAACAGTCCGTTGCTCTACCAACTGAGCTATCAGGGAATAGCGTGAGATTATAACGAGCTATGAATT
>Ga0115000_10003562_pt1 | contig 13020 bp, 11 predicted proteins | sample ArcticOcean_MG_C_6_FD_89690 | JGI IMG/M metagenome (GOLD analysis project Ga0115000, IMG submission 89690) | Marine microbial communities from western Arctic Ocean - ArcticOcean_MG_CB8_128 | ecosystem: Environmental > Aquatic > Marine > Oceanic | place: Arctic Ocean: Canada Basin | collected... | reverse complement strand
CAGACTCAACAATTAAGTTTTTCTTATCGGATACATTTTGATCAAGTTCAGCAACTTCTTCGTTAACCTTGTCAATTCTAGTTTGCAGACCAGTGATTTCATCTGCTAAGTCTTGAACTTCCAAAGGAAGTTCTCCTCTTACGATCTTAATCTTATCAATCTTTGTATCGATCAATTGTAATTTGTAAAGTGCTTTGAGCTTATCCTCTACAGTAACTTCTTTAGCTTTTGCCATTGTTAATTATAAATAATTAATAGGATTAGTATTTACGTCCGAAAAATGGAGCGTAAAGGTACTAATTTTTTTATTTAGATAGTCATAAATCAACTCTTGAGTGCAAATCTCTGCCTCAAAATGACCAATATCGGCAATTAAAATCTTATTTTCTGCATCAAAATACTGGTGATACTTAAAGTCGCTAGTAATAAAAACATCAGCACCTTCTTTAATCGCATCTTCAAGCAAGAAACTTCCTGACCCTCCGCAAACAGCCACTCTCACAACATCCTTGCCCAACAACTTCGTATACCTTAAGCTACCTGCTTTGAATTCTTTTTTAATGAACTTCAAAAAAACCAACTCCTCTGAGGGATATTTTAGGCTACCAATCATCCCCGAACCAATTTTATTATTTTCTTTTCTTTTTTTTAGAATTGTTTGATTAATTAACCCAAGCTTATCACATATTTTGGCATTTACACCGTTAATAACAACATCTAAATTGGTATGAAATGCATAAATTGCAATATCATTTTTGATTGCTTTTATAATCGTTCGCTCAATATAATTTTTCCCGTTAAGTTGTTTAACTTTCCCAAATAATATTGGATGATGTGCAATTATTAAATTAGCTCCTTTTTTAATCGCCTCTTCGACTACATCTTCAGTAGAATCTAACGTTAGAAGAGCTCCTGTAATTTTGGTGTTTGGATCGCCTATAATTAGACCTGAATTATCATAATTCTCCTGATATTCCAATGGCGCCCATTCTTCTAAAATTGAAGTAATCTCTCTTAATATCATGTTACGAAAATAAAGTTTTAAGTGAAATCAATTTTCAAATTCACATTCTCTTTATTAACAATTAACTAACAACGCTGAATTAACTCCTAAAATATTTTATTTTTACTGCATGTTTATTTTACGAATTCTTCTTTTACCATTTTCGCTCCTTTATGGTGTGATCACTTTTATCAGAAACACACTTTTTAATACGGGACTGTTAAAATCCAAATCGTTTGATACATTTTCTATCTCTGTAGGAAATATTACCGTCGGAGGAACAGGTAAGTCTCCTCATGTAGAATACTTGATTAGGCTGTTGAAATCCTCAAAAAAAATAGCTACCCTATCCAGAGGATATAGAAGAGAATCAACAGGATTTATTTTAGCGGATAACAATTCAAGTTATAAAGACATTGGTGATGAACCTATGCAATTTCATTCTAATTTTAAGGATATTACTGTTGCAGTTGATGGCAATCGCAGAAGAGGCATTTCTAATTTAGAGAAAGAAATTAATCCAGATATTATTTTATTAGATGATTGCTTTCAACACAGATGGATAAAACCGAGTTTAAACATTATTTTACTAGACTACTCAACTATTGGAGACAAGCAGTTTATGCTTCCATCTGGAGAACTTAGAGAATGGAAAATAGGAATAAAAAGAGCTGATATTATTATCGTTAGTAAATCGCCAAATATATATTCTCCGATCGAAAACAGAAGAATAACAGAATTAATCAATCCAAATCCACGTCAAAAAATATTTTTCAGTTATATAGCTTACAAGGAAATTGTTCCTTTTAATAATACTGCCAAGCAATTGTTTAAGAAGGATGACTTTAATATCAAGAATTTTAAAGTAAATGTTTTCGCAGGAGTTGCTAAAGTAGGTCATTTGACAGATTATCTTCAGATAATTTCGAAGGACGTGATCTTATCAGAATTCAATGATCATTACGCATTTAAACCTGCTGATATTTTAGGAATAACAAATAAGTTTAAGGAAATAATTTCGAGTGATAAAATTTTAATTACTACGGAAAAGGATACCATGCGATTAAAAGACGAAAGGCTATTTCCTTTACTGGAAGAATTCCCTGTATTTTATCTGCCAATTGAAATTAAATTTCATAAAACCAGTGAAGATGAGATTACATTTGATCAAACTATTTTAGAAAATGTTTAGTAAAGTGAAAGAAGCAGCTGATTTTTTAGCTGAAAAAACAAATGATTTCAAGCCAAAATCGGGAATAATACTCGGGACAGGCTTAGGGGATTTAGTAAGAGAAATTGATGTTAAATTTGAAATAGACTATCAAGACATTCCACATTTCCCATTAGCAACATTGGAAACACACAAAGGGAAATTAATCTTTGGGAATCTTGATAAAACTCCTGTTGTAGTAATGCAAGGTAGGTTTCATTATTATGAAGGTTATAATCTAAACCAGGTTGTACTTCCAGTTAGAGTTATGAGACTTTTAGGGATCACAAACTTATTTGTTTCTAACGCTGCAGGCGGAATTAACCCTAACTATAGTAAGGGTGATTTGATGATAATTACAGACCATATCAACCAATTCCCAGGTAATCCTTTAATTGGTAAAAACATAGACGAACTTGGCGGTAGGTTTCCTGACATGAGCGAACCATACAATAAGGAATATATTAAAGTTGCTAATGCTATTGGTAAAGAATATGATCTAAATATTCGAAATGGAGTTTATGTTGGTGTGCCTGGACCCATGCTAGAAACACCTGCAGAATATAAATACCTAAGCATAATAGGAGCTGATACTGTTGGGATGAGTACTGTTCCCGAAATTATTGCTGCACAACATATGAGACTACCCTGTTTTGCTTGTTCAATTATTACCGATATTTGCTATGGGGAAATTAAGCCTGTTAATATTAAAGATATAATTTCTGTTGCAATGAAAGCAGAGCCTAGTTTATCCTTATTGTTTAAAAAATTAATAAATAAATTATAATATTAGTATGAAGAAGTCATTTTCTATCTTTTCTATCTTTTCTATCTGTTCTACTTTATTTCTTAGCTGTAATGAAAAAGAACTAAAAGAGGGTAATGTTACGATTAATGTAACAATTAAAGGATTAACTAAAGGTGAATTAGTTATTGAAAAGCTACCAGTAGGCCCCAAGACGATTCAACTTGATACGATTTCTGTATCAAAAGAAGGAAAGGCTATTTTTAATATCAATGAGGATCAAGCTGGCTTTTACAGTATTTATCTAATCGATAAAAAGGGGCAAATAAAATTTATTGCTAAAAAAGGGAACATCATTAATATATACGCCGATGTAAAAGCAATAACAGCAAGCGCAAAGGTTGAAGGCTCTACCGAAAACTTAAGATTAGATTCTTTAAAAGCGTTTTTAAGCGCTTCAAAATACTACAGCGACTCGATTATACATATTTATGAGGAATTCCAAGCAAAGCAAATGCATTATCAAATTTACGATCATACTAAAAGATTACTAACAAATGCTGATCGAAAAAAAACAAATTATGTCCTGAAATATATCAGTAGTAATCCTAGTCAACTTAGTAATTTAATCGCTTTGAACTCCTTGAATAGAGATTATTTTAGAGATATATATAAAATGGTAGAAGAAAAACTTACCATTAAGTATCCAAACTCTGAATATGTATTGAGGCTTACATCTGAAAATACAAAGTTTTTCCCTCCTGGAGTTGGAGAACGAGCACCCAATTTTGTTTTACCAAATGAAAAAGGTGAAACAAAGAGTCTAAACAGTTTTGAAGGTAAGTATATACTTTTGGATTTTTGGGCTACTTGGTGCCGACCATGTATTCAAGAAATTCCTCATCTTAAAAAAGCACAATCATATTTTAAAGAAAGGGAATTTGAAATAATTAGTATCTGTATTGATAAAAATACAGACGTTCAAAAAGCAATATGGAAAGAAACAATTAAGAAACATGAAGCAGATTGGACTCAACTTTATGAAGAGACTGAAAGTACACTTAGAAAATACAAAATTAAAAACTTCCCTACTTTAATTTTAATAAGTCCTGAAGGTGATATTATTGAAAGAGGGAATACGTTAAGAGGAGACAATAACATTAATACGATTTCTAAATTCATGATTAATGAAAAGTAAGTCATTATTATTGTTATCGATTTTTAGCTTACTATTCTCACTTAGTTCATTTGCATACTGGCAACAAGAAGTTAGGTATAATATTGATGTGAAATTAAACGACAAAAAGCATTCATTGAGCGCTTTCGAAAGTTTGGTTTATATTAATAAATCGCCTGATACGTTATCCTATATTTACATGCATTTATGGCCAAATGCCTATCAAAATGGTACGCAATTATCAAAACAGCTTTTAGAGGATGGGGAAACCTTATTGTACTTTAATGATGAAAAATACACAGGTAAGATTGATAGTTTAGATTTTAAAGTTAACGGAGATTCAGTTTTATGGGGTAAAATGGAAAACTATCCAGATATTGCTAAAATTGAACTTCAACAACACCTATTACCTGGAGATTCTATTACGATTTCTACTCCATTCAGAGTTAAAATACCTGTTGGTAAAGTTTCTAGACTTGGACATATTGAAGAAGATATTCCAATAAATGGAGAATTATTCCATGAGAAATCTTATCAAATATCTCAATGGTATCCTAAACCAGCAGTTTTTGATAGCGTTGGATGGCATAGATTACCATATTTAAATACTGGAGAATTTTATTCGGAATACGGAAGCTTTGATGTAAACATTACGACTCCTCAGGAATATACAATTGCAGCGACTGGAAACCAAGGTACAACAACCAAAAACGGTGAACTTCAAACAATTTCGTTCTCCCAAAATAGAGTTCATGATTTTGCGTGGTTTGTTGATAATGCTTGGATAACAGAACGAAGCGAAGTGACTTTACCGCATAGTGGAAGAATCGTAAATACCATTTCTAGATACAAAAGAGTGAATAAAGAATTATGGAAAAACTCTGTTAATTATATTGATAGCGCAATATATTACTATAGTTTATGGGTTGGTGACTATCCTTACAAAGTATGCTCTGCAGTGGATGGAGGAATAACAGCAGGTGGTGGAATGGAATACCCTACAATTACCGTCATTGGAGATACTGAGGGTAAAGCATTATTGGAAGAGGTAATTCTACATGAAGTTGGTCACAATTGGTTTTACGGAATCCTTGGAACTAATGAACGACTTTATCCTTGGATGGACGAAGGAATTAATAGTTATTATGAAAGACGCTATTATGAAGAAGTTAACAAAACAGAATCATTAGCCGATATGATTGGAGATTTCATACATATTATAGTCAAGGACTCGATTCCGCCAAATAAAGAAATGCATGCAATGATGTATGAGTATGTGGCTTCAAGAAATATAGATTTGCCTATTAATTATCCGGCTACTGAATACTCTAATTTAACTTACGGAACTATTGTATATGCTAAAACTGCAGTTGCATTTAATTATTTAGAAAAGTATCTAACTAAGCCAGTTTTTGATAAATGTATGAAAGAGTATTTTAATACTTGGAAATTTAAACACCCAAAACCTAAAGATTTAAAAAAGATATTTACTTTGGCTACTAGAAAGGATTTAGATTGGTTTTTTAACGACCTTCTTTCAACAACATATAAGATTGACTACAAAATCAATAGTGCAAAATTTAATGAATCAACTAGAAAACTTCAATTAGTGGTTCGTAATCTTGGCGATATTGCATCTCCTGTTGTTATATCGGCAATTAGATTTGGTGAGGTAGTTAAAACTATTTGGTATGAAGGTTTTAAAGGTAAGGCGCTACTAGATTTCCCCAATGAGGAATATGATGAAATAATTATAGATTATTATCATGATATTCCTGAAATTAATAGAATTAATAATAGGTTAAAGATGTTTAATCTCTTTGGGCAGATAGAGCCTCTTGAGTTTAGCTTCTTCTTTAATTTTGAAAACAACAACAAAACTCAAATATTTGCTACACCATTAGTGGGCTATAATAACCATGACAATTTCCAACTTGGTTTTGGATTTTTCAACTCACTTAGTAAAGAAAAACCTTTCCGATATATGATTATGCCTCAATATTCATTTGGCACACAAAGATTAGTTGGGTCTTCAAAATTCACCTATTCTTTGTATCCCTCATCAGATTTTCAAAAAGTAAATTTCAACTTATTCTACAAAAAACAAGGTTTAGATTTTGGAGTAGTTGATGGTGAAATGGAAAAAAAAGAATTTGAGGTGAACTTTATTATTGCAAATAATAATGACAGATCCAAGGTGAAATCAAATATATCGGTTAAATTATCTGAAGTCAATTTAGATATTGACAGAAGAGGAAATCAATCAAAGAGATATTTAACATTTAACTATAACAACAAAAACAAAAGAGTAATTAACCCTTATAATTTATCAATACTTGCTCAAACTTTTGAACAGAACTGGAAACTTCAAGGAGAATTTAAATATCATCTTACAATTAACAAGAAAAATCAAAAAATAGATTTTAGAATATTTGGCGGATATTTTCTTGAAAAGAATAATGTAGGTACAGAAAGATTTAGATTAACTGCCGGTAGCGGAAACTTAATTGCCTCTTCAGACTTAGATCTATTTGCATTCAATACACACGATTACCTTTTTGATCAAGCAATGATAGGAAGGTTTAATAGTGAAGGGAAAGCGCTTGCTAGTCAGCAAATATATCTTAATGATGGTGCTTTTAAAACAGGTATAAATTATGGTCTAAGTAGCGATTGGCTAGTCGCTACAAATTTAACGATACCAACTCCTACTAAGTTTATTTCCTTTTTTTTAGACATAGGGGCCAACCAAGGAATTATTAATGATTATAAAGATGAAAGTTCTCCATTGCCTTTCTTATACGATTTTGGATTACAACTAAATATTATTAAGAACTACTTTGAAATCTATTTACCTTTAAAATACTCACAGGAATTGGGTGATAATTATGAATTATATGGTGCCAATAAATATTTAAATAAAATTAAATTCATGTTTAATATTAATGAACTTTATAACCTATATCAGTAGTGGATAATAATAAAATATATTTTGCTTCTGACTTTCATTTAGGAGTGCCCTCATTTAAAAAAAGTAGAGAGCGTGAACTACAACTTGTTAAATGGCTGGATGAAATTAAAACTGATGCTAAAGAAATTTTTTTAGTTGGTGATATATTTGATTTTTGGTTTGAGTATAAGTTTGTAGCTCCTAAAGGTTATGTAAGGTTTCTTGGAAAGATTGCAGAATTAACCGATTCTGGAATTAAGGTACATTTTTTCACAGGAAATCACGATATGTGGATGTTCGACTATCTTCCAAAAGAGATAGGTATAGAACTACATCGAGAGAATATAGAAAGAACTTTTAATGGTCAAAAGTTTCTAATAGGCCATGGTGACGGACTAGGACCAGGTGATCGAACATATAAGTTTTTAAAACTATTCTTTAACAGCAAAACGTGTCAATGGTTATTCGCTAGACTACACCCAAATTTGGGGATGGGCATTGCAAATTCCTGGAGTAAAAAATCTCGCTTAGCCAATAATAAAAGTGGTGAAGAGTTTTCAGGAAAAAAAAATGAATGGCTTTACATATATTGTAAAGAAGTATTAAAAAAGAAGCAATTTGATTATTTTATTTTTGGACATAGACATTTAGTTCTTGATTTGGAAATTGAAAATACAAATTCAAGATATATAAATTTAGGCGAATGGTTCACAGGTGACCCGTACTTTGCTTCTTTCGATGGACAAAGTGTATCTTTACAAAGAATAAAAAAAATAACGTAGTGGAATTAGAACAAAAATCAGATTTAGTATTCGGTATTCATCCGATCTTGGAAGGCTTACAATCAGATAAGACTTTCGATAAAATTTTAATTCTAAATACACTTCGTACATATCAAGCTAAGGAAATAATGACTTTAGCAAAAGAAAAAGGTATCTCCATTAATAAAGTTCCTCAGCAAAAATTGGATCGGGTTACCAGAAAAAATCATCAGGGAGTGATTGGATTTATTGCACCAATTGAATTTCAAAATATTGAAGATATTATACCTACTTTATACTCTGAAGGGAAGGTTCCTTTTTTATTAATTTTAGATAGAGTTTCAGACGTGAGGAATTTTGGGGCAATTGTGAGAACCGCTGAGTGCGCTGGTGTACATGCAATTATAATCCCTAAAAAAGGGGCTGCTCAGATTAATGGAGAAACAATCAAAACGTCCACGGGTGCAATTTTCAATTTACCCATCTGTAAAGTTCCAGGAATCGAATCTGTTCTACCTTTCTTAAAAGATTCAGGTATACACCTTGTTGCTTGTACAGAGAAGACGGAAGTCAGTTATACTGAAGTTGATTACACACTTCCCATCGGTATTTTAATGGGGAATGAAGAATCAGGAATCGCCTTATCTAATATTAAAGTATGTGACTCAAAAGCTAAACTTCCTTTGATTGGAAAAACGGAAAGTTTAAACGTTTCAGTTGCTGCTGGAGTCTTAATGTATGAGGTTATTAGACAACGATTACTTTAAGATTACAATTAATTATCCTGCATACTTTCTTGTAGGAAATTTAAATACTATCTTTGCAATGACCACGCTGCTAACTTTTTAAGTTTATTAGGTAAGCAAGTTGAACTAAAACATAAAAATTAGACTATTAATGGCTAGATCGCAGGAAACATTTGGTAAAAAAGAGAGAGAAAAAAAACGTCTTAAAAAGAAAGAAGAGAAGAGACTAAAAAGAGTAGATCGAAAAGATAACCCTACAGGAGACTTTGATAGTATGATTGCCTATGTTGATGAGAATGGTCAATTAAGTGACACTCCTCCAGATCCAACTAAGAAGAAGAAAGTTATAAAACTAGAGAGTATCAACATGGGTGCTACTCCTAGAACAAATGAGGAAATTGATCCAATCAGAAAAGGAAAAGTTACTTTCTTTAACGATTCCAAAGGATATGGATTTATTAAAGATCTAGATGATCAAGAATCTTATTTCGTGCACATTAATGCAATGTTAGAAGAAATAGGAGAAGGAGATAAAGTTCAATTCGAACTAGAGCCTGGTCAAAAAGGATTAAATGCAGTAAGAGTAAAGAAGGTAGTTTAACTACCTCATAATTTATATACAAAAAACCTTAATCATTAATTTGATTAAGGTTTTTTTTTATTGCTCACTAAAATAATCTTGTTACAATATTATTGAGCCATAACTACATTATACACAATTTCAAAGTCAATTTTTAATTATTGAATCTGTTTACACATCTCATTTAACAAAAGTAAATACCCTTTTGATGAATATTTGTCTTCGGTTAAAAGAGTTATAATTGTATACCGTCAGCAAAAAGTGAACTTTTAGTGGTTAAAATTTAAGAGAGAGATTTTTTAAATTTATAACCGTTAAAATTGTTCATTATGACAAAGAAAAAGAGTGCTAGTTCGTTAATCAGCGAATTAAAAAGAAAGACGAGAAAAAACTACAGCTCGGAAGACAAAATCAGAATCATTATCGAAGGTATGCGAGGAGAAGTTTCCGTAGCAGAACTGTGTCGACAAGAAGGCATTGCTCAAGCCAATTACTACAAGTGGAGCAAAGACTTCATGGAAGCAGGAAAGAAACGCTTAAATGGAGACACTATGCGTGAGGCTAATACTTCTGAGGTAACGTCCTTAAAACATGAAAACCACGACCTAAAAGAGTTTGTCGCAGAACTCTGTTTAGAAAACAGGAAGTTGAAAAAAAACTTAAGTGGCGACAGCTAAAACGGAAGAGATATATGCATCACACGCAATCAGAGAAGATGGAAATAAGCCGTTTAGTAGAACAGTCAGACTTAGGAGTTGGTAGAACCTTAAAGGAGCTAAAAGTTAACAAGTCCACATTTTACAAGTGGTATAACGCTTACCTTGAAAACGGGTATGACGGTTTAGTCAGAAAACAGAATGAACGCTGCGGAGGTTGGAATAAAATCAATGAAGCTGACAGGGATGCTGTAGTTGAAATGGCTATTGAAAAGTCTGAAAAATCACCTAGAGAACTGGCCTGGGATATTACTGACAACTTAAACTATTACATCAGTGAATCCAGTGTTTATCGTATCCTAAAAGAGAATGGATTGATTACCACACCAAGCTTCATGGTCATGAGTGCTTCAGATAGTTTTCATGACAAGACAACAGCTGTAAACCAAATGTGGCAAACAGATTTTACTTACTTCAAAATCTATGGATGGGGATGGTATTACCTGTCCACTATTTTAGACGATTACAGCAGGTACATTGTTACTTGGAAGCTTTGTGCTAACATGAAAGCAGAAGATGTCACAAATACCTTGGATGAAGCTTTGGCTAAGACAGACCTCAGTAAAAGCAACCCTCCTAAGCTGTTGTCTGACAATGGTTCTTGCTACATCTCAAAGGAGTTGGCCCAGTACATTGAAGACAAAGACATGAAACACGTTCGTGGCAGACCACTGCACCCGCAAACTCAAGGCAAAATTGAACGGTACCACAGGTCAATGAAAAATGTAATTAAACTGGATAATTACTTTTCACCTGAACAACTGGAGCTAAAAATGGGAGAGTTTGTTCAGTTTTATAACAACGAACGATATCACGAATCAATTAACAACCTTGTCCCTGCAGACGTGTATTTTGGACAGGCAGAACGAAAATTAAAACAAAGAAAAATGATTAAAAGCAAAACTTTAAAAGCTAGAAAAAAACAGTATCAGAAATTAATCCTGAATTAGGGCTAAGTCTCTCTTAGATTTTATCCCTAAAAGTCCACTTTTGGCTGAAGACTTACATTATAATATTTAATTACTCTTTTTAATTATATAACATTGCTAAAAGACATAAATAAATAATTATTCGACTGACTCAAAAATAACGTTCTATAGATACTCAATAAATAAAACCTTAACCAAAGATTGTATGAGGTACTTAAAAAAGTATTTATATCAATTGTTAAAATAATACATTACTACAAAACTAACTATTGAGATATATTCTTTATATTACTTATAATGTCCAATAAATTACTTTAAAAAATATCTACAGCTAGTAATTGGCATATTTTTTTTAATTCCATGACTAGTAAAACGGAATGAGAATTTTCTCGAAATATAACTTTTACAAGTTGTAATTTGTTTTAAGTTAAGCTTGTAGATAGTACCTATTTTCAGTAAATCTGATTATTATTGTGAGACTTTTATAAACGCTATAAATTAAAAAGACAATTAGAAGTCATACTGTATATAAGCCTGATGAATAATTAAAATTTAGTTATATTATCCTATATTGAGAATTATAATAAACATTTCAATCTTAAAGCGAAGTATAAATACTACTATCAATAATTAAAGGCTATTAAAAATAGACAAAAAAAAAGCTCCTGTATCAACAGGAGCTTTTTTTTAACAAAGATAATAGTTTAAACAAATTTTAAATCTTTACCCAAATACTGAGCTGAAGACCCTAATTGCTCTTCAATTCTTAGTAATTGATTATATTTTGCGATACGATCAGTTCTTGAAGCAGAACCAGTTTTAATTTGGCCAGTATTTAAAGCTACTGCTAAATCAGAAATTGTTACATCTTCAGTTTCTCCAGACCTGTGAGACATTACAGAAGTGTAAGAAGCTCTATGAGCCATTTCAACAGCATTAATTGTTTCAGTTAAGGAACCAATTTGGTTAACTTTTACCAAAATAGAGTTAGCTATATTCTGATCGATACCTTGCTTTAAGCGTTCAACATTAGTAACGAATAAATCATCACCTACTAATTGAATTTTATCACCTAATTTATCAGTTAATTCTTTCCAACCTTTCCAGTCATCCTCATCTAAACCATCTTCAATAGAAATAATCGGATATTTTGCAGCCAAATCAGACCATACACTAACCATATCTGAAGAAGTTAATTTTTCTCCAGTTGACTTGTGTAAATGATACATTCCTTCATCCTTTAAATAAAACTCAGCAGCTGCAGCATCCATTGTAATGTAAACTTCTTCACCTGGCTTATAGCCAGCCTTCTCGATAGCCTGCATAATAACTTCTAAAGCCTCTTCATTAGATCCCAAATTTGGAGCAAATCCACCTTCATCACCAACATTAGTACTCATTCCTTTTCCTTTCAATACATCCTTAAGGTTATGAAAAATTTCGGTCCCCATTCTCAAAGCATGAGAAAACGATTCCGCCCCAACTGGAGAAATCATAAACTCCTGAAAATCAATAGAATTATCTGCATGAGATCCTCCATTAATAATATTCATCATTGGAATAGGTAACGTATTGGCGTTAACCCCACCAATATATTTATACAAAGGTAAACCAGCATTATCAGCAGCACATTTAGATACTGCCAGAGATGCTCCTAATATAGAGTTAGCACCTAAATTACCTTTATTAGGTGTTCCATCTAACGCAATCATAGTTGCATCAATTTCATTTTGATCAAAAATATATTTACCGATCAAAGCGTCATTTAAAACAGTATTAACATTTTCTACTGCTTTTAAAACTCCTTTACCTAAATAAGCACCTTTGTCTCCATCCCTCAATTCAACCGCTTCATGAATTCCAGTAGAAGCTCCTGATGGAACTGCTGCTCTACCGAAAACCCCGTTATCAGTAATTACTTCAACTTCTACAGTAGGATTACCTCTGGAGTCTAAGATTTGTCTTGCGTGTACTTTTGCTATATAACTCATAACTAAATTTTATACTGTTTGTTTCTTTTTTACTAGTTTAATACTATCAACGAATTGCCCAAATAAATACCTTGAATCATGTGGGCCAGGAGAAGCTTCAGGGTGAAATTGTACTGAAAAGACAGATTTATTCTTAATTCTTAAACCGGCCAAAGTGTTATCATTCAAATGTAAATGTGTAACAATTACATTGTCATTTTCCTCTGCATCCT
>Ga0115000_10003561_pt1 | contig 13021 bp, 11 predicted proteins | sample ArcticOcean_MG_C_6_FD_89690 | JGI IMG/M metagenome (GOLD analysis project Ga0115000, IMG submission 89690) | Marine microbial communities from western Arctic Ocean - ArcticOcean_MG_CB8_128 | ecosystem: Environmental > Aquatic > Marine > Oceanic | place: Arctic Ocean: Canada Basin | collected... | reverse complement strand
TGCCAGTAAATTACTCCCTTCTCCCAAAATATAAATGGGTGTTTTCTCCCTGCTTTTTAGAATAGTTTGAATATCCCGGGTATCTTCTGGGAATATTAAAACATCAGCAGGGCCACCGATTTGAATAGAAGTATGGCTGGCAAGTAGTTCGTCTTGCAGAGCTCTTCCTTTGATTTTGTGTAGCCAGGGGAATGTATGGGTCATAGTTTTACTCTGATGAATTTTTTGTCCCAGAACGGTTTTCGGAAACTCCATTCTGGTTTTGAGATTAAACTCCCTCCCAGATCCAGAATGAGCAATATGAATCAATCTTCGTTTCCATGCTTCGTTCAACATAAATGAAAATCCTCTCTGTTTTGGGGCTATCAATCATGGAATTGAGCGGCAAACTTATGTGCCAATTCCCCGATATTTCCTGCACCTAGTGTTAAAACCACATCACCAGGCTGCAAAGAATTTTTTAAATGTGGAATCACTGAGTCGATATTCTCTATATGATCCACGTGTTTGTGTCCAAATTCCCGAACTCCTTGTGCCATTTTTCGGGAATGGATTCCTTCGATAGGTTTTTCGCCTGCGGCATAGATATCCAAAAGAACTAATTGATCAGCATCGTTAAATGAGGAATAAAAACTTTCAAGTAGGTGTTGAGTTCGACTAAAACGATGCGGTTGAAAAACCACTACTAATCTTCGATTGGGCCAGACTGTTTTTGCGGTTTCCAGGGTGGCTTGGATTTCAGCAGGATGATGACCATAATCATCCACGATGGTTAGAGAGTCTGATTGATGGAGGATTTCAAAGCGTCGTTGAACACCTTTAAAATTTTTCAAAGCATCAGAAACGGTAGGGAACTTCATATTCAATTCCATTCCCACCGCAACGGCTGCCAATGTGTTACAAACATTATGGTTTCCTAATGACTCAGATGAGATTCGTCCAAGTTTCTTCCCTTGATGGAAAACAGTAAAGTGAGTTTGCAGTTCGCTCACAGAAATTTCCCGGGCTGTATAGTCAGCTTGATTTTTAAGTCCATAAGTAATTGTTCTTTTTTCAATCTTCGGAAGAAGCGATTGCAGATTGGTGTCATCCATGCACAAGATGGCGGTTCCATAAAAAGGAACGCTGTTTAGAAACTCTAGAAAAGCGGATTTCATATTCTGCATTGTGTGGTAATAGTCCATATGCTCTTCATCTAGTGTGGTCACCACTGCAATAGTGGGAGAAAGTTTTAGGAACGATCCGTCACTTTCATCTGCTTCGGCCACAAGGAATTCACTTTGCCCTAATTTGGCATGGCCACCCATATCTTTGAGTTTTCCTCCAACGATTACTGTTGGGTCCAGATTTCCCCCTGCCAAAACAGTTGCTACCAAAGAAGTGGTTGTTGTTTTTCCATGAGTCCCCCCAATAGCAATTCCATGTTTCATTCGCATTAACTCTGCCAACATTTCTGCCCTGCGTATTACTGGGATCATTTGTTCTCTGGCAGCCGTAATTTCCGGGTTGTCATCTCGGATTGCGCTCGAAACCACGACAACATGTTTGTTATCTATGTTTTCGGATTTATGGTGGAAATGAATATCTGCACCTAAAGACTCCAAGTGTTCGGTTACGGAAGATTTGGTTTGATCCGATCCGCTCACCTCATAACCCTGGTTAATTAGGACTTCAGCGATTCCGCTCATTCCCGAACCTCCGATTCCGATAAAATGTATCCGCTGTATTTTTCCTAAAAACATGACAAAACATAATTTCCTTGCATTTCTTTTCTTCCCGACTTCCTGTAAGTATCTTCCAGTAACTCCATGCAAAGGAGTCTTACTTTTTCGGTTGCATCTCTATTTCCCAGTTTGTAGCTATTTTCTTCCATTACTTCTAAACGTTCGGGTTCTTCCATCGCTTGAAGAATTGATCTTGCAATACGTGGCCCTGATAGCTTTTCATCGAGAACAAGTTCCCCCGCATTGGCGGCTTCGAGAATACGCGCGTTTTTTTCCTGATGATTATATGCGGCGTGTGGAAAAGGAACCAAAACAGACATCTTGCCGCAGGCAGTGACTTCTGCAAGAGTCGTGGCTCCGGCACGGCAGATAACTAGGGATGCTTTTTTATATTGATCTGCCATGTCATCAATGAACGGACGTATGTCACAAGAAAACATGCTCTCTTCGTATTTTTTACTTACCATTTTATAATCGGCCTCTCCAGTTTGATGAGTAATGTGCAAATCACCTTTTTTTTCTGAGAGTGATTCTAAAGCTTCCACCATAGCCATATTTATAGAATGAGCACCTTGACTACCGCCAAGAACCAGAATCCGAAATGGGCGTTCCATTTTTCCAGAGTTCTTTTTTTTTGGCTGACAAAACTCTTCACGGATCATGTTCCCTGTTACTTCCACTTTTTCTTTGGGAAAAGCTCCTGATGACTCTTTAAAGGAGACTGCGATTTTATCGGCAATTTTCCCTAACCATTTATTTGTCATTCCCGGAATGGAATTCTGCTCGTGAATTAGAATAGGAATTCTAAGAATCCACGCGGAAAGAACCAAAGGGCCGGATGCATAGCCACCGACACCCACCACCAGACCGGGACGTTTTCTGATTAAAAAACACATCGACTGAGCAGTTCCAATGGGCAGTTTGAACCAAGACACCCATCGGGCAATTTTCTTTTTGCCCAATAAACCCGCCGAAAGAATAGTTTTCAAAGCAAAACCTTCTCGGGGCAATACTTTTGTTTCGATACCCTTTTTGGTTCCTACAAAAGAAATTTCAATATCCATATCGTGCCTCATTAATGCTCTTGCTAGAGCAATTCCGGGATAAAGGTGACCGCCTGTGCCGCCACCTGCTATGACAACTCGTTTTCTCATTAATTCATCGTCAATGTCTTACAGTTTGCTCTGAAATATTCAGTAGCACGCCAACAGAAAGCATCGTTACCATCATCGATGACCCCCCCATACTTATAAATGGTAAGGTCAATCCCTTTGTGGGAAGAAGACCCGAAGCGACTCCCAGGTTTATAAAAGCCTGCAAACCGATTAAGAGAGTGAGTCCTGTTGCTAAATGAGTTCCGAAAGGATCTTTGGCTCGGTAGGCAGTCATAAATCCTCTCCAGATAAAGATCGAGAACAGGAGAACTATCCCCGTTGTTCCGACAAATCCCAACTCTTCCCCTATTACTGAAAATATAAAATCCGTATGCGCTTCTGGAAGATGAAAAAGTTTTTGATGGCCAGCGCCCAATCCGGTACCCCAAAACCCACCGCGTCCAAAGGCGTAGAAGGACTGGATGACTTGGAACCCCTTCCCTGTAGGGTCTTCCCATGGGTTGAGAAAGGAAATGATTCGTTGGGTTCGGTATTCGGCGGTTAGAATTACCGATGCTATAAATGGAACTATTGCCAGAATAGACAGGAATAGAAATTTTTTCCTGAGCCCGGCGATAAAAAGCATTGTGAATGTGACCGTACAAATAATCATGGCTGTTCCAAAATCGGGTTGGAACAAGATGGGTATGAAGAAGAAACCCAACACAATTAGATTGGGCAAATAACCGTAGGCGAAATTCCTTAGTTTGTCGGCTCGTTTTACAAGGGACTTTGCGATAAACAGAACGAGAGCGAACTTTGCCAGTTCCGAAGGTTGAAACGAAAATCCTCCTAACGTTAACCACCGACGAGCCCCGCCCACTTTTTTGCTGAACTCGGGAAACATCACTACAATCAATAACAGGAAAGTGAAAACCATGATGGGGTACGTAAACTGATGCAGCTTGTGGTAGTTTATATTTTTTGTTATTAAAAGCAGACCCGTTCCCAGCAGACACCATAGGACTTGTCTCTTCAGGAAATAATAGGAATCGTTGTGATTGTTCATGGTGTAAGCAGCGCTTGAGCTGAATACCATTACAATTCCTATGAGAACCAGAAGGGCCACCGTGATGCATAGGATGGAGTCGCAGCCTGTCTGCCGAGTTTCGTTCAACGCTTGTCATCCTTTCAGATTGTTTACAATAGTTTTAAACTGATTCCCGCGATCGATATAGTCTTCGAACATGTCAAAACTAGCGCAGGCAGGAGAAAGAAGAACGACATCTCCTTTTTCCGCTTTTTCTTTTGCTAGGTTGACCGCCCCTTCAAGCGAATCGGATTCTTCATAACCAAAAGATCCATTCAAGACACTTCTAAACTTTGGTCGCGTTTCTCCAATTAGAACCAAGTGCTTTACTTTTTTCTTCATAATATTTTTTAAACCGGAAAAGTCTGCGTTCTTATCCTTGCCGCCAGCGATAAGTATGATTGGGCGGTTAAAAGTATTTAATGACTTGCATACCGAGCCGACATTGGTACCTTTTGAGTCGTTAATAAAATCAACCCCATCTCGATTGCATACCCATTCCAGTCGATGCTCCAAACCTGTAAAATTCCCCAGAACATTTTGAATGGATTTCAGAGGGACGCCTAGCATTAGAGCTGTTGCCACTGCTGGTAAAACATTTTCTACCTGCCAACGCAATCCGCTAGAAAGTGAACTTAATGCAAATATTTTCCCCTGAAACTCGTCGATGTTTGCGAAGATATTTCCGTTTTGCACATAGACGCCATACTTCAGCGGATTTTCTAAGCTAAAGCGGATTTGTTTTGCAGGGCAATTTTTTCCCAGTGTATGGGTGCTGGGGTCATCCTGATTTAAAATAAGAAAATCTTCTTTAGTTTGGTTTGCATAAATTTTTTCTTTTAACCCTGCATATTGCTCAAAGCTCTCATGTCGGTCCAGATGGTCGGCAGTGATGTTCAGGACAATTGCAATCTTAGGGTGAAAGCTGTGAGTGGCTTCCATTTGAAAACTGGATATTTCAAGCACTCGATATTCAACTCGTTCTTGATCTAATAGCGAAATGAAAGGAGTGCCCAGGTTTCCACCCACCCCCGCACTTATTCCACCATCTTTAAGGATTTCGCCAATCAAACTTGTGCAAGTCGATTTGCCATTGGTTCCAGTAATGCCAATGAGTGGGACGTTATTGAATCTGCTCGCAAGTTCAATTTCGCTGATTATTTCTACTCCCTTTTGCCGTGAACTTTTAAGAAAGTTTGACTCAATATCCACACCCGGACTGATCACTACCATCTCTGAATCAGGATGTGGTTCACAGTTTTTATAAACTGCTTTGACATCAGGCAAGAGCTGGCTTGCCAGTTCAGATAACTGTTCGTGAGATTTGTTATCCATAACTGAAACCTTTGCGCCTCGAAGGCTAAGGAAATTAGCAGTGGCAATGCCTGTTTCCCCCAGGCCAATTACAGAAATGATTTTGTTTTTTAAATCCATGTTTATCTGAGTTTTAATGTGCTCAAGCTGATCATCGCGAGGACGACGGCAACAATCCAAAAGCGAACAATCACCTTGGGCTCCGACCAGCCTAGTTGTTCAAAGTGGTGGTGAAGCGGAGCCATCTTGAAAAATCGCTTACCCCCTGTGTATTTGAAATAACCCACCTGAATAATTACTGACAAAGCTTCGATAACAAAAATCCCGCCAATAAGAACTAGAAGTAATTCGTGTTTTACAATCACCGCTATAGTTCCTATCAAGCCTCCCAAAGATAAAGATCCAACATCGCCCATGAAAATTTGAGCGGGGTAGGAGTTGTACCAGAGAAAACCTAGGCTGGCTCCGATGACAGCTGAGCTGGCAACAGCGATTTCCCCAGCACCTTTTATATATTGAATGTTTAGATATTCAGCGAATTTGATATGGCCACATATGTAGACGATGCCGGTGTAAGTGAGAGTAGCTATTATGATGGGGCCAATTGCCAAACCATCGAGGCCGTCTGTTAGATTGACAGCATTCGATGTGCCGACGATTATGAAGGCAATAAAGAAAAGATATAGAAATCCGAGGTCGGGTTGAAACTCCTTAAAGAACGGCACAGACAAACGCGTCGCGTATTCTGCACGCGTAGGGTCGAAGTAAAGCAAATAAATTCCGACACCTAAGCTTACCAAAACTTGCAGTAGAAGTTTCTCTTTAGCAGAAATCCCGTTTCCTCTTCGGAGTTTTAAGATGTCATCGCGAAAACCGATGGTCCCAAAACCGATCACCGAAAAAATGATCACCCAGATATAGCGGCTCTCAAGGTTTGCCCATAATAAAGTTGACCCTAAAAAAGTTACCAGTATGAGGAGTCCGCCCATAGTAGGTGTTCCTGATTTCGAGGCATGATGCTCAGGACCATCGCTGCGAATCGTTTCTCCGATTTGAAATTTTCGCAGCATTCGAATCATTAAGTTTCCAAGAGTTAAGCTAAGAGCTAGCGCAGTAACACCGGAGTAGGCCGAGCGAAATGTAATGTATTTAAATACATTCAAAAAGGAATATTCAGAGGTAAGTGGGTAAAACAAATGGTAAAACATTTTTAATTATTTCGTTCTTTAGGTTTTTAAATATTCCTGAATAACATTTTCCATTTTTGCGCCACGAGAACCTTTGATAAGCAGGCAATCGCCTTTTTCAACGTTCCTCAACAGATAGTTCGCTGCTTCGGCGTGTGTATTGAATTTTCCTATTCGCAATGGATGGCGGGGGCTTTTTTTTGCACTTTCTGCCGCCAGAGAGGCCAGAGGGCCAACCGTTACCAAATGATCCACATTTGACAGGATTATTTCCTGCCCTAGTTCATGATGAGCAGACTCAGATAAAGGTCCAAGTTCAAGCATGTCGCCAATAATCAAAAATCGTTTTCCCTGCGTATCGAATTCAGATAAAGTTTTTAGCGCCTCTCTCATTGATTGCGGATTCGCGTTATACGCATCGTTGATCAGAGTCACCCCTTCATAATGAATTTGTTCATTTCTCTGAGGAATTTGTTGGTAATTATCTAACCCTAGATTCATATTTTTTCCTGATATGCCCAGCGAATGACCCGCAGCTAGAGCCGCAAGGGCGTTGTATATATTGCAGTAGCCAATTTGCGAAAGGTTGACGAAAATCGTTTGATTGAAAATTTTTGCTGTGAAGGTAAACCCCTTACGTCCTTTGTTTTGAATATTTCTTGCCTGAACATCCGCAGATTGTTCAATTCCGTAGGTAATTTTTTTGACACGTAGTGACTTTGCCAGCTCAAGAACCAAGGGATCATCTGCGTTAACAATCGCCGTTCCTTCTTCGCTGAGAGAATCAAATAGCTCACCTTTTGCAGCTTGGACATCCTTTACTGTTTTTAGCTGCTCTAGATGCCCCGTAGATATATTCGTGATGACACCTATGTCAGGCTTTGCTATCTCAGCAAGCCGTTTAATTTCCCCAGCAGCACTCATACCCATCTCAAGAACACCGACCTCATGCTCCGGTTTCCTTGCCAGTAGAGTCAGGGTAAGACCAATGTGATTGTTAAGATTCCCCTGTGTTTTTAGAGTTTTATATTTAGTCTCAATAATTGAGGCGATCATTTCTTTGGTTGTAGATTTCCCATTGGTTCCCGTTACCGCAACCACCTGCAAAGGAAACCTAGTTCTTTGATAACTGGCAAGGTCTTGTAATGCCCGTAAAGTATTTTGAGACTGAATCACGAAGGGTGAATTCCCCTTGCCGATCATGTCTTCAGGAAGATGACTTGGATTCGACAAGATAACTCCTGCCGCACCTTTGTTAATTACTTCGCCAAGGAAATTATGACCGTCAAAATTTTTGCCTTGAATGCACACAAACAATTCCTCTTTTTCAATGGTTCGGGAGTTTATGGATACCCCGCGAAATATCTTTGCCGCACTACCTTGCAATAGCTTTCCGCCTACTATGCTCAAACAGTCTTCCGCTTTGCCCGTTATCAATGAGTTTGTTTCTCCAAAAAATCTCTAGCAACTTCTCGATCATCAAAATGTTTTTTTTGCGTACCTAAAATCTGGTAGTCCTCATGGCCTTTTCCCGCAATTAAAACGAGATCGTTTTTTTCTGCCCGGCTGATTGCATGCTCAATTGCTTCTTGTCGATTTATGATCGCTGTATGTGAGGCCGAAGCAGGAATTCCTTTCAGTATGTCGGAAACAATTTTTTCAGGATCTTCCGTGCGCGGGTTGTCAGAAGTGATGACAGAGAAATCGGCTTTTTCTATTGCCACTCGGCCCATACCCTCTCTTTTTCCCTTATCCCGATCCCCACCACACCCAAAAACAACAATCACCTTTCCCTTGGTAAAAGCTTTAGCTGTAGTGATCGCCTTGGAAAGCGCATCCTCTGTATGAGCGTAATCAACCACCACAGAAAAATTCTGCCCCTTCCTTATTGACTCGAATCTTCCTGGGATGGATGGAATGTTTCGGAAGGTGCTTTGAATCATGTCCAGCGACATACCCTGAATCAATGCGTAAGCCGAAGCCGAGAGAAGATTGTAAATATTATGTTCACCGAGAAGGTTTGTTCGAATTTTGGTAGATCCGTTGGGCGTTTTCAAAGTGAATCGACTTCCGACGGCTGTTAGGGAAATGTTTTCCGCCGAATAATCTGCAGAATTTTTTATTCCAGTTGAGACAACATTTCCTTTTAGCTCTGCAGCGAATTCTTTTCCAGCAGTGTCATCGATATTTAGGATAGGCGTTTTGACTTTATTTCCCCTGAACAATTCAGCCTTTGCGCTTTTGTATTCTTCCATGTTGCTATGAAAATCGAGATGATCTCGGCTCAAGTTTGTGAAAATCCCAACATCAAAATTCATATCGCAAACACGCTTTTGCGAGAGAGCATGAGAAGAGACCTCTAGAAAACAATCTGTGACTCCCGCATCCACCATTTGCCTGAGATTTAAATTGAGGTCGAGGGATTCAGGCGTAGTCATAGCCGACGGAATTTTTGTTTTTCCGAAACGACAATCGATGGTTCCTATAACTCCCGCATCTCTACCATCAGCCTTAGCCAGAGCCTCCAAAATATAAGTCAGCGTTGTTTTTCCATTAGTGCCGGTTATGCCTGTCAGGTTCAAATGCGTGGAAGGATTCTCATAAAAGTTTGCACTGACTACCGCCAAAGACTTCCTGGAATCAGCAACAGATAAAACGGTGATATTTTCGTTGTCGATGTGGAGCAAAGACAGAGATTCGAGAGAGGTTTCAGTGATGATAGCAATCGCGCCTTTATCCAAAGCTTCTTTAATAAACGCTCCGCCATCATGGCTTTCACCAGGAGTAGCAATGAAAAGTCCATCTTGTCGCACTTTTCTGGAGTCGAAAGCGATGTTTTCGATTGCAAGGTCTCGGTTTCCCAGAGATTCCGTTATTTCGATTCCCGCGATCAAATTTTTAATATTTTTTTTGGACATATTTTTTTCTATAGAAAAATCGCTTTCTGAAAATAAAAACCATTTTGTTGATGCAGTCTGTTTCATTAGGCGCGGTCAAGAATGAAAACACGTTCCTCGCTTGATGGAACATTTAAATAACGTAATGATTTTTTTGCAATCTCTCGGAATACCGGTGCCGCCACAACACTGCCCCAATGCACCCCTTTTGGATTGTCAATCATCACCAGAATTACCAGACGCGGAGCATCTGCCGGCGCATACCCTATAAACGAAGAAACGAACTCTGTCTTCGAGTAAGACTGGGTTCTCGTAATAAATTTTTGTGCGGTACCTGTTTTACCCGCCACATCAAATCCTTCTACTGCTGCATTTTTCCCTGTCCCATTTTTAACAACGAATTTTAATATTTCCATCATTTGCTGACTGGTTTTTTTTGATATAACGCGTCGGATTTTTTTTGGTTTGATTTGCTTAACAATTTTTCCATCACGCATCAGAGCTTTGGTTATGTGTGGCTCCATAAGCGTCCCCCCATTGGCTATGGCACTCAATGCCGCGACCATTTGCAGAGGAGTAACTGCGATTTCATGCCCAAAAGATATAGAAGCTAAAGAGTAATCCGTCCAACCTCCCCTTTTTCTTAATAAACCGGAAGACACACCGGGAAGCCGCACGCCCGATTTTTCCCCAAAACCGAACTTTTGAATGTATTCGTAGAAAGAGTTTTTGCCGAGCTTTTGAGCAATTTTTATTACGCCAATGTTGCTAGATTTAGCAATGATTTCCTTCATGGTGAGGAAACCGAACTTATGATTTTCCGCTTCGCCAATTTTGTTTTTACCAACCTTGAAGCTTCCATTTTCGCAAAAGAATTCCTCGTCCGGTCGGGCAATTCCCGTATCTATAGCTGCGGCGGCAACGATGGGTTTGAAAATGGAACCCGGTTCATATGAACTTACAACGGCGTTGTTTTTCCATGTTTCCTCGGGGAACGCGTTAAAGTTATTAGGATTGAATTGCGGAACGTTTGCCATGGCATATATTTCCCCTGAATAAGGGTCCATGACCACAGCCATTCCTGAGTCGGCCTTGTATTTGTCCACTTGCTTTTTCAGATGGTGTTCGGCGGTGAACTGAATCACTTCGTCCAATGTAAGCATTAAGTCGTAATTACCGAGACTGGAACGGGAAAGATTGCTCAGAGCTTGAATTTTTCTACCCTTCCCATCCTGTTCTATGGATTGTGAATAGACCACCCCTTTCAACTTTTCCTGAAAAGTATGCTCTATGCCAGCCAAGCCTAAATCATCCGTACCCACAAAACCGATGACATTGGCCGCCAGTTCGCGTTTTGGGTAAAACCTTTTTTGCTCGGAGCGAAAATGTACCCCTGAGAGCGTCGATTTTTTAAGATGCATTATTTCATCCGCGGGAACTTTCCTCTTGATCCAGGTAAATTGTTTTTTCGAGGATACTTCCTTATAGACACGGTCATAGTTTCGGTTTAAGACTGAAGCAAGAACTCTGGAGGTATATTTCCTATCTCGCACCTCTTGAGGTACTACAAACACAGACTCGACTTCAAGGTTAGTGGCAAGCTCATTTCCATTGCGGTCAAAAATAGTTCCTCGACCAAAATGAGTTTTCAAAGTTCCCTGTGATTGTTTTTCCGATTTTGCCAGAAGGGACTCATGCTGAACAATTTGCAGGTCAGCGAGCCGGACTATCAGAGATATCGCGAAAAGTAGAAGCAGGCTGGATATGAAAAGCAATCTAACCTTTACCATATTTCGAAAAGAATCTGATGCTGGTTTTTTGTTTTTTGACATGGTTTTATTTTAAAAAAATTGTTACCACTTGCCCTTTTTGGGGCTCTACCATTCCGATTGCATCTTTTGCTAGAGCCTGAATGCGATACAACGACTGCAGACTTTCTTTTTCTAAACGCAGCAGATGGTTTTCGCTTAAAAGCTCTTCACGTTCTATTTCAAGAGCCTGATAGTCATAAGAAAGCTTCACCTTTCTCACATTCGGCCATACCAGTGCTAATGCAGCTAACATCATTAATACCGAGACCAAAAAAATCATCCGGAAGCCTTTCGGTGAAATATGAAATTGGCCTTGAATCAATTGACGAGCTTCGTTAAACATAGACCCTTTCCGCAACTCTCAGCTTTGCGCTGACCGACCTAGGGTTCAATGCAATTTCTTCCTCAGATGAACAGAGGGGGCGACGCGTTAAAATTTTCAAAGTCTGCTTGTTGCCGCAAATGCAATACGGAGTTTTCGGATGACAGGTGCAGCCCTTCTCTTCTCTGCGAAAGAAAGTCTTAACAATCCTATCTTCCAGCGAGTGAAATGAGATCGCGACAATCCGCGCAGAAGAATCTAGTAGACCTAGCGCATCATCTAAAACTGTTTTTATTTGCTCAAGCTCGTTGTTAACCGCAATGCGCAATGCCTGGAAAGTTTTTGTTGCAGGGTGAATCCTTGAATGCTTTGGCGATCTAACCACTCGCGAAATTATTTCAGCGAAATGAGAGGTTGTGACAATAGGTCTTTCTGCTTGTTCCCTGCGAATAGCACGGACGATTCTTTTCGCGAACCGTTCTTCACCAAAATTTTTTATAATGGATACCAACTCCACATCCTTTAGCTTCTCAAGAAGATTTGCTGCTGTGGTCGTTTGCGAGCTGTCCATTCTCATGTCGAGTGGACCATCATGTCGAATACTGAATCCACGCTCAGGCGTGTCTAATTGGGGGGACGAAACGCCAAAGTCGAGTAGCAGGCCAGTAATTTTGGTGACGGCGGATTGCTCTGCAAGGTCTCGCAGGTTTTCCAGTGGGCCGTGGGCAAATATTACCCTGTCCCGGAACGGCTGAAGCCTTTCCCGAGCTCTCTCAATGGCAGACAGGTCACGGTCGATGCCGAGCACTCTAGTTTTTGGCCCTGTGTTTTTGAGGATGAATTCAGTATGCCCTCCATCCCCTAATGTGCCATCCACGATTACACCCTCCATGTGAATATTTAGATAATGAAGTACTTCATTTTTCATTATCGATTCGTGGTACGTTGGCATGATTAGCTCGAGACGATCAGATGATTATTGAATGTTGAAAAAATCTTGCCAGGAGTCTTGTTTCTTCACTCGCCTCCCTGCTTGTTCCATCTTTCGGGAGACCAGATTTCAAAAGTCTTAGACATTCCCACAAGCACGGCATCCTTGGTGAGCCCGGCAATGTCTCTCAAGTGAAGAGGCAATAGGATTTTTCCGGACTTCATTTCACATTCCGTGGCGCGTGAATAAAATTCTCGCAGCCGTGTACGATCTTCTTTGTCAAAAGCATTTAAGCTACTTAACTTATCTTCATTTTCCGCCCATTCTTTATGGGGGAAAACAACTAGAAAGGGCTCCATGGCACACACCACCAGTTGGGGGCCAGACTGTTCTAATGTTCCACGGAATTTAGCGGGAACATTAAATCGGCCCTTGTCGTCTAAACTGATGTTGTAGGTACCTAAAAAACTACTCATTAGCACTGCCTGCATGTTTGATAGAATGTGACATAAAGTTACATTTTGAGACACTTTATAACACAATCCTATCATATCGCGACAAATTGTCAACCTAAAATGAGACAAAAATTACGGATAATCAGACAGGGGGAAATCGTATAAGTTTTTATTAAAACAGGGTTTTCTCGATACT
>Ga0115000_10003560_pt1 | contig 13021 bp, 10 predicted proteins | sample ArcticOcean_MG_C_6_FD_89690 | JGI IMG/M metagenome (GOLD analysis project Ga0115000, IMG submission 89690) | Marine microbial communities from western Arctic Ocean - ArcticOcean_MG_CB8_128 | ecosystem: Environmental > Aquatic > Marine > Oceanic | place: Arctic Ocean: Canada Basin | collected... | reverse complement strand
TGAGCAGTGTAGAGTTTGGGCCGAGAAATACTCTCTCGCCCAATACGCATGCATCAGCGACGTAGGCACCACCTTGAATCCTGCATTCATGGCCGATGAGGACTTTACGACCAATATGAACCAATGCGCCTATGGTGCAATTATTTCCAATTTCAGTACCTTTGCCAATATGGCAAGGAGTCCAAGCGATACTTCCTCTTTCGAGAACGATACGTTGGCCACTTACGGATTCACCAACACGCATTCGATCCCTCATTGACTTAATCCAAGTTCACGAAGAAGCATACCTACGTGGCCTTTGGCTTTGACATTATAACGGAGCCAAGAGAAAGTACCATCGGGCCCGATGACGAATGTTGAACGTGAACAACCCATGTATTCACGTCCGTAATTTTTCTTAAGGCGCCAGGTCCCATACGCCTCGTGCAGTTCTCCCTCTTTGTCCATTAAAAGAGGGAAGTTAAGTTCTTTTTTGGCGATGAATTTCTCATGAGACCCTTCTGAATCTTTGGAAACTCCGAGGACGATGTATCCTTCCGAAGTCAAACGAGCCATGTTATCGCGAAAATCACATGCTTGTGTAGTGCAACCCGGTGTTGAATCACGCGGATAAAAGTACAAAATAACATTTTTTCCAGCTGCTGTATACGCTGCTAGATCATGGGGGGTGCCGTTTGAATCGTCACAACGGAACAGTGGTGCATTTTGGCCAACTTCATGCGTTTTTGTCTCGCTCATGTCGTTCGCACTCGCTCAAAGGACATGAATCATTGCATTTTTCTTTATTCCACTCATACTCAAGGTATTTTTGATGTTCTTCAAGTATTATAGCCTTCTCAGGCCCTTTTTATGCGTGATGGGTTACAACTCTTGCATAAAGGGTGAATCGTTGTCCAACGACCGATTCTTTCAATAACCGGGGAGTGCTAAGTGGAACCATGGTGGCGACTCGTATGTCTCGAAGAAGTCGTCGCTATTCGAAGCAGATTCTACGCGCGAACAGCAAACTCGAATTGCAAAATATCGCCAGCGTCATTCAAACTGAACTCGATAAGCGCAATTTATCCTATGAAGAAGCTCTGTCTTTGGGGAACCTCATCCAAAACCGCGCTGACCAATTACCTGGCGATGTCATCGTATACGCCATCTCTGATCGGGATGCTTATCGCAGAACATTGGAATTGTATTTGCGGGATGCCCTCTTGACGCGGACCGAACAGATGTTACTTTGGGAGGAGCGTCGACGCCTCGGCATCACTGAAATGGAGCATGAGCGCTTACTTGAACAACTCCTTCTTCAATGGCGACGTCAAGGAAAGAAAGTCACCATCGCACGTTTCGACACCCCAGGGGGTGGTGCGTCTGCTTAAAACCAAACAGAACCAATCTTTCTTAGCCACAGTGCTCGTACTTCTGTTTCTTGTCCCCTCATTCCTGCCAATTGTTGGCGCTAATGATTCCAATGAATCAAGCACTTCGGCCCGAACCGACAAACTCGACTTCAAATTCACCAATCCATTGCAACTCGATAACGCAGGCTCCTCGATGATTGGTACGAATTTGTACCTTGAGCCCGGCGAGCATACAATAACTGTAGAAGTTTCGTCCACAGGGTCAGCATCAAGTGAAGGCGAGTATTGGCTTATTCTCCAGCACAAAGGAGCAGCTAATCTCGGATTTACTGAAGTCGATTCGAGCTACATGGGTATGAAGTATGGCAATGGCAATCAAATTGATTACAGTCCTACATCTTTCACTTGGTTGGCTACTTCTGGAGCTGGACAAGAATTGCGAGTAGAAATTGGCTCACATGAACCGTCCTCGACCAAAGCCGATAATATCCAGTCTCTCGGTCCTGCCTTTTCCGTCGAACGCAAGCACAAAGGTGAAGTGATTGACGCACCTACATTTCCCGAAATGAATTCAACGCAGAATATGACTCTGGCGAAAGCAAGTCATGACCTCACTGCTACGGTGACCAATACAGGTGTCGTGACTCTGAGTGCCCAACTGACAATCCTTTTGACAAACACGTCTGACCCTTCCATAACGCACACCGACGTGTCCGGCATAAAGCAAATAGAACCGGGCTCCTATCCGGACTCCCCTCAAACAGTGCAAGGTTCAGCATCTCTTACTGCGACTCTCGATGCGGCCGCCTTAGGCGGTGTGTGGGAATTTCATGCATACGTGACATTTTATGGGACCTCATGGAGCGAGGAAGTTACTGTCAAAGACGCCTTAGGGGTCGATTATCTAGGATTGGTGAACTTCTCTAATTTCAACTCCGAAATAACCCCGCCTTCCCAAACCTATGCTCAACCGGGTCAATCGGCAGTTATGACATTCATTTTGAAGAATAGCGGCAATAACAGTGACACGTTTGAGGTGTCTTTTAATGAATCAGAATGGGCAACACCTTGGGTGACGGGCATTGATCCGGTCAATGATAATGTCCCGCCTTATCCTAATTTGGGCTCTATCGTACTTGTTCGAGTCTATCTCGACATACCTGATACTGCTCCACGCGGTACTGCAAACAAGATTACTCTGACGTTCAAGTCCGGTGTTGGTTCCTCCGAATTACCTCCAACTAACTACGTAAGGACATCCGAAGGCCTCATCATTGTCAGCGATTTCTATGATGGGACGATTGCCATCAGTGACAAGGTAGCGGGTGGTAAAATTATCACCCCCGGCGCATCCGTCAATTTCACAGCAAGCATTCAGAACACAGGCTCCGTGCCTACTTCATTCGCACTCTCCACAGGTCTTTCCAACAATGCCATAAATTGGACAACCAGTCTTTCGGCATATACGACACCTTTCATTGCGCCGCAAGCATTCCACGATGTCAAAATGACAGTCGAGGCACCGCGAATACAAGATCCGCTGGTGACTGCAGAGTACAATACGGCATACGACCAACTCGATGTGTGGGTCCAATCGCGGCCAATTGGAGGGGGGACTCCCGTCACCGATACGGCTGCTGTGAAGGTGGCAGCAATCATCGCAGTCGACCCGGGCCTCAGCACTGAGTCATATATGATGAGTTCTTCAGAACTTGAAGATACAATAAGTGGTAACTTTTTTTCAACGCAACCGGTCCTCGATCTTCAAATCGTTAACAACCTCCCTATAGGTGACGCCTTTCGAAATGAAACAATTACTGCTACAATTTCATTGAGCAAGAGTTTCACTGCTGCCAACGAAGGCGGTTTCGGTGAAGCTGATAGATGGAGTGCGACAATTTCAAATTCTATTTACACCGGCCGACTCATCGCTGACGCCACCCCTAATTTCCTCACCATCGGCGGACCGCCGCCTGGTCACTATCCTATCGCTGGAACGTTCACTGTCGGAGTGACCATTACCACCAAACTCTCTGATGCCCTTGAGCTGAGCGGTATTACTGCTCACTCGATCACTCAAAGTTATTCAGTTGTTGTCCCACCAATCATCAAGGGGACTTTCATTGATGTGAATCCAACTGCTATCCCAGCAGGCACTGGTGTCGCTTTGCCTTTGCTATTTGTTAACACTGGTAATGATGTTGGCTCTTATCGACTTCGAATTATCAACGACCTCCCTGATAAATGGACTACAAACTTTAGCGATACCGATTCATCAATCGATAACCTCACCTTTGACCTCGCTGATGGGACTATCGATTCCATTGCCCTCGGAGGTAGCGTAACCCACACCAAATCGGTAGGATTTAATGTACAAACCGACCCTCTTTCGCCCGCTGGAATGGAGCAAGTAATACGTATCCGGATTGAAAACCCAACTTCAGGACAACTCATTGGAGAGAATATGCTGACCCAAAAGGGGATCGATTATTCGTTTGAATTTACAGTGATTGTTTTACCTTCTCTCAACGCCACACTTTCCCCTACCAACCAAACTGAAGAACTGGATGTATTCGAAGAGACATGGACTACTGTGACTCTCAGGAATACCGGTAATGCGCCCACGGACTATACAATTACACTGGATAAGACTTTGGCAGGAGCCGTTGACTTCGAAATCGAGTCTCCAGCTAATTCCAAGATATTTATTGCTGCTGGGTTTGAAGAAAAAATTCGAATTAAAATGACTGCAACAGGGGATGCGAATGCCAATGGATTTTACATGGCTACCGTTAACGTTAACGCTGATGATGGAGCGCTCTTCCTCTCCTCAAACATCGTTGCAAATATCTCTACATTATCTAATTTCCAGATTACTTCTCCGAATCAAATTGCGGTCACCCCTGGGGAGCAAGAGAAAATCGATTTCAGCATTACGAATAACGGCAATTCTTTGCAAACGCTGAACATAACGTTTGCAATTGCAAACAGTAACCTCTCTCTTTCACACAAAGTAATGACAAAAACGCTCGATATTGGCGAAAACCAATCGGATTTCATCATTGTCTCCATTCCAAGTCTCGGAGGCGCAGATTCGTTGGTCGAGGGAGCCTCATTCGATCTCACCATTACTGTAATTCCGTCCACTGACCCGACGAATACAACATCCAATATAGTAGAATTACTGGTGCAACCCTTGTTCATTGTCGAATCAAGCGATTGGCCTTCCGAGATGAAATTCCGGCCAGAGTCCGATCGCATATGGGAGGTGACGTTCACCAATACTGGAAACCAAAATGTCTCAGTTAACATAGTCTATTCTATCACCCGACCGGGCCTCTCTAACTTGTCCACTGATTGGGAAATGAGGAGCCAACCTACGCAAATTTTCCTCCCTCGCAACACTCCTGTAATCCACACCTTCAAAGCAATTGGAACCGTTAAACAACCTCTCATGGAACTAACAGCGGATCTAAATCTGTTCATCAATCCAGTAAATACTTCTATTGAAGGCTCGGGTGTATTCACCAGTAAATTGGTGATGTCGCGATTCTATACGACTGAAGATATAGGCCTTCAGCCTGAAATCGAACCTCTCGATGGCCCTTTATTCAAATCTATCCCTTACACCAACATCCCTGAATCAAACGGCGCTCTAGTCGCCTATGAATTGGAATTATGCAACTCCCAACGTCTGAGAGATATCTCAGCACTCGGGCAGAATCCATTAAACTATTCTTGGAATTTCACCCTTCACATAAGTGAAGCAGATGGGACCACATCCGAATACCCCTTGGATTTAGAGCAGGAATGCGGTAGCGCTTCAATCGGCCAGCGCTTCAACCTCCCTCTAGCTGAACCTTGGAATCCTTCATCGTTTGTCCTTGAGATCGATATACCCAATCGTGGCAGTATCCTCCCTGGTGATGGCTGGGACTTGACATTCCGACTTTATCACCCTGATGAGAACTTGGGTTACACAGAGTACTCAGAAGAAACATTCAAGTTCGTCTTAGCAGTGTTTGCCGACCCAATGATCAAGGACATTAAGAGCAGTAATGATTTCGAGGAAGGCACTGAAAGTATCATTACCGTTACCATCCAAAATGTGGGATCTGCAAAAGCCCTCGATGTCATCGTCGATTTGCAATGTGTTGGCTTAACTGTCTCGGCCAAGGATGGCGAATCCCCTCGATTGTTTGCCGGCAGTGTTGCTGGTGGTATGACTCAAACGATGATCAAAGAGTTTGGTCCTGGCGAGATACAAACCTTGCAATGGGTCGTTACAGCGAATTCGATAGACTGGTGGTCTCAAGGACACTTGGGTGCTTGTACTGCGACGCTTAATGCGTCATATATGGATAGCAATGTCGAAGGTAATGATGCCTTAACCTTCACGTCTGAAGTATCCTCATGGTCTCCGGGCGTGCAAAACAGCTTTATTTCATGCGTGGTCTGTTTACTTGTCTCAATCATCTTGTTCCGCCTCACCTCGCAAAATGATAATTTCCGTTTGCTTGGAATTTATGCAGGTGTTCTAAGCCTTGGCTTCTCATTCCACATTTTTAGTGAAGTTTGGTGGGGCTTTGTTGTGCTTGCCCTTTCTGCACTCTGGATATGGAGAGTAAGTTGGGGGAGTACTGAGGAATTCCGATTACTCCATGAAGATTACCAGCGCGCACGAAAAGGAGTATCGACTTTGTATTCTGACCACTTCGACGAACTGGCAAACACACGCCGTCAATTGAGTGTGATTCTCGCTGTGCCAGTTCTTGGTATGCTCGCCGTTGTTCTCGGCGTTCCACCGACTCTTACCATCGATAAAATCAACATGATTAGTCTGGTTGCCTATGTAGCAGTAGTGATCATTGGAGTTTGGGTTCTCATAAAGCGGGCTGATACCATGTATGGCTCACTGTATGGCCGTCTTACCGATATTGAAGTGAAGTCAATACGCCTCGAAAGAGACCTCAGCGACCCAGCCCGTCTCTTTAACGAACTTGCCGTAGATGGTTTGAATCTCGACGATATTTTCAATGATGTAGATCCTTCTCGCCTTCAATCTGAAGCGATTTTTTCCAACGAGGAGGTGAATGATGATGCTTGATAACAACAGCACTGAATTGGCTCCTGAAGAGAAAACACTCGATCGAATGCCACAGTTCGAGGACTCGATGGATTCGAATCCCCCTCCACCGCCTTCATCAGAAACACCCCCTCCACCGCCTTCATCAGAAACACCCCCTCCACCGCCTTCATCAGAAACACCCCCTCCACTACCACCCTCTTCATCCCGAAATCCGCCTCCGCTCCCTCCCGGCGTTGGCGCAAACTCCGTGATGGATGTTGAAAGCGATCCAGATACAATGAGAGCCATGTCTGAAGAGGCTATGGCGATTTCCCAAGAACTCGAAACCATGGTATTGGGGGTTGTATCTCAAAACGACACCAATTCCTTAGCGGGTACTGAACTTGAAATTGGCGCAGCAAGGAGATTTTTGCATTCACACAACCTTCGACGTGCGCTAGCAAGTGTAAAGAATGCAGAATCTTCACTGATTGAACTTGAAGAAGATGTCTTGTATCTCAGACGTAACATCGCCATGTTGCATCGATTGTTAAACGAAAAGAGAGTGAGTGAACAGGACATAGAAACTATTCTCCTCCGTCTCCGCAGCGCCACAGGGGCTGCTGAAATGGGAGATGTAGGTGGTGCAGCAGGAGAAGTTGAATTCCTCGTTGATGATTTGATTGGTGGAAATACTTCAACACTTAACCCGTTCCTATTCCGTCATTTTTGGATGGGTTTGGAAACACGATGGCCTGCTGGCGGCGAGGAAGGTGTTCTTGTAGTCCGAGTCATTAACGATGGACCAGTTGCCATGCCTCCAATGCGTCTTTCACCTCCCGTTCCAGAAGGTTGGTCTTCAATTCCATCTTCAATTGACCTCCCAACCATTGCACCGGGTGGGAATCTTCCCGTCCGATTCAATATCTCTTCGAACCGGCGACAATCTGCTGACGAGATTCCTCTCTCGCGTAAACTCGCAATCACCACTGGCTATGAAATCCGAACGGGTGAAGTCTATGTCACCATTCGAGCTCAGAACCGGTCAATGGAACCTCTCTCTGATATTCTTCTCTCCCCTTGGTTCCCTCCAGGTTATACCTCCGATACTATTCCTTTTGTGGAACGTCTTGTTCCTGACGAAGTGGCCATCATTCGAATGCCACTTCGAATAAATATGAGTTCTGGGGGCGCGTCCTGAACTCAATTCTATTCCACCCTGTATTGGGGGATTTTAAACGGTGAAATATATGAAAGAAGATACAAATGAAAACAGCGATACTCTCGCAGCGATTGGTATTGGTGCTATGATTGTCTTCATCGCACTGATTTTAGTTGCTGCGGTTGCGGCAGCAGTCATAATTCAAACTGCGGAAAAGTTGCAACAAAATGCTCAAACGACCGGTTCTCAAACAACCGACATGCTCTCATCGAAAGTACTTATACTGAACATAATCGTTCCAAGTGCCGCTCAAGGGGTATTATACATCACTTTTGAACTGGCACCAGGCTCTTCAAATGTATTATCTAATACGGTTGATTGGTCGGTCATTTGTGGCATTAGGGGTGCAGATTACGGCACATTAGCAGGGACAACAGCAGTTGGGAATTTAGTTCCAGTATTATTGTTAGTTCCAGGTACAACCTATGGAATCTTCTTGCAAAATGCTGTAGGCGGAATTCAAAATTGCCCACCTCAAGCGAATACAGCTGATTCGTTGATGATGCAATCCTTTGCAGGTGGTTTCACCCTTGAAACTTTGAATTATGGCTCAGATGTTAGTCCAGGAGCGTTGGTAGTATGAAGATCGAATCTCGAGAGATTCAAGATGACAAGTTCGCAGCGATTGGTATCGGTGCAATGATTGTCTTCATAGCACTGATTTTGGTTGCTGCAGTTGCAGCAGCAGTTATTATTCAAACTGCTGAAAAACTCCAACAGAATGCACAAACCACTGGCGAGGACACCTCGAATAATTTGGCTGGAAAACTGGTCATACACGCTGCATTTGTCAGTACTGGAGGAACAGGAGCACCAGGCGCTTATCCTCCACAAGAAGCGTACGTGTTGTATGTCCGTCTAGCACCAGGCAGTTCCGCTATTACAATCAGTGATATAACCTTCCAGATTATGTGCACTAATGGCGTAGTCGAAGGCACTTTAGGCACCGCTGGTGAAGCAGATATCGCATTGTTAGACCAAGGTTCTCAAGGATTGCTCGCAGGTACTGCCGCACTACAGCCAGGACAACCTTATGTTCTATGGGTCGATGGAAATATGAACGGTGCTGATTGTTCTCCTGATAACGGAGTTGACACTACGGTACAACTTTACTTCCACGTCGGAGTTGGAGGCTCAACCTATGAAGAGCTGACAATTCGAAATACAGCTGCCGGCTCACCGGTGGTTTGAGGGGGACTCTCTATGGCATGGCCTTTTAGTAAAAACACCGCTCAAAACCAAGATGCTGATGCAGCTCTGACGGAGGAACGTCTCAAAATTATGGCCAATATTGCCATTGAACAGGTGCCGCTCCCTGAAGAAGGAGAACTCAACCCTGAAGATGCGTGGACCATTAGTCCAAGCCTCACCATGGCTCGTCTCAACAGCATTGGTAGCGTGCCTACTGTTGCCGCTAACCTTGCTCCAGTTGCCGCTCCAGCTCAAGTGAACACGACCGTAGATACTTCTGGGCTTGAACGTTTGATTAGTAATCGTCTGGACATGGTAGAAGATGTCTTACGCATGGTGGAGGTTCGATTGACTGAATCTTCGTCTGCAGAACATGGCGACGGAACAACTCCTGAAGGTGATGCTGACCATTCTGCTCAAGGTGGCGATACCATCGTTACCGCTTCTGGTGAAGTCATCAGTGTTTCTGGCACCGATCGATTGATGAGTAAGGATGATGCTCCACTTGTAGAACTCTATGAAGCACAAGCTTTGGCTGCCAATCCATTTTTACATGCACCATCATTTGGTGCAAGTAACGATAGCCATAAAATTGGCGCACCTACAATTGCAGCCCTCTTACTCGATAACATGTCGGGTATGGCAGCGGTAAGTTTTGCGCAGAAAGCGATGGCTTCAGGAATGCTTTCCGATGAAGAAGGAAGAAAAGTACTCTCCATTGTCCAACTTGCAGAACCAGGTCAATCAGAAGCAGCTCTCGACGATCATTTGACGCACAAGGAGTTGCTCACGTTTTCATCGCTCGTAAGTTCATGGCGAAACGTGAAATCACTTCGAGGTGAAGTCTGACATGGGTGCTTCGGTCGGAGTTGGAGGTCTCATTATTGGTATCTCCATGTTAGTGGTCTTTTCAATGGCCGTTACAACATTGAACGGTCAAATGACTACCTCCCTGGAAGTCATTGAATCGGCTCAAAACTCCAACCCAGTCATCACAATCAACAATGCTAATATTATTCAATTTGCTGTGAATACCATCTCAATCACTGATGGTGGAGGAACCGGCAGTTATGAGGATGGTTGGCTCACTTCCCCCAGTTGTACAGGATTTAATGCCAGTTTTACTGTTCTGGCAGGCGTCATTAACAGTGTCGATGTTGTAGATGCAGGTAGTTGCTCTGAAACCCCTACTGACATGACTGTTGAGGACCAAGACGTTCCAGTAGATCCAGCCGACGTTGCAGAATTTGCGGTTGATACGAACAAACACTTCTTTGCGAATGTGACCAATGATGGACCAGAAACCATCCTGACAAATTCTGCATGGCTGTTCTTAGATGGCTCCTCTCCTCAAACATTAGCATCGAGTACTTTTATTAACCCAAATTTCGACAATTGGTTTTCAGGTGAAACGATTTTTATGTTTTGGGATGATGCCGATAATCATAACCGTATAACAGTGAGCGTTGGTGGGACAAGTGTATCCCATGATATTTTATCAACACCCCCTATCTGAGGTATTCTAATGGCGGACGGTGGTACATCAACAATCATTATGCTGGTTACGGCATTATTGATATCGAGCGCTGCAAGTGCTGTTCTTGTTCAAGAATGGTCTTCCGCTTCTCGTGCGATTCAAACACAACAAAAAGGGTTACTGCTTTCGGAAGAAATTCGAATTGATTTTGCAGGTGACCCAATGATGGTGTCGCTTTCAACGGCCCCAAACCCCAATGTGATTCTCTTCTATCTTCAAAATACAGGTGTCCATGTGATGAATGACGCTACTCTCTCAGTTTTAGTGAACGGTGTCAGCATCAACACGGGTTCGATTACAACCTCATATGTCCCAGTAGTATCTCCGAATTGGGCACCTAATGTTTTGCTTCAAGTGACAATAAGGGATGCCTCATTCAATTTATTCACTGACGATACAGAAGTTTCTCTTTATGCTTCTGTGAGGTCTGTTGATGTGACGGGAATCTCTAAGAGTGCAAGTATGAGTGAGGAGGTGCGATTGCGTGTCTAATATTTCCACTGAAAACGATCCGAACAAGGTTGCTCACAAGCCTGTAGAAGATGGATTTCCCTATGACCTTGAAACTGATTCCCTCGCTGATTCGATGGGTCTTCGGCTTCCAAATCGTTCCCTCTATGTGCTTCAAGGCGCTGTTGGAGGCGGAAAATCTTTGGTATCCCAGCGACTTGTTTATGGAATGATCGAAAACGGGGTAAAAGTACTTGTCATTACCACTGAATTAACCACACGTGGGTGGATTGAACAAATGGAATCGATTGGATATGGGATCACAGATGCCATCCGTGAAGGGAAACTTATGGTTTTCAGCCGATATGGCACCCTTGCGGATTCAACCCCTAATGTTGATATTTTCCACCTCTTGGATTCTGATGCAGTCGAACTTGCAGATGTCGTAGTAATTGATTCAGCAAGTTCGTTGATGCCTTCGGACCTTGATGAAGCAGGCCGCTTCAAGCTCATGCAACGTCTTCGTCAAATCTCTTCGAAAGGTCGCTCACTCATGCTTTGCTTGGACCCGGTGGAAATGGATGAAAAGTTGTTGCACAACTTGCGCAGTTCTGCGGAAGTTGTTTTAGACCTCATGACCACAATGATTGGAGGCGAAATTAAGCGTAACGTTGTCGTAACTCGTTACCTACGTGCTGCAGGTCCAGTTCAGACATCGATTGGATGGCGTGTGGAACCAAGTATGGGCTTCATTGTCGATATTACTGCGGTGAGTTGAAGGAGGGATTGTAGATGGCTGAAGATGAAACTCGATTTGCGAAGGGCGACCTCAACAGCGTTATGAATGCGTATCCTCACGTGGCGAATTGGGTTACTGATTTCGAAGCCAAGTATGGGACACGTCCAGTCTATTACGGTCCTCTTGACCGAGGTGCTAAAAAACAACGTCCCCTCAACCTCATTTATCTTGCGAAAGAACCGATTTTCATTCACATTTACGAACCACCTGCCGATGAAGAAGGCGGTGGGCAGGTACTTTGGTTTGGACTGGAACCCCAATTGACAGAAGAAGAAGAGAATATCCGCCGTGAATTGGTAGAGGTTCTTCTGCAAGAAGCACCCAGTGCTCCTTCTTTCACCACAGACACTGAGTTCGAATCTATTCTCGCTCAAATGATTGAGAAATATACAGTGCTTGAATCAGACCTCACCACTTCTGTACGACGTCAAGGACGAATATGGGAGATGATGGGGTTAGACGACAAGCGAATGATTGTGACTCCTGAACAACGTGAACTTTTGCAATACACCATTATTCGTGATTTGATTCGAAATGGTCCGCTTGAACCTCTGCTCTCTGATGAGATGTTGGAAGATATTCACTCAATTGGTTTGAAGCATGTGCATATGGATCACAAGGTGTTTGGAATGGTGACATCAAATATACGGTTCCGTGATCGAGAAGTACTTGCACGTTTTTTGCGTGCGATGTCCGAACGTATTGGTCGACCAGTATCTGATAACCGACCGATTATCGATGGGGCTTTACTTGATGGTTCTCGTATTAACATTATTTTCTCTGACGACGTTTCAATGCTTGGTCCATCCTTTACTATTCGTAAGTTCGCTGAAGAAACGATTTCAATTACTCAATTGATTGCATGGGGTACGATTTCATCTCAAGTGGCTGCCTACATTTGGATTTGTCTTGAATACGGCATGTCAGTTCTGGTTTCGGGAGAAACAGCATCTGGAAAGACAACTACTCTCAATGCAATTTTGCCCTTCATCGACCACAATGTCAAAATCTATTCTGCTGAAGATACCCCCGAAGTTAAAGTCCGCCACAAGATTTGGCAACGACTCGTTACTCGTCAGTCGAAGAATGAAGATTCAAGCGTCGAAATGTTCGACCTCCTCAAAGCGGCTCTTCGTAGCCGTCCTCGATACATCATTATTGGAGAAATTCGTGGTGTAGAAGGTGCGACAGCCTTCCAGGCAATGCAAACAGGTCACCCTGTTATTGCAACGTTCCACGCATCATCAATCGTGAAGATGATTCAAAGATTCACTGGAGACCCAATCAATGTCCCGATTCGTTTCTTCGATAACTTGAATTTTGCAATTTTCCAAGAAGTTGTGGAAGCACCTGGTGGTGGAATCGCTCGACGTGTCACTGGTATCGATGAAGTCATCGGTTA
>Ga0115000_10003557_pt1 | contig 13022 bp, 7 predicted proteins | sample ArcticOcean_MG_C_6_FD_89690 | JGI IMG/M metagenome (GOLD analysis project Ga0115000, IMG submission 89690) | Marine microbial communities from western Arctic Ocean - ArcticOcean_MG_CB8_128 | ecosystem: Environmental > Aquatic > Marine > Oceanic | place: Arctic Ocean: Canada Basin | collected... | reverse complement strand
GAACTCGCCGGGAACGCTTCCAGAGACAACAAAAAGTCCAGAATCGTACCGAGACACATCCAATTGGCCATCAGAAACGACGAGGAATTGTCCAAGTTGTTGGGGACAGTCACGATTGCCTCCGGTGGTGTCTTACCGAACATCCACTCGGTCTTGTTGCCGAAGAAGTCCAAGAAGTAAAGTAAACACTATTATTATTAGAGACAGAAGAGAGATATCATCGCATATCGTTAGCTTGTAACATTATTATTATACCAAAGTGAGATTAAAAATAACATCTATTCTTTTGAAACTTAACGCGCGTACAAAAACTTGACTTTCCCCCTTTTCTCTCTCTCTCTCTCCTTTGGAATTCCACATAAAATGGGCGGAACATCCTCCAAACACCTCGCCGACTCCGGTCGGAAAACCGTCCTCAAAGCCTCCGCGATCGTGAAAAGTAAAGGTGGTGGTAGTGGTGGTACTACAGCGACGACGACTCCTAGAAAACTTCCAAGAAACCCGAGCGAATTGGAATCGCTCGTCACCCAACCGACTCGAGAGCAGTGGAGAGCGGTGATGGATCCGACGACGACGAATAGTAATAATACTTCTTCGCTCATGCATAAAAAGAACCCAGAATTGGTTTCCAACATGCACAAAATCATGAATTCGAGTTCAGGAAAGATTATCACGGAGTCTGTGATAAATACCGTGGGGAAACGGAGGGAGAAGATGGTAAATGCAAATGGACGGATGAAACCGGAGGAGATTTACGGGTTGGTGAGAGCGGTTTCGTCCTCAAAGTCGTCGAAAAAAATTGAAGACGACGAGTTGAATGCGATTGCGAAAGAGCACATAAATTTAGTGGATAAAATGGACGCGAGAATAGTGAAGGAGTATTTAGCGGCGCCGAGGTTGGAGAAGGTGATGATGCGGGAGAGGCAGAAGTTGAGGACGGTCGGACGATGGCCTGAATAATTTTAGCGTTCTAGTACTAGATGTAGTGAGTTAGTTATTAGTTTAAGTTTACGTTGCAGCTTCCGCTCCTGCCGCTTTTGCTTCTCCTCCTCCTCCTTTCTTCGCTCGAATGATTTCCACGGCTTTTTGGATCTTGACTTCCATTCTCACTCTTCGCTCTTTCGTGTGTTCTTCCTCCTCGCCCGCGTCGTCCAATAACATTTTTAAAGCCTCTGCTTTGGAGATTTCTGTCGTTTGCGCGTCGTTGATTTCGTCGAAAGATTTTACGCGTTCGATGCTTTCTTCTTCCTTCTTTTTGTTGGACCCTTTCAAGACTAAATCGGTCACTTGCTCTTTTTCCTTGGCGGTTTTCGCGATGTATTCTTCAACCGTGTTGCGACAAATCAAACGGTAAACGTGAACGGTTCTCGTTTGTCCCAATCTGTGCGCTCGGTCCATGGCCTGTTGATCGACCGTTGGATTCCAATCAGATTCGAAGAATACAACCGTATCCGCGGCGGTTAAGTTGATACCTAATCCACCGGCGCGAGTTGAAAGCATAAAGACGAAGATGGACTCGTCCGATTGAAATCCAGACACCACGGCGGCGCGATCGGAAACTTTCGTTGAACCGTCTAAACGAACGAATTTGTGTTGCCTGGCTCGTAAATAGGTTTCTAGTAAATCAAGCATGGTTGTCATTTGCGCGAAAATTAACACTCGAGACCCTTGCGCTTTCTTTTCGAATAAAAGTTTGTCCAAGGCGGCCAGTTTCCCGGAATCCGCCATGGCCAACGCTAAATCGTACCCCGGGTTCGGTAATTCTGATAAAGAGTTCCCGTGGATGTGCATCGTTTCGTCTAACAACGAGACTCGGTCGGTGCGGTGCGTGAGTTTTTGAACCTTGTTCAACATCACGCTGTTCGCGGAAGAGTTGACCACGAGATTCCTTCTCTCGTATTCGCTCGCCTCGACCGAAGACGAAGGAAAGACAGAAGCGTAACTGCTACTCAGGGAAGATTTCCATTTTTGGTGTCTTCCGGTGAGTTCCATCGGCGACGTAGACTCCCATAGCGCCCACCGAACGTAATCAGACATTCGGGTTTGATTGCTTTTCATCGAGTAGTGCGAAGAATCCGAACAGTACTCGTTCGGTGGTTTTGACAAGACTCTCGGTTGGTACGCGCGATTGACCGCGCGAATAAAAGGCACCGTATCTTTGACGAGGTCCTCGAGAATGTAATATTTTGCAGCGCCGTGTTCTTGATGGTGTTGTGCGCGCTTATCGTTGAAGTCCTTCGCACTTCCTACGCCGCACACGTTCAACATCCTTCTGTTTGTTTTCCTTCTTGAAGAAGAGTGTTCGTCAAAGTGCAGCGCTTTCAAACCTTCTGTTTCGTAAAAAGACGATCGGTGTTCGCCGCCGCCGTTGGCGGTGACGAATTTCGCTGTCAACGCGTCCTCGTCTCTTTCAAACACGGCTTGGGCCCACTCGGAACACGTGTTGTGCATTCGCAAGAGTCTCATGGACGCATTCGTCACGACGTTAAAATCATTTCTCAACAGTTTCTCCTTACTGGAAAACAAAATTCCAAAATCTCTAAACGCCAGTTTCGGCAGCGCGACTTCGATTTCACTTCTCCACGCGCGCACGTCCACGAGCGGTTCGGCAGTTTTCAGGAACGCATTGATGTTCATACGCACACCGCCCATACCGATCTTCTCCGTCGTTTTAGGGTCGCTGCCATCTGCGCCATTTGAAGTCTTACCATCTCCAGAAATTGATGATGTACTTCCTACGTAACATCCCGGCGCGCCGCCTAATCGCGAAAACGCAAACGGTTCCGAGTTGGATCGCTCCTCGAACAAATCCGGGTGCGAGCACACTTTCCTGAGTTGAATGATCGTACCGAGAGGATTGTAATCGCCCTCGTTGATTTGCTCGAACGCGACGGATTTTTTAATACTCCTATACATCTCTTTTTGTCGACGACTCATTCCGCATCTGATTACGTGTTCCTCCTTCGCGGCCATTTCGCCTAAAACATCCGTTTTTAAACGTCTCAACATGAACGGTTTTAACACGGCGTGTAATCTAGCCAACTGCTGTTCGTTCAACTCTTTACCATCCGTCACGGAGCCTTCGACTCCTTTCGAGAACCATTCTGCAAACTGTTCGTGCGAATCAAACAACGTCGGCATGATGAAGTGCAACAGCGCCCAAAGTTCTTGCATCGTGTTTTGCACCGGCGTACCGGTAAGCAACAAACGATTTCTGCATTTGAAACCCAACAACGATTTCCAGCGTAAACTCGAACTGTTCTTAATCGCCTGGGCTTCGTCTAAAACCATATATTGCCATTTAATCCTATTCAAATATTTTTCGTCCTTCAACAATAAATCGTAACTCGTGACAAAGACGTGACAGGCGGCGTCTCTCGTGCTTTGCTCGTTCCCGCCAATCGCTTGCCGTAAGGTTTTCCGTTCATCTTGCGAGCCCCAATACGGAATGACGTTGAAATCTGGAATGAACTTTTTCAGTTCGGCACACCAGTTCGGTAACGTCGACGTCGGCGCGGCAACGAGAAATGGCCCCCACAAATTTTTGTTCTCCGCCAAGTGCGCCAACAACGCGATGCTTTGAACGGTTTTACCCAAACCCATCTCATCAGCTAAGATACCGTTGATGCCGTTGTTGTATAAATTCGCGATCCATCTTAAGCCTTCCAACTGGTACTGTTTCAACGTCGCGTTGAGCATTTTCGGTTGTTCGATTTTATCCACATCCATCGCTTTAAAGTCTGCTTCTTCTCCGACTTTGTTCTTATCTCGCGCTTCTTTCGTGGATTGGTCAAACTCGTCCATTTTCGATTTCGTTTTCCGCATTTCCTCCAGAGCGGATTGTTTCGCTTCCTCGGCGACTTTCTTCCTCTCTTCTTCGGATAACACTGAATTTGGATTCTCAGCCACGGCTTTTGCGATGGCTTGTTCGCTCTTCTCTCGAATCACCTCTTCTTCGTCCTCGGTGGTTTTCTTCGTGACAAAGTGTGCGTATAATTCGGACTGGTTTAACAAAAATTGCAACCGGTGCTCTTGCATTTTCGCCTCCTGCTCTTGCTCTAATCGTTGTTTCTCCTGTCGTTCTCGTATTTTTCGGAACTTCATGTGGTCTTCCGCGTGCCGTTCTGCCGCTCTCCAAAACGAGGAAACCACAAACGAGAGTTTTCGTAAGTTTGCGTTCGGGGTGATTTTCATCAATCGTTTGCGAAGTGCGTTTCTTTTCCTAACTTCTACCGCACACATATGCGCTAATAAACGCGCGCGTCGCAGTTCCACGTCGTTCCGTAACATTGCAATATTTTTCGTTCCTGGAACTTCAATGATGGCGATCCGTCGCCACAACTGCTCACTGTTCGTTTCCTTCCGTTTCTCCTCCGTCGGTTGAAACTTCGTCGCGTACTGAGCAAACTCAAACGTTTGCTCTTCGCGTCGTCGGTGTAACTCGTCGCGTATGCCGTGTCTACGTAGCGTTGATTGCGAGCGTTGTAACTCGCGCTCTTCTTTGGAGGGCAATCGTCGAATTTCTTCCTGTTCAACTTTCGCGAATTTTTCGATCCAATACGCTTCTACTGGCACTAAAGGCGCGTTGGATCGCGCGGCTGCTTCTTGGACCGTTACCGGGATAAACTTTGTTAAAAGACGATCTTCTGGAGTTTCGGTATTCTCCTCACCATCTTTACCCCGAACAACTCCAGCCGCGGTCATTTTCAAAATGTTCCGCGGAATACCTTTTCGTAACTCATCCTGCGGATCTCTCTCGAACGTCGGGCCTCTTCCTCTTCCTCCTCCTCTTCCACCGCCACCTCCTCCTCTTCCAGCAGCCAGTCGTTTTATAATATCCGGCTCTTCCGGTTCAATCTTCCGCTTTCTCTGTTTCACGTTATTCGCCAGCGCAAACTCCCTATCCACCTCTCTCTTCTTCGCCAACTCTTCTCCGCACGGAATCTCCGCCAACTCTGAATTGTGCAACAACTGAAACAACGTCAAAACTCTCTGGTGCGAAATCGTCCTATAATCTATGTGCCCAGCGTTATTCCGCATAATCTCCGGCAACGCGAGCTCTCTCAAACCCGGTAAATTCAAATCGTACTTAAAAAAATCGTACTTATACGGCATCTCGAGCGTTTGGTCGTCGCCGAGTTTAATCCGCTTCCTTCCATGCGGCGGTTTCCAATCCAACCGGGATTCATCATCTTTCTTCTCTTCTCCTCCTTCTTCTTCTTCTCCTCCTTCTTCTTCTTCTCCTCCTTCTTCTCCCTTAATTGCCGATTTATCTTCTCCTCCTCCGTCTTCTTCTTCTCCGGTGGTGGTAGCATCATCCGCGTTCGTCGTTTTTCCCTCCGGCGAAGCCACCACCAAAACTTCCTCCTGTCGTCTTTTCCTTTCCATCAGGATATCTTTGGTCATCCCGAGCAAACTCGCGGCGCCTTCCGCGGTCCGCATCGCTCGTTCGCCGACGAATCGTTCCTCGCAGTTTAATTTCTCGCCTTTTGCATCGTGCGTTTTCGGTATGACCAGTTGGTTGTTGCCGCTCATAACTTCTTCTTCTCACTCCTTCTTCTTCTTCTTTCAAACGTTTCGTGGGGAAACACACACCCGAGATGTGTGCACGAAGAACAACGAAAGCGCACACACAAAAGCTCACCGAAACAACTTCTTAAAGCGCGCTTTGTCTCTTAAAGAATTCCGTGTGGTCGTGTAAAACGTGTTCGCGTTTGTCGCGCGAGCGCGTTGAATATGTATAGAATGAAGGTCTTCCTTCCTCCCGTCGTCGTCGTTCCATTTATTTTTATTTTTTCATCTCTCGATCGGTTTTTGTGCGCACAAAGGACGGAAAGGACTCCTCTGTGGTGGTGTGTGGTTTTTAGGCGAAAAAAGCGAGAAAAAGCGAGCGAGACAGACAGAAGGAAAAAATGAATCGAGAGTTTTTTGGCTGCTTGTTGTCCAAAACGAACGTGTCACCAACCAACCAACTCACCATCGAGAGAGAGGCTTTATAGAGTAAACGTACTCCTTTGTTTTCGAAAAGAAGAAGAGACGTCGTCGCGTGACGATGTCGGCAAAACCACCGTTACCACCAAAAGTGACCGTCTCTTTCGTTAAAGAAGAAATAGCGATCGTCTCTCTTCTCTCGGAACCGGCGAACGCGATGGATTTACAGTTTTGGACGGAATTACATTCCGCGTTAGTTTCTCTCGAATCCAACCCGAAAACGCGCGTGTGCATCTTTCTCTCTCGCTTAAAACGAGATATTTTCACCGCCGGGAACGATATTAAAGAGTTATACGCTCCGGAGACGACTGCAGAGCGATACGAAACGTTTTGGAGAATACAAACGACTTTTCTCACGAGATTGTTGGTGTCTCCGTTGGTGACGATAGCGGGTATTCGAGGCGCGTGTCCGGCGGGCGGCGCCATGTTGTCCTTATGTTGCGATTATCGCGTACAAACGACGCACAAAACGAGCTCGTTTGGTCTGAACGAGGTGATGTTGGGGATACCGGTGCCGAAATTTTGGGCGTTGCGGTTTTGCGAGGTGACTTTGAGCAAAGCGTTGGGGGAGAAGTTGTTGTTGCAAGGCGCGCTGGCGAAACCGAGCGAGGCGTTGAGATACGGGTTGATCGACGAGGTATGCGAGGAAGGGATGTTGGAGAAAACAGTGATGGAAATCGCGGAGAAGATGAAACGGTTACCGCGAGACGGGTACGCGAAGACGAAAATTAACTTGAGAGGAGCGTTTGCCGAGGAATGGTATCGGTACGGGTGCGAGGAAGAGGCGAAGGACGGGTTTCGAATGTTGTGCGAACCGGCCGTCGTGAAGCAATTGAAACGCGTTTTAGACGGATTGAGAGGAGGAGGAGGAGGAGGGCAAAAAGCTTCCTCGAAGTTATGATGATGATGTGCGATAGTATTTATAGTTATAGTAGTAGTAGGATTCTGAGGTTTATTATAATCGACTATATAGATACAGATTAGATGATTATTTTTCGTTCGTCTATTTTACTCAATCAATCGTTTCTCTCGCCGCGCAACAGGTAGGTTAACACAAACACATTTCTTATATATTTCTTCTTCCTCACGCATTCATTTACGCCGACGCCTTCTTCGCCGTCGTGGCTTCGTCGACCAAGTACACCAAACCCTTGAAGGAAACGTCAGAGTGGTTGGTTAAACTCATCTCGCACGTGCGCGAGGTGGAGTACCCGTCCGTGCATTCTTTCGGCAAGTCCAAGTATTTCAAGGAACCGCCCGTCAATTCCGGATATCGCATACCGCGGTCGCCAGCCATACCACAGCACGGGATGCCTGAACCAGTCACTTCTTCCGCGCACTTTTCGGCGAGTTTCGTGAACGTTTGTTCGACACCGAGCTTCTTGGACGAGCACGGGACGTGGATGGCGACGTGCTTCTTCACCTTGTTGAACTCGAGCTTATCGAGCAAGTGATTCGCGATGAACTCTGCCGGTTCGTACAAGGAAAATCTCAACGCCGGGTTTTGCAACGATCCTTTGATTTCCGCCAAGCAAGGAGAGGTGTCGACAACGATCGGGTACTTGCCATTTTCAGACGCTTCTAACAAAGCTTCTTCCATTTGCGCGGCTTTCGTAATCGCCGTGTCTTTGAAGCCTCGGGAGTTGAACAACATGCCGCAGCACTGGTCGCTCAAGCCCTTCGGGTAGACAACTTCGTAATCCGCTTTGGCCAAGATGGACATCATGGCGTCCGCGACGCCTTCCAAATTGGCGTCCGCTTTACTCGGACCCATCATTCTCGTCACGCAGGACGGAAGATAGACAACTTTTCTTTCAACGCCGGCGTGTTTCTCCTTCGCGTGGTTCGGTTCCGGCAACTTCGGCGCGCCTCGCGGCATGTGCGGGTTCCACTCCGGAATCATGTTCCCGGAGATTTTGTTTAACCCACCAGAGACGGTTTTCAAAACACCTTCGCCCAGAATAGAGTGGAAGCCAGAAACCAAGTTCAAGAACGGCGGGACGACGCCGGAGAAGCTCGCAAAGTTTCTCCCGAGCGACGCGGCAACCGACGAGACATTCTTGGCTTGCTCAAGCTCTCTCGCGCGAATAGATTTCACGAGAGTGCCGGTGTTGATACCAACAGGGCACTTCACTTCGCACATACCATCGGCAGCGCAAGTGGAGTCACCGGCGTAGGAGAAGATGTCCAAAAACTCGTCCAATCGCGCTTGATCTTCCGTGGCTCTGTTCTCCATCGCTTGTAAACGACTAATTTCGCGGTAGACCGTGATTCTTTGTCTCGGCGTCAACGACACGTCTCTGGACGGGCAGTTGGATTCGCAGAAACCACATTCCATGCACATATCGACGATCGGGTCCGCCACCGGTTTCGGCTTCAAAAACTTTTGGTGGACGTCCGGATCTCTGTTCAAAATAACGCCCGGGTTCAACACGTAATCCGGATCAAACATTTCCTTCAATTCCCACATGATATCGTACGCTTTGGTGCCCCATTCCATTTCGACGAACGGCGCGACGTTACGCCCGGTACCGTGCTCGGCTTTCAATGACCCTTTGTATTTGACCGCAACAATCTCGCACATTTCTTGCATCATCATCCCGTACGTCTCGACTTCCTTCTCCGTACGGAAACCTTGGGAAAAGACCAAGTGCAAGTTACCTTCCAACGCGTGGCCCATGCACGACGCGTCGTCGTAACCGTGCTTTTCAAACATAGCCATCAAATCCTTCGTCATTGGCGCCAACGAATCGACTTCGCACGCGACATCTTCAATCAACACCGAAGTACCGGCTTCGCGACCGCCGCCGACCATAGGAATTAAACCTTTTCTCACGTCCCAATAGGTACCGTACACGGCTGGATCCTTCGAGAATGGATACGTTTCCTCTCTCGGGTGCAAAAAGTTCAAGTTCGCGCCGTCCAAAGAGGTCGTCACCGCTTTAATGTTTTGGTCCAACTCCGCGTCGGTTGGGCCTCTGCACTCGATCAAAAGCGCCGCGCCGTACTTCCCAGCTTCCGGGATCGTCGGCACCAACGACATGATCTTCTCGTGCTTTTCGCACTGACGTAAACTCGCCTTATCGAAGATCTCCACCGCATCGACGGTCGTTTCGCGTCTCAACACCGCCGCCGCGTTGCACGCGTCGTCGACGTCTTTGAACATGATGAAACAACTCGCCTTGTGCGGGTGGTCGACGACGGTGTTATACGTCGCTCTCGAGACGAAACCGAGAGTACCTTCACTCCCAATCATCAATCTCTTGATAATTTCAATCGGGTCCTTCGCATCGTTATCTACTAAAGCGTTGATGGAATAGCCAGTCGTACATTTAATCGCAAACTTCTTCTTGATCAGCGCGGTCAACTCGGCGTCCGCTTGCACTTTCGTCGCCAAGTTGCTCACTTTCGCGCACAAGTCTTGGTGCGTTTTCAAGAAGTTCTCTCGAGACACCGGATCCGCGGTATCCAAAACCGTTCCGTCCACGAACACTATTCTCATATCTTCCAAAGTGTGATACGTGTTTTGTTTCACCCCGCAGCACATGCCCGAAGAGTTGTTCGCGACGACGCCGCCAACCATACACGAATCGATCGAAGACGGATCCGGACCCATCTTGTATTGCAACGCGTGCCCGCCCTTCTTCTTGTGCGCTTGCAAAATTCTATTCACTTCGCCCAAAATCAATCCAGGTTCTAACGTAATCTTCCTCCCGTCTTCGTGCACCGTGTAATCTCGAAAGTTCTTCCCGACGTGCGACAACTTCAACAACACCGAATCCGAAACCGCTTGCCCGCTCAAGGACGTCCCAGCCGCTCGAAACGTCACCGGCGTCTGATGTTTCCTCGCGTACGGTAAAATCTTCTTCACTTCTTCCTCGGAGTGGATCTTCACCACCATTTGAGGTAACAATCTGTAAAAACTCGCGTCCGTCCCGTACGCGTACGTCTTCACCGCGTCGGTGATGATTCGCTCCTCCGGTATCATCAACTCGTTTTTCAAATCGCTCTTAAAGTTCTGGTACCTCCCATCGTCCACGCGCATGCCGTCTGCGTTTTGGTAGACCACTTTTGAACCTTTCACTTCTTGCGGGACTGGGTAGACCGTGCCCCCGACGGAGTAATCGATTGCCGGTTTGGTCGACGTCGCCGCTCGCGGCATGGCTGCTTTGCCACGTCTCGCGATATCCAGATGCTTATTCCCGCTGTTGATCTTCGCGACGACCTTTTTCTTGTGACTCGTCGTTTCCAAAGAAGAATTAGAGGCATCCTTACGAACGCCCGCGATCCCTCTTTGCGATCGAGCGTCTTTTCCACTCGCTTTCTTCACCTCTTTCACCGCGTTCGAGTTGTTTTTCGAAAACGAGGATATCCCTCTCTTCCCGGTGGAACGATTGATTTGGGATGACGTTGACGCGAACGATGATGTCGAAACCGAAGAAGAAGACGAGACTCGTCCTAACAACCCTTCTTTTAACGCGATAACGCGCTTCGACGTCGTCGCTCGGCGAATCATCTTATCTTCTTTTTACTCTCAGATGTGTTTATGTGTGTTTCGCGCGTCGTAATCAACTCTGGGGAATACTACTATAAAGTGACGTCTCCTCGATGAGAAATCCGCCCCGCGTTTTTGCCTAAAAGTGTACTCGAAAAGGAGTCCCGAAAAAACGGTACTTTTTGAGGAAAAAAGAAAAAATCTTTGTCCGATGAGCGAGCCACGTCTCCTCTTAAGTGAGTGGTCTGTTGCCGAGAGATCTCATCTCTTTTGCTTTTGTTTTTTTTTGTTTTTTTGGATGACTTGGTTTTCTGCCTTTTTTCATCGCTTTTGTTTGTGGCTTTTTTCCTCTCTCGAGTTTTTTGGCTTTTTGGCGGTGGAGGAGTGTGTTGGTGTAATCATCGGCTTCTCTAACTATAGGATAAATATGCTTTACTTTTATACGCATACAAATAGATACTAATGTCTGCACTCACCCAAACCACTCTTCTCGGGGCGAAGGTTGTCGTCTCCAAGGCGTCCGTCGCCAAAAGAACCAACGTCGTCACTCGCGCCGGCCAGTACGACGACGAGTTGTTGCAAACTGCGGTACGTTTTTCATCGTTGCGCTTAAATTCTTCCCTTTTTGCCACTTGGGTAATATTTTTTTTTACGTTTTACGCGCGCGTTGACGAGGAGAGGGGAAAGGCGTCGAGAGGCGTTTGGTTTTTCGGTTTGTGGCGGTCAAATTGAACGCGTTGGATTTTGTTTGATTCGAACGAGGAAGGTTTCCGCGCAGAATCTGTTCGCGTTGTTGTTGTTGTGTTTGTTCGAGCGCGCGCTTTTCGACGATGATGATGATGATGATGATTATATCCGATTGTGCGTGGACCACAGAAAAACTATCTCCTTTTTCTTCCGTATATATGATGAATACTCATTCGTTTATTCTCTCTCTTTTCATAATAACAGCAAAACATGACCAAGGCGGGCAAAGGTATCTTGGCGATGGATGAATCCAACGCCACGTGCGGCTCCCGTCTCGAAGGCGTCGGGGTAGAAAACACCGAAGAAAACCGTCGTCGATACAGAGAACTCCTCATCACGACACCGAACCTCGGTAAGCACATTGGCGGCGCCATCCTCTTCGAGGAGACCCTCTACCAATCCACGAAGGCTGGCAAGTCTTTCGTCGACTGCTTGAACGAACAAGGTATCTACCCGGGTATCAAGGTTGACAAGGGATTGAAGCCGCTCGCGAACAGCAACGGTGAATCCTGGTGCCAAGGTTTGGACGGCCTCGCCGACAGAGCCGCGGAATACTACAAGCAAGGCGCGCGCTTTTGCAAGTGGAGATCCGTCGTCTCCATCCCGGCTGGCCCGTCCAAGATGGCCGTCACCGACTGCGCGTATGGCTTGGCGAGATACGCCGCCATCTGCCAAAACGCTGGTTTGGTCCCGATCGTCGAGCCGGAAATCCTCCTCGACGGCGAGCACACCTTGGAAGAAACCTTCGAAGTTGCCTCCGCGGTCTGGGCCGAAACCTTCAAGTACCTCGCGGACAACGACGTCATGTTCGACCGCATGTTGTTGAAGCCGTCAATGGTTGGCCCGGGTGCCGACTGCCCGAAGAGAAACACTCCGGAAGAAGTCGCCGTGGCGACCTTGAAGATGTTGAACTCTCGCGTCCCGCCGGCCACCGCCGGTATCATGTTCTTGTCTGGCGGTTTGTCCGAATTGGACTCCACCTTGTACTTGAACGCCATGAACCAACAGCCGAACCCGTGGCACGTGTCCTTCTCGTACGCGAGAGCGTTGCAAAACTCCGTCATCAAGACGTGGGCCGGCGACGACGCCATGATTGGCAAGGCGCAAGCCATCTTGTCCAGACGCGCGGAAGAAAACGGTCTCGCGCAACTCGGCAAGTTCAACGCCGAAGAGTCCTTGGCGAACACGGACAGTACCTTCCAGAAAAACTACGTCTATTAAATTGTTGGCCTTCGTGAGCCCGTTTTTAATAGATTTTAATAGAATGTAATTTGAAAGGAAATACCACACAGAGAGAGAGTTTTATTACGTATTTTTGCGCCATCCGTATTTAGACGAGTTCTTTCTCTCTTTCTTTACGAGGGAGATTTTTAAAAACATTTGTCATCAAACATTGGCGCTCGCGCTCTTTCGCCAGAAGCAGAAAGAGAGAGAGAAAGAGACAGATTCATCCAAGACGACGATTCAGACGGAAAAGAATGCCTTCCGTTCTTCTCCTTTCGCGTAAAAACCTCTCGTCGTCGTTTGCGTCCGTAAAAATATCCTCCAAGTCGGGAAGAGGAGATACGAAGAAATCCAATCGCGCTTTCGGTTCTTCTTCTTCTTCTTCTTCTTCTTCTTTACGACGAGGACGAGGACGACGATCGCGACGACGAGGACGAAACATCATCATCCAAAGTTGTTCGCCTGACGATACTACTACTGGGACGAACAACAACAAGAACAACAACAACAACAACACGCGTTTCTTAGTCGTCAACTACCATCGTCAGGAATCGGATTACGATGG
>Ga0115000_10003555_pt1 | contig 13024 bp, 7 predicted proteins | sample ArcticOcean_MG_C_6_FD_89690 | JGI IMG/M metagenome (GOLD analysis project Ga0115000, IMG submission 89690) | Marine microbial communities from western Arctic Ocean - ArcticOcean_MG_CB8_128 | ecosystem: Environmental > Aquatic > Marine > Oceanic | place: Arctic Ocean: Canada Basin | collected... | reverse complement strand
CAACGGCTAATTAATGATCTCGAATACATTAGAGGTGGCGGCAATATAGTCCCAGAATTCTCAAACGTAGATTCCTTATATATCGATAATAAAATAGAATCACTTTCTATTCTATTAGACAACATAGAGACTTGGGTGGGATAGTTTTGGGTTTTGCATGGAGAATGCCCGAAGGGGAATCTTTGGAAAGTTATTTTAACTTTTATCACTACCAAAAGACTCCGGATTCGCCTAAGCCAATGTTATCTGAGATACTACACGAAGAAAAAATATTACTTTCTGAAGAATCACCTGCCAGTAAAACCTCATCAGTAATAGATTTGATTAAATTTAGGGAACTCGAAAAGGATTGGAATCTAAGTGAACTCTCTTTAATAATTGAAGAATATTTGAGTTATTCAAAGTATTTGAAATGCCCGCCAGCACATCACCTAATGCCTTCTTCAATTATCAATTTACTAGAGCGTTTTTATGAGGTACGTGCTAAATTAGTAGAAACATTGGGGGAATAAATATCTCAAGGGTTAGGGCACTTTTAGCTGAGATAATTAAGTTCTCAGATAAGTCAATTCACTTAATTAAAAACAAATTTATTGAATTCACTCGTCGTGGCTTTTCCTCTAATAAGATACATTGGATTTATTTTGGAATGTTGTTTTCTGCACTAATAGGGGGGAAAATAATTGCAATGAAGGGCCCATTTGACAGTATCTCTAATGAAAGTTTTATTGTTGCCATTATTTTTGCAATAATCGGTCACTTATCGTCAAATCGTTTGTCAAATGACTCTAGAATCTCAATCCCATTGTACATCAGTTCCATAATCATAATATTATTACTTTTAGTCAGCGGATTTACTGGCATACATGAGTGGCCAAATTATTATCGTAACATTCTTGGATACATTACATTGGCTTTCATTTCACTTTGTGCCGGTATCCTTTCAGGGGATATGAAAAGTCCACCTTGGATGGGCAACCTACTTTTTAAGCAGCATATTCTACCTCAAATGAAAAAGAACGACCTCATGTTTTTGCACTGGGATGGTGAAGGAGTTATGTCCATCATAGAAATTAATGATGTGGTAATGGAATGGATTGAGAGCCGCAAAATGGTTACAATAAATGAACTTACACTCGATCAATTCTCACCTGTATGCTTCGATGAAAGGAGAGGAGTTCTCACGCCAGGATTGGAACAACTCAAGGAGATTTATTCCATATATCCAACACTTTGCGAGAATTCAATGAAAACTCATCTAAAACTTTTAGAAAAGGGGTACAAGAGAATTTGCTGGCTTAATTTGTTACAAATCATAATTCCAAAATCTCCGAGTAGTTTGGCACAGGAACGAAAATGGATGCAAACAAATTCAAATGTTGCAAAAATAAATGAAACTTCCCGTAAATTTTCTTGGCCCTTGCCGGAATCAGTTCAAATTATGAAGCATTCAATGCTAACTAAGCCATTATTAAATTACTGCTTGAGTGAGAAAGATAGAGATGACATCCAACCGATTGAATTGGAAATAGTTGAACAATTGTTTCCAAAATTGGAAAGTCGGAGCCAAGCATATGGCAATCTTCTGAGAAGTTTTACACATCTATTAGTTGTTCTCCGGCAGGAGATGGAACTTACTTCTGGTTCCACAAAAAAACAATGTCGAATCTCGATAACAGAACTTTCACAATGGTTCAAGTCATTGAATCTTCAGCAAGAATTGTTTCCGGAAAATGGGAGAGAAACCTATTTTGTAAACTTGGAGCAATGGTCTAGTTGGGTTGAAAAATCCTTAATTCAACCGGCGACAGTCTTTTTGAGACTGCATGACTTATTATCTGAAGAAGTGACGTCAGATGATAGTGACCATCAAGGTGATCTGAATTCTGGAATTGCAGGATTAATTAATGAATGCACTAGGAGAGTTATTGAGACAGCATCATTTAGGCCAAAAGACAATTTTGATAATGACGATTATATTGTTTCTAGTTTCATTTCTGATGCGGGGGGTAATCGCAAAATTGCAATGCTAGTTGGAATTTGGAAGATGCTATTGCTGGCATCACTACTAAAAAAGAAAGAGGAGGTTACGATATGAGACCTCAAGATTCACTGTTTATTTACAGCAACATTTTAGCGTTATCCCGTGTAATAAAACTGTTATCCATTAGATACTCTCAAGACCCCGATGGAGATGAATACATGAATAATCAATTCAAATTTACACTCTCAGGGGGTAAAACTAATCCAAGTAATTTCATAGTACCGAAGGATCGGATTGCTGACAACAACAGTTCTAAAGAAGTTGGGGAGGTGGCTCCTACAATTGCGGAACTGACTCGTAAATTGACCAATATATCAATGCCACAAGAAACTCATTTAGCAATACTATCAGCGCCTGAGATAGGGTGTCACCATCCGGAATTAGCGTCTAAAGAAACAGTTCCAGTAGTCTCGTTACACGATTTATCGGGACTATGTAATACTTGCCCATCTTCTTTCAAAATAGATATTGAAAACGGAATTTTTAATCCTTATCATTGCTGGCGTAGAGGCCATCGTGCAGAACGTTTCGGCTTTGTATACAATATTGGTCTGCAAAATGTGAGTGGTGAATGGATCATAAATAACAACAAGCGACACAGTAAGATTTCATCTTCTCAACTAGTATTGGCTAGTCTAAGGTCAGATTTTTCTCGCAAAAGTAAGAATACAGAAATTAAATTTGAGCTGTTGGATAAGAGAATGGCCAGTGCAATGATGATTGTGATTAAAATCAAGTCCAAAAAAGTTTCTCAATATGACGAAGTGGATGAAATAAAGAGTATATTACCTACACAAATGCTTGTGTCAAGTCATGTAGAACTCAACAGCGTTTTCAGTGATTCGGCAAGCAAAGAAAAGTTACCAGAGTTTTTGTCTAACCTCATCGAAAGTATTGGACAAAAGTGGAGAACAAACTCTCCATCAAAAAATTCGATGGGGATATTGTCAATGTCTGTGATACATAATAAAAGTAAAGATTTAGTAGACTCTATCATGCCTAGCCTCATTAATATGAATCTTAAAATCAAAGCGATTGAATGGAGTAAATTGGAAGTGAAATTTATTGAAATCATTGATAACACATTGAAAACAGAGGCTGGCGTATCGGTTTGCTTGTTTTTAGATCCAATCATGGATGTAGGAGGTGATTTCAATTAGTATCGAACATAAGCCTTTACAACATTTTGATATGGGGTCATTTATTCTTAATCTCGGTTCAATAGTCTTAATCACTGCTGGTTTGATTGGCAAAGATTGGATACCGATTGCTCTTTATGGTCCGGTCGCAGTTCTTTGTATCGGATTATTCGTGCAAATAGTAATGGTTGAATATAAACATCAATTAAGTCAAAGTATAGATTCAATGATTTTAGATAAACTGAGTATTGGAGAAAATGAAATCCGTAAATTTAGTCACCTTTTTACAATCATTCTAATTTCATTTGGTTGTGGAATGATACTTCTTTCTATCGATGCCATTAGCAAATCAAATACGGGGTATTTTACAGTATTATTGTTTGGTTCATCACTCTTTCTTGGGATTGCATTTGGGCGTATTTGGTCTGAAAGCAAAAATATGAAAAATCCTTCTACAGGCAGAATTGGAGGGTGGAATGAAGATGTAAAAATGGGAGAATTAGAATCTCTAAAGGAGTTCTTACTAAAACAGGATTCGAACTCCAAAAACATTCCATATCATCAAACAATACTTGCCAAACAATCTGAATCTTTTGCTAAAGAAATGCTTAAATTATGTGAAGATGAAGCAGATATATTCCATTCTTTTTTAGAATCTAATTTTTTCGAAATCAATGACAAAAGTTTCATTGATAATATTGACAAATTCATTAAAGAAGAAAATTTTACGAATAGCCGAGTGCAGAAAGAATGGTTTCGTGAAGCAATTGGCCGATTTGATTTATCCACTCAACAAGGCAAAAAATGCTATGAGGTTTTGACATCATATGTGATGTTTGACTCACTGAAGGTTTTGACCAAACACTTGTACAGCGGTATGTCACAAAATATCAAAACACCAATAATCGCTGGCCGTATTCTCACTTTACTAGGAAATGTAGCAACCATTTTGGAACCAGAGAATTTGTTTTTGTCAGGTTCAAATAGTCACAGACTCCCTCAGAGTGAAGACTCCTATGATTTTTTATTCTATGTCGCTCGTAGTGCCATTTCAGTTAATGAAATACATGAGAAATCCGACGGGTCTCCATGGTGGTTGATAAATGTGAAAATAAGGTTGGATAATATGATGATTAGTCCACATTGGAGTTCCTTGGGGAAATTGCCAGTTAAGTCTTATGGGGGTGGGAAGAAAAGTTCGCATGTCCGTTATGCTGAAATAACCTTTATGGCTATATGTGGGCTTTTAAGTGATACAAACCAGCATTCTAATTTTAATGAAGATCTACTTTTAAAGCACATAAAAACTACCTTAAGACCTGAAGACACTCCACCAAAGCAATTTTTCACGGATTTGGATGAATGCCTCCTTAGACGTGGCGAAACTACTACAGATCTGTTAATTACTATGGCATGGATTTTACTTAAATCCATCAAAGAGGATAAATAAAGCAATAGAATAGGGGGTTTTTAGATTAGAATCAGTCTTTCTAACGAATATCTCAATAAGAAGCCTTTAGGACGTTTTCGTAATGTCAGTAATCAGAATTTGGAATTATTATTTAATTCAATGATAGAATCTAATAACCCCCATGAGTTCCAACAAGCTACATTATCAATGCAACATCAATTACGTAAGGATAAATCCTTTGAACAAGAATCATACATTTGTCCTCATCCTAAATGGTTCAATGTCTCAGAACAATTAGAGGTTGATGAAACAATATGCAGATTCTGTGGCTATCAATCAAGTTGCTCAAAATTCAAAGAATCGAGCGATGAGCATGTTAAAGTTGTTGTTTTAGATCAATCTCATAACCTCTCCCAAACCATGATTGAATCTTGTTTTATAGGTTTTGACAAATATGGGAATTCGCAAAAAATAGATCCATTCAATGGATTCTCACCCCAAGCAGGAAGTACTCGAGAGTTGTATTTGATATCTAAACAAAACTTTGTTAAATTTGCAAATAATAATTCCGAATACCATAAAATTGAATCAGCAGTCGGTTATGATGCCAAATATGGGCAACCTATTTGGGTTTTTGATCAAATTATGCTAGCTGAGTTACATAGTGGTGACAATCTAGTGAAGTTGGAAAAAATGTTAGTTGAATCAACATTTGATGAAATAGGGAATCTCTTCTTCAGTTCTGATAAAAAGAATCTACGAAAGGTCGCGATAAAATTAAACTGGTGCGAAGCGAACCCCCCCAAATCTGATTTTGATGAAATATTTTTATTCCTAAATAGATTATCTCACTGTATTTTTGAAACCATACCATCCTTGATATCTATTGCTAAGACACCATTTTTACCACATATTGATTTCCCTCCCAATTATGGGTGTTCGGATATCGCAAACTTAGTCATTCGGTTCTTACATTTTCATAGTGATATGATAAAGAAATATTGTGATTCTGGTAAACGTTTTAGTGATGAAAATTCGGAGATCCATATCAAAGCGATAAGTAAACTGATTTCAATTCCTTTATTTTCTTATGCCGATATTAGTGTTGATAATAAAGCGAGACGTTATTTGCCACGTTTTCCAGTTATAGCCTTTGGACCTATGACAGATACAACAGATCTCAATTTAGAATTTGCAGCAGGTAGAATTATTGAAGTAATTGAGTTTCAATGTGCTGAAACCGTTCTACTAATAGATGGATTAGGCTTGGATTTAGAAGTACATGGGCCGTGGTCTCAGTGTTGAACTCAATTTCATCTATTTTACGCAACCTAGATGGTCTTGAGCTTGATGTATTTCAAATTAAGGATAAACCTGAACTCTATTCGGAGATTAATTTTAGCGGAACAAGATTTTTTCTTTCACCACTAAGCGATGCAATATCTGCTCCGATGACAGTCAGAAGATTTCACCTTAATCAATCAGAAGTTGGCCACCTAAACAAATGTAAAAACCTAATAGAAGATGTAATGAGGTCTGCTTACAACTTATTCATTGTTTTGAAAGGTGAAGAAGGTGCCAATATATGGCAAATGAATGCATTAAAAGAATCTCAAAAAATCTTAGCTGCCAAAGGGCCTATCGGAATGTTTGAAAAAAACAATGGCTTTTCTTGGATAGTTAGTGCGATTGAGGATGGAAATGAGTATCAACATCTTGTATTCAGTCAAGGGAGAAATAGTGAAACACCGCTACGTTTAGCCACACGAGATAATTATGCACACAAATTAGATCATGGTGAAGATTTCCTCGGATATGATGGTTTCATACCGATTGAACAAAAATATGCTCTATTGGTAAAATCTCTCCAATCTTTTAAACAAAGCTGGCAGCACTTTTCACAAAGAACTCATCATCATCTATATTGTTGGTCAAATGACGCTATCGAATCATTTCAAAAATCATTTGTTCAAAATACCCTAAGAAAGTATAAACAAATAATCTCTAATGAGTCAATGTATTCTTCTTATGGACTAATAATCTGTAGAATTTCAAACACGAATGAATTATTTGGTTTAAAGAAAATAGAACAGATTGCTCTGCAAAGAATTAGGCCAGGGGCTATATTGTACATTGCGAATGGAGAAAATAAAGTGAAAATCCAGCAAATTTCTGAATTTATTTCTTCTATTGGGATAGATGATAAATATTTGTACAATACGAAAAGAGAACTTTCATATCATCAATGCCAAGTCGGAGAAATTGAATCTACGGCAATAGCTGTGATTGTACCTCTATGGGCTGGTTTATGGAAGGATTCTAGGGAGATAGATGGCGAACAAATTATAGCACTGAACGATTTGTAAAGAACATGTCCGATGCTTTAGACGAGGAACATCTTCTTGGAACTACCGAAGCGATGTATATTCCACTGCAATCTCTTTTAGATTCTGCAGATTTCTCTGGTGCAATTGCGTTACCCATCACCCAATCTTGGTCTCGAAAGGCTAAAGGTAAATTTGGTAAATCCGATCTGAATGATTATGATTGCCTAAATTTCTTGCCGTACTCTAGATTAAATTTGGCAATTACGCAAACTGGAGATAATGAATTCGAATTTAGGTGTAATGGTGAAGTCAAACAATTTAGGTTAACTGATAACCCACGGAGCGCTAAAAAAAGATTCACCTTCGATAAGGAGCAGGCACAAATATTCCTCAAAACATTAAGATTAGTTCAAATGGTTCTTTCTGCTTTTAAAAATCGCTATATGGTCCCGGGGGCACCTCAATGTTTAGTTCCTAACTCCCTGGTAGTATGTATGGCGGTTTTGGACGAGGCTATCGAAGGAAGAATCGGAGATCCTGCTGATACAATTGAAGATGTAAAAAAGAGTTTCGAAGACTTAGAAAATTTATACCTAAAGCGCATAAATAAATTCATCGAGCACATCAACAATGTTGCAGGACAATCTAAAAATACTTTCAATGAAATTCCCCTAAGTGGTAAAGAATCAACTGACTTTGTAGAAGATTATATTTCCTGGTCCCCAGGCCGTGTTTCAAATATAAAATCCTACTTCTCTAAGGCACCTGATACAGAAGTCGACAACTATATTCAAGATTCATTAAGTAAAGCATTGAAGGAAATATTTGCCTTCCCTATTTTAATTGAAGATAACAAAGATAGTTGGCACCTCAAGTCTTATCCATATCCACTTCCAAAGTTAAATCAAAGCAAAATAGATAGCCCATATGATGACGTTTTAAGTTCGTGTGTAATAATAGAACAGCACAAGGAAAAATTGAATGCCGTTGACCAAGCAAAAATAATAGAAATAAAAAGCCATTGTAAAAGTGGTTTGACTATTAAAAAAATGCTAGACCCAGATACGAATCCAAAATTATTGAAAGACCAGATTCAACAAATTATGGTAAACAATAATATGAATGATTTAATCTATAATACACTTCTTTCAGAACTCCCTGGAATGCTAAAGAAGAGTCAGGCTGATAGTAAGGATGAATCAAGCAATACCAAGATTCATACCAAGATTCTTCAAGATACTTCAGATTTGCGAGGAAATCTTAATGCCGCAGGGAATCGAATTATTCAATTTGACAAGGAAATCGAATCTTTTTTGACTGCCCAGGATATGCTTGGGGATTACAATAGTAAAAAAAAGGATTTAGAAGACTTGAGAGTTAAATTGAAGGATATACGCGACAAGTCTACACGAGAGGAGGTTGAAGATGGATTATATAACTTAAAATCAGATTTAGATACTTTTGAAGAAGACTTAGAAAATGTTGCTGATCGTGAGCGAAATCAAAACAATTCAATATTATGGGTTGGGCTCGGGCAGGGAGGTTCACAGATCTTACGCGAATGCTTACTATACTGTCTGGATAATGTTAATGATGCAAGATCCGCTTCACTTTTATCTGCATTAGGACTCAAACCAAAGGACATGATTAATCTTTTGAAGAGGCGTAATTCTAGTGATTCAGGAGAGAAGAAAAAAGCAGAGGAAGATTTGAAAAGAATTTGTAATAATAAACTTCAAGTTCTAGCTGTAAACATTGGTAGTGATATTGATAAATTGATTCTACCTTCTCAACCTGGATATTTCTTATGGGGCGACAAAACTGATTCCGATATGGTAGATGTGATTCACAACACTACAAACACTTTGAGACTAGATCCAAAAATGGATGGTGCTGGAGGCTCAACTGGTTTGGGAAGAGCATATGGTTTTGCGCGAAGCACACAGTTAAACAAAATAATCAAACAAGTCGGTCGCAAGAGCGACTCCCGTAGCCCATCTCATGTAATAATCACTCATTCGTATGCAGGTGGCAGCGGTAGCGGTATGACCTTGCCAATTTTGCAAGAAATAAGACGTGCATTTGATCCTGATACAATAATTTGGGTTATGTCCGTGGGGGAGGGGGATACTGAAGATAGAGATCAAGCAGTATTCAATACTCCATTTATTATTAGTGATGTTTTACAAGCACATTATGATGGAATACATTCACCAGCAGACCCTGTTTCTCAAGGTGAATGGACCACTTTCAATAATACATTAGAACGTGGCTATAATGAGATGTTAACTAAATCAAAAGAATTAGTTAAATTAGTTACTGGAAAGGAAATTGATGGAGCAGAAGATATACTCAAAGAGTTAGAGAATGCACTTAAACTAGAATCATTCTATTATGATCGGAAGCAATCTTTAGAAAATCTCGCTCCAACTTTGAAAACCAGCACAGAGTTCAAGGCAAATAAAGATTCAGAAGGAGAAGGATTTGATGATAATTACGTTTTTTCAAATCTTTTAGAGATAATACCTAAAAGTCTTGATGAAACTAAAACATTCAATAAGTGGTGTGAAAAGTTCGAAGACGAAGGTTCTAGACCAGCTTTGGATTTCTGGATGGCATGGGTTGAATCTGTTTCAGACCCGTTAGGGGGCTTTGTTACAGGGGAAAGCAATGCGATAAAAAATACAGTTGAGAATCAATCAGAAGATGAAAGAAGGAAAGATTTCACACCTGCTTTATCTCCAAAAGACTTGGAATTAGTTTATAAAAAATTGGAAAAAGATCTTGAGACTTTGGAACTTGACACTACTACTATTGCTGATAATAAATCAGAAGACAAACATGTCAACGCTTTACAATCGTTGGGTGAAGGATTAACTCCATTGTACAATATGTTGAGGGAAAAGTTATCACATGCAGATGACAGACGTGGCTTTTTGGACAAAGTAAAATCTATTATTAAGGGTTACAAAAGTTCATTGAAAAATTATAACCAAATTAGGCGAGCATTAACTAGACAAATTAGAGCCCTGACTGGTTCCAGCAATGATGAACGAGTAAAAAATATAATAATTAGTAATGCTCACCTTGAAAGAGGTGTAACAGGGTCAGGTATTCCTGTTGACGAGAACAGTTATACAGTGTTCAATTCTGTTATATTTGATTTTATATTGAATATTATCGGTTCCCAAATACCAGCGCAAAGTACCTACTTGACAACAGCAGCGGAGCAATTTGACGAACAAGACTTGGTTCAACACACGAAATCGCCATTGGTTGTTGGTCTTTTCGACCATCGAGACTCATCTAGTCTATCTGAAACCTCTTTGTCCGAACGCGACCAAAATCCAGCGATGGGGCAAATCTTCAATAAATTATTCCAAAATAAAGAACTCTGGAGTGGAAAGGATAATCCTCTTTATTGCATGAATAGCCTCGGCGGAACAATTTACCTCCAGGATTCGTTATTTGGGGCTAAGGCAAATTCTATGCTGCAAAATAATCCTTATGATACTACAGAACATATTGAAGAACCAGAGGATCTAAAAGAATTGGTTAAAGAGTTTGAGGAACGATGGAATGGTGATGATGATTTACTCGAAACGACTAAAGTTGATAGAGATTCGCTTGAAGAACAATATGGTTGTTCAAGTCTGCACTTCGGGAATTTACTTCGGTGGATTTCTGCGATCGATATAGATACATTATCTCGGATTTTATCTCCTTCATTTAGAAAAAGTTCAGAATCACAATCCACTAGAGTCGCCGAAATCAAGAGAATTGAGGGGAAGTTGAACTCTTGGGAAACATTTTGCCCAGAGTCACCAAAATATGATAATTCTCTATCACGCTCAGACTTTGAACTTGATTCGTTCTCGGAATCTAGCGGCCATATAAATCACGAAATCCTCCATTCATACTTGCCCAAGTTAGGAATTTGGAATGATAATATGCTGAGGTCAGTACCACCTGCATATTTGAACACCTATCTCCCTCCCTTAATGTTAGAAGAACACTTAGAGAACAAATTGGTAGAAAATGAGCTAGAGAGCAAATACTTGGCCGCACTACAAAAGAAGTCGATTTGGAACTTTGACAACAAGTTACTCCCTTTGGGAAAGATGGCTAATACTTCACGTATTAAAAAGATAAATACTGCACTTGATAAAATTGAGTTGCAAGTAATGTCGGTGAAAATTAAAACGAACACCGGAGGAATTGAAAATTTTCCGCTTCTTAGATTACACCCTCGATTACAACGTTATCTTTCAGCATTGAGGTCCTTACCATCTAAATCAGATGATTATTATTTGGCTGCGAGGAGTACTGCGAGTTTGTTGCCGAGGTATTTAATGGCGGATAGCCCAACTCAAAGCATAGGGAGTTATTCTACTCCGGTTTTCCAAAAGGCTGGTGCGATAATGAATTGGTACAGGTATTTGGGATTGCTTCCAGATGAAAAAAGATTTGAGTGGCCAGCATTGTTGAGAATGGTCTTGTTATGCGATGTCACATATGAGGAGTTCAAGTCAAGATTAGGTTCTCTCGCCAAAATTATGTCTGTCGATATAGATGACTTCAAAACTGAAATAACTTCTATACTGGATGTCAAGTATGAGTCTTCAGGATTGGAGATTTATTCTTTACCAGAAAAGGTTTGGGAACAGATGACTGTGTTGCAGAAGAGGATGATTAAAACAATTCCTTTAGCACATAAATTACTTGAGAAATTGCCAGTTACATGGCCGGATGGTAAATCTGCAATTGAATCATGGATGAAAATACTAACAGAAGTTGAGTTAATTGGTGAAGATAAAGAATCTGCTGCTAATATCACTTATCAAGATTCTAATGCAGTAGAAGAAATATTGATGCAATTCCAACTTGCTTTATTCAACGCCAGCGTAGCTGATTCTAAGGATGAAACAGATGAAAAACCACTTCCAGTTCACCATGTCCGGCGCCTGATATATGACGTAACGTCTTATCTGAAAGAAGCATTACTTCAAGCGATGTACCAATCATCTAATTCTAAATCAGAACGTGTGCATTATGAAATGACTGGATTCAGTGATATAATCGCCGGTCAGCCAGGCGGGCTGCTATGTTTGATTCATGACAAGGGCACAAAAATGAATAAATCTAAAGTGCAGCAAACAATTAGACGCAATGTACACCATTCCTTGGGTTATTTGAATACGAATAAAGAATTCTCAACCGCTTCCCGGTTTGGGCCAAACTCAACATCTACATTGGTGATGATGAAAGCTCCAATCAATGAGGCTGCTAGACAGTTTTCACTTGCAATGGGCAGATTAAGCGGTTCTTCCAGAGATGAATATCTAAATAAGACCAAATTACATCCATATGTGTTCTTATATAATCTGCTGTGGTTACCTACTAATATTAACCGCTGGATTCCAGCAAATAATGAGGATTATATACGCCGGTTCCAAATCCCATTGGATGTAATTACAGGGCATTATTCAGATCCTAAAAAGACTATATCATCTATACAATCGGTAATTAGAGAACAGGCCTTTAAAACTGGCGGAGTTAGTTTACCAGAGGTAGACATAAGAGATTTCCAAGGCACTCAGAAGGGTAGTGATTATCGTAATATAGTCAATTTACTTGGAATCATGGCATTGCGCCATCAGCATGTTATTAACTCTAAGGTTTCCGAAGATGAAGAATGTTTATGGGACGGTATTTTACAACTTGAAGAGTTTGAGAGTCTACAAAAAAGACATCTTCGCGAAGGAGAAGCGCTAACTCTCAAATGTTTGGACCCTATTGCTTCCAACGATGACGATGATAATGATGACGAGGATGTAAATCTCTGGGGGGATGACGACGATGACGATGATGACGAAGATATTGACACATTATCCGATAGAGGAAAGGCATGGTTTAATGCTTACAAAAACTGGCTTGATTATTCACTCGTTAATTCAAATGAAAGTGATGATGCTGAGTGATATTCTCAATGATTTTCTATAATTTCTGTAATACTTACTATCAATCTTGGTAAGTATTCAGACGTTGACTCATCGATTGCCTAAATGTTAACAATCTAATTCTCGGTGCTTCTAAATTAACT
>Ga0115000_10003554_pt1 | contig 13025 bp, 10 predicted proteins | sample ArcticOcean_MG_C_6_FD_89690 | JGI IMG/M metagenome (GOLD analysis project Ga0115000, IMG submission 89690) | Marine microbial communities from western Arctic Ocean - ArcticOcean_MG_CB8_128 | ecosystem: Environmental > Aquatic > Marine > Oceanic | place: Arctic Ocean: Canada Basin | collected... | reverse complement strand
TTTAGTTGTATACCCGAAGTGTACTCATCTTCAAGAAAATAAGTATAGGATGCCTTTTTATTCTTTATTACCACGGACATAATGCGAAGGTAAGCTATCTTGTGATGATGATTTTGGACTTAAACAACTCTTCTTTATTCAAATTACCAAAGGTTGAATTACACTGCCATTTAGAACTTGCTTACAGACCTTCGACAATGAAAGAATGGGCTATAGAAGATGGAGATATAGAATCTGATTGCACTGACGAAGAGTTCCAGATGAGGTATATGGTTCTAAAACCTATGGATGATCTACCATCGGTATTAAATAAATTTCTAGTGACGAGAGATAGATTGAAATCTCTTGAGAGACTAGAAAGACTTGCATTTGAGGCTTGTGAGGATATGTACCTTCGTTCAAATGTGAGAATTCTTGAGTTGCGGTACGCTCCAAGCTTCACACTAGAGGTATTCCCAGAATTAGGGGCTGACAATTTACATACTGCCTTTATGAAGGGGTGTACTAGAGCTGAAACTATGTACCCTATGGTTGTGGGATTAATATGTCTTCTACAGCGTATAAAACCGATAAAGGAAAATGAATACTGGTGTGATTGGGCAATTGATCACAAAGGTGAAATTCTTGCATTAGACTTGGCGGATGATGAGGTAGGATATCCTCCCTCACAATTCGCTCATATATTTATGAAAGGGAAAGCAGCAGGCTTAGGGATTACAATTCACGCAGGTGAGCCCTCTGTACCACAAGCTCCCGAGAATATCATCACATCCATTGAACAGCTTGGCGCAGATAGGATAGGACATGGAGTACAGGCCATACACGACGAAAGGGTTATCGAAAAGCTTGTAAGTCTAGGTATAGTTTTAGAACTTTGTCCTACGAGCAATGTGCTGACAAGAGCCGTTGAAGGCGTGAGTGATCATCCACTTAAAAAACTAATGGAACTAGGAGTAAGAACCACAATCAATAGTGACGACCCTGGTGTCATGTGCATAGACCTAATGACTGAGTACTATATTGCTCATGATGTATTAAATATGTCACTTGAACAGTTGAAAACATGCAACACTTGGGCCGCTAACGCTTCATTTATCCCGGAAAATAAAAAGTCCACAGTCTGGGGAAATCTTTAAGTAAATGTTAAGAAAGTATCTAAGTCTATTCACTTCATTATTTTTAATGTACACTTCTTACACTGCCCAAACCCAAACAGTAGGAGTGTTCGTGAATTCACCTCTCTCACAAGACGGATACACGCTATTAGCTCCGGTTAAATCTACTCAAACGTATTTAATTGACAACTGTGGACAGGTTGTAAATCAGTGGACTAGCGAAAACAAAGTGGGGCTTTCAGCATACCTTTTAGAGGACGGAAGTCTTTTAAGAACTGCTCAACTATCGTCACCCGCAGAACCAATGTTCTCTGGCGGAGGCACTGGTGGCCGAATAGAGCGCTTTAGCTGGGAGGGCGAACTTATTTGGTCTATGAATTTTGCAGATACGATGTACCACTCACATCACGATATAGAGATGATGCCTAATGGCAACATCCTTGTTATCTTATGGGAAAGTCATAGCTATGAAGATGCTCTTGCTGTAGGGAAAAACTCTAACAATACTGGCAATGCTGTTTGGTGCCCACAGATAGTTGAAATATCTCCAACTGGATTAATTGGTGGTGAAATCGTTTGGTCGTGGTCAGCTTGGGATCATTTAATTCAGAATACTGACCCTACCCTTCCAAATTTCGGCGTGATATCCGATAACCCGCGTAAATTTAACATTAACTACACTACAGGTAGCGGACTGTCTAATGAAGCATCAGATTGGATGCATTGCAACTCGGTTGATTACAATTCTGAGTTAGACCAAATAATTGTTAGCTCGGCTAAGTTCAGTGAGTTTTGGATTATAAACCACAACACAACTACAGAGGAAGCAGCTTCTACAGCGGGTGATCTACTTTACCGATATGGGAACTCTGCGGCATATGAAACAGGAAACTCCGAAGATCAGTTAATGTTCCACCAACACGATGCTCAGTGGATAGAAGACGGTTCTATTCTTGTTTTTAACAACGGAAAACAAAGGCCAGAAGGCGAGTTCAGCTCCGTTGAAATTATACAATTGCCTACTATAGAGAATGGCACCTACCCTATTGAGGCTGGACAAGCGTTTTCACCTTCAAGTTACTCATGGCGCTATCCAGAAACGTTAAACTCTTCATTTTATGCTCAGAATATATCTGGCGCGAGTAGGCTACCAAATGGCAACACCCTCATCTGTAATGGACCGGCTGGGTATGCTTTCGAGGTGACACCAACTGAGGAAATTGTTTGGGACTACTTGAACCCTGTTTCTGGTTTTGGTCCAGCTATTCAGGGTCAGGACCCTGGCAATAATGCAATGTTCCGAGTAACGAAACACGAACCAAGCTATGCAGCCTTTATAGGTAGGGATATGACTCCGGGGGAACCACTTGAAGGAAATGGCTGGGATACAGGATGCATTATTTCTTTATCTGACATCTACAATGTCACTTCAGACATAGAAATCTCCCCTAATCCGTCATCTGGTATTATTCACATTGGAATTTCAGATGATCTAATAGGTTTTGATGTTATAATTTACGACTTGAGGGGTGTTGAGGTTTGGTATAAAGAAGGGGGATTATTAGATGGGAAATCTTTCATAGATTTAAACTTCTTAAGTAAAGGGTCCTACCTTCTTGTGATCAAATCAGCATTTACGGTTAAGTCTTCAATCATTATGATTCAATAATCGCCATGAGTTCATCTATTAAAATCGAAAACAAAGGGGCAGTAAGACACCTAACTTTCAATAGACCGCAAGCTTTTAATAGCTTTGACAGAGAGATGGGTAAATCATTCCAAGAAGCGTTAGATGCTGCTGCTGTTGATGATAGCGTGAGGTGTATTGTGATTACAGGAGAGGGAAAAGCTTTTTGTGCTGGTCAAGACCTGAAAGAAATTACAGCTCCCGATGCACCAGATTTTAAAATCATAGTTGAGGAAACTTACAACGCGAGTATTAGACGGATTTGCGCAATGCCTAAACCTATTATAGCCGCTGTTAATGGTGTAGCTGCTGGAGCCGGAGCAAACATAGCGATTGCCTGCGGCCTTACTATTGCCACCGATAGCGCTTCCTTTATACAGGCTTTTTCAAAAATCGGACTCATACCCGATAGTGGCGGAACCTGGTGGCTACCTAGATTAGTTGGCATGCAACGGGCCAAAGCAATGGCATTCTTTGGAAATAAGGTTCCAGCAAGTGAGGCTGAAGCTATGGGCTTGATTTACAAGTGCGTGAGTGACGAATTATTTGAAGACGAAATTGAGACCACTAGTCAGAAACTATCTGCTATGCCTACATTCGCATTAGGACTAACAAAGTCGGCTTTCCACAAAGGAATGTCCTGCGATCTTAACACACAGCTAGCAAGGGAATTAGATTATCAATTCCGCGCTGCTGACTCAGAAGATTATCACGAGGGGGTGAATTCTTTCCTTGAAAAGAGATCTCCTAAATTTAAAGGCAAATAAACCTATATAGTTTGTAAGGCCCGGAAATAGGTTACTGCCGATAAAGCAGCAGTTTCTGTCCTTAGTCTGCTGTCGCCTAGACTGATTTCGACTCCTCCCTTCTCCATCATAATTCTCACCTCTTCTTCTGTGAAGTCTCCCTCTGGACCTATAGCTATACAGGCAGATTGGTCTTTAGCAAGAGCGTGAAGTAAGTGTTTTTTATCTCCCTCAAAAGAAGGCATACAGTGCGCTACACATAACTTTTCAGATTCTTCAACCAGTTCGAGCGCTACATCTAAGGAACATGCAGGCTCTAATACTGGGAGCCACGTTCTTCGGGATTGTTTCATCGCTGAAACTAAAACCTTACTCCATCTATCAAATTTCTCTACCCTCCTTTCTGATCTTTTACACCAAACAGGAATGACCCTATCCACGCCTATCTCAACGGCTTTCTCTAAAAACCATTCGAATCTATCAGTCTGTTTCGTGGGGCAGACAATTATAGTCAAACTAGGGGTTGGAGCGGGTTTGGAATTAAGTTTGGCAACCTCAATAATGCAGGTCCGTTTTAATACCTCTAGTATTTTACCATCTGCGTAATTGCCCTTACCATCAATTAGCAGGAACTTGTCTCCAACATGAGCACGTAAAGCTTTGATTGCGTGACGTGCCTCATCATCTGGCAACTCAAAGCGGCCAACATTGAGGTTAGGGACATACAACGATCTCACTAGCTTGCGCTTACTGCAACCTTAGGGCCACCTAATCTCATCGCGTCTGTCGCAGTATTATCAAACTTAGAGAAATTATTCACGAATCTCTTAGCTAGATCAAGCGCTGCAGCATCGTAGGCAGCTTTGTCTGACCAGGTTTCTCTAGGTGTTAGAACCTCCTGAGGAACATCTGGACAAGAGGTAGGAACTTTTAATCCGAATACTTCATCGGTTCTCATATCACTTTCCTGAAGTTTTCCTTCCAATGCAGCTGTAATCATAGCCCTTGTGTAACGAAGTTTCATCCTCGCCCCTACTCCGTAACCTCCACCTGTCCATCCTGTATTTACAAGCCAAATCCTAACCTTATGCTTCTCAATACGTTCACCTAACATATGAGCATAATCCGTAGCAGCTAGAGGTAAGAATGGAGCACCAAAGCAGGCTGAAAAAGTTGTTTGTGGTTCCACCACTCCCTCCTCTGTACCTGCAACCTTAGCAGTATACCCACTTATAAAGTGAAACATTGCTTGGTTAGAATCTAAACGGCTAATAGGAGGTAAAACTCCGAAAGCATCACATGTTAAAAAGAACACATCCGTGGGATGTCCTCCCAATCCGCTTTCAACTGCTCCAGGAATAAAGTCAACGGGATAGGACACGCGTGTATTAGGAGTGATGCTATCATCCTCGTAATTAGGTGTAATGCCGTCTTCATGAAAGCCTATGTTTTCTAAGAGAGCTCCATATTTAATAGCGTTGAAGATTTGGGGTTCACCTTCTGGACTGAGGTCTATAGTCTTTGCGTAACAACCTCCTTCCATATTAAACACACCTGAATCTGACCAGCCGTGCTCATCGTCTCCAATCAGGCTTCTCAAAGGATCGCTACTAAGAGTCGTTTTACCAGTACCGCTCAAACCGAAGAATACAGCTACATCTCCTGTCTCTCCAACATTAGAAGAACAGTGCATTGGAAGTACACCATGTACTTCTGGCAACTCGAAATTCATCACAGAGAACATTCCTTTCTTTATCTCACCTGTATATCCACTTCCAGCAACTATAATAGTTTTACGAGTAAAGTCAATTGCACTCACGTTACCTCTTCGGCAGCCATGACGCTCAGGGTCAGACTGGAAACCTGGTGCACAGACAATATGCCATACTGGATTAGCTAACATTAGCTCCTCCGCGTTTAAACGCAAGAACATATTATAAACGAATAGGCTAGACCAAGACTTCTCTGTAATTACCCTCACGTTTATACGAGTGTCAGAATCAGAACCTACGGCTGCGTCTCTAACGTATACATTCATACCGTTCAGATATTCTTGTACATCAGAAAGTAAATTACCGAAATGCTCGCTTGACATAGACTGATTAATCTCACCCCAATCAACTCGCAAGTTAGTTTTATCGTCACCGACAATAAATCTATCCTTAGGAGAACGGCCTGTAAACTTGCCTGTATTAATCGAAAGAGCTCCTGCGTCAGTTAATACTCCTTCTCCACGTAAGAGAGTTTGTAAAATAAGTTTCGATGGGGGAAGATTCCAGTGAGCGCTAGCTACACCTTCAAGTCCAATAGCTTCTAGCGAATCCCTTAGTGGGGTGATTCCGTTATGCTTCATGTTTTAGGAAATGTTAATGTTAAATTCCTCCCACAAAGATACAAGTAACATTTTCTAATCGATTCATATTTGTTCACAACCTGTCCACGTAAACAATTATATTTGCTCAATGAGAAAAATGACAACACTAATTATGGGTTTGGTCTTTATCAGCATAATTTCATGCGAAAGCAGCTCTAGCTCTAAATTAGACAATAATGACGGCAACAATTCTGAGTCTCCAATAGGAAGAGAACTCAGTGATGCCGAAAAGAACGGGGTGAGGTTGTTAAAAAGGCGTCAGGAGCAGAAAAAAAATGCAGAGGCTATTGTAGAAGGTAACACGACAACCACATACCGGTATTTAGTGAGTTCGGACGACTATCCCATCTTCACTACGCTGATGCAGAAATCATCTATATCTAAACACATACATGCAAATAATGTCACTGTGCTAGCACCTGTTGATGAAGCATTTGACAACTTCATAAGATATGAGGATTTACTTCTTCCTGGAAACGAAGCACTACTAGATGAGTTCATAAGCTATCACGTTATAAATACTTCTCTAGAATACAAACAATTCAGTCAAGGGGCTAGCTGGGAGGTGCATGCTGGGGTCACTCTTGAACTAAACCGATCTGGAGGGATAAGTTTCAATGGAGCCCACGTTAGATTTGGAAGCATTGGGACTGATGGTGGTAGTATTATCGGCATGGATGACATCATATACACACCTCAATTTGAAAAATAATATTATGAGAGGAGCTATAATCGCTATATATGGATTACTCCTGAATTTTAATCTTTTCTGTCAGTGGGATTATGGCTTTGTTGAATCTACTATACCTGTTATTATTAATGCAGACACACTAGAAAATCCATGGTCTGGCGGATTAACTGCTCCGCAGTGGTCACCCATAGACTTTGACGAAGATGGCGATCAGGATCTCTTTGCTTTTGATAGAGACGGATATCGATTGCTGGCGTTCGAGAGGACTAATGAAGGATGGAAGTATCGTCCTCAGTGGGTTGAAGGATGGCCAGAACTACAAGAATGGTGCTTATTGCGTGATTACGATTGCGACGGGAAAGAAGATATTTTTACCGGCTTCCAAAACGGGATTTACGTCTATCGTAACGTGACCGTGGACCCTGACTTTCCACAATTTGAGGCAATAGCCACTCCCCTTCTAGCTAACTACGATTTCGTGTCCGGAGCGGAGTTGATTCCAGTCGTTTGCTTAGGCCTAGATATTCCAGCTATTTTAGATATAGACAATGATGGTGATATAGACATCATTTCCTTTACAGAAACTTCATCAACTCTTTACAAATACGAAGGACTTTCAAGTTGTGGCCTAGACATGGAATGCACTAACCGTTGTTATGGAATGTTAGCTGAGGCATCAGAAAACAATGCCTTATTCATTGGAGATGAATTCGATTGTTCATACAATGTCGTTGACCCAAGAGATGGTCGTCACGCAGGTGGCTCATTAACGTGTTTACAATTAGACAACCAGGGACCGTTAGACTTGTTAATAGGAGATGTGACCTACCCAACAATTATCTCCGTGTTATTAGACGACGCTGTTAACGGCTTAGACAGCGCCTCTTTTATAGACCTTCAGTTTCCATTATTTACTGGAGGATTTGAAGCACTTGACTGCCCACGCTTTCCTACAGGATACCACATAGATGTAGACAATGATGGAGGTAGAGACCTACTATTCAGCCCTAACACTTATCTAGAAACTGATGATGATGCAAGTGTATATTATTTCAAAAACACAGGAGAAGATTTAGATCCAGTATGGGAGTTCGAAACTGATGTCTTCTTACAAGAAGGAATGATTGACTTAGGTCGAGGAGCTTATCCTGTTCTAATTGATTTAAACAACGATGGATTAACTGATCTAGTTATATCAAATAAGGAGCGATATAATGGGGTAGGAAACACTCCATCATCCATAATTATATTTCAAAATACCGGCTCATTAGAGCATCCTGAATTCGAGCACTTTCAACCTGACACTATAGATGTCTCAACTTATGGAATCGAAAGTTCCGATCCAGCTTTGGGAGATATAGATGGAGATGGTGACATAGACATAATTGTCGGTGACGAGATGGGTAGACTGCACTTATATATCAACACTGCAGGACAAGGTGAATGGCCTGTTTATGTTATAAGCGACTTATCGATTTCAGATGCCTCAGGTGAGACCATAGATGTGGGTCAATTCGCATCTCCTCAACTCATAGACTTAGACAATGACGATTTATTAGATTTAGTTGTCGGTGAAAAAAATGGCCTTCTCAATATTTTCTTTAATTGTGGTAGCTCATCAACCCCGTCTTGGTGTCAACTAATAACCGACAACTTTGCAGAGGCATGGGGAAATATTTATGTAACAAACGCCCTCGGTATTAATGGATATAGTAATCCATCACTTTACTCCGATGAAAATGGAATTCACATACTAGTAGCAAATGAAATAGGAGCTGTCCAATACTTCGGGTTAGTTAGTGAAGATTGGGAAGAGGAGATATTCGAAGTTTCCGAAAACGTGTTAGAATCAGTTTCTGGATATCGGTCAGGGAGTTCTTTTTCAGACTTAAATAATGACGGCAAGGTAGATTGCATCATGGGTATACAGAATGGTGGATTAAGATGCTACCTTGGATCGGACTCAGCAAACATCGGAATCCCTGATATTAACTTCAACACGGTTGATATACTCACTGTTTATCCGAACCCGAGTGCTTCTGTTTTAAACTGGAAGATTAAGAATACTTATACTACAAGTTCGAGTATTGAAGAATTTCAAATCGTAGTTAGGAACACAATGGGAGTAGTTTTTAGTCGCACACCTTCAACAGTTGAAGGTAGCATTGACACAAGTAATATGGCTCCAGGATTATATGTTATCTCAATAGAAAAAACTAGAAGCCAGCACTCTCAGTGTGGACCTCCCGTTCTTTGGGTAAAACTTTAATATATCCGTAATGTGTCTTAACTAAGCAAACGCTTAATTATTCATTCCGTCTAGGATAGCCTTTACTTCTCTTACAGCTTTTTCACTGTCAGCTAGCATAGCTCTTTCTTCTTCGTTAAGATCAAGCTCGATGACTTTCTCAACTCCATTCTTTCCTAGTATTACTGGAACTCCAAGGTACATATCTGAAATACCGTACTCTCCAGTCATCCATACACAAGCAGGGAAAACTCTACGTTGGTCTCTCACAATAGCTTCTACCATTTGGGCTGCAGCAGCACCAGGAGCATACCAAGCAGATGTACCTAGTAAATTAACTATTTCACCTCCACCCTTCTTAGTGCGGTCGACAATCTTGTCTAGTGTGTCAGAATCGATTAACTCAGTAACTGGGATACCTCCGACTGTGGTGTATCGAGGAAGTGGAACCATAGTGTCTCCGTGACCTCCCATCAAAACAGCTTGAATATCTTTAGGGCTCACATCGAGAGCTTCGGCTAAGAAAGAGCGGTAACGAGCGGTATCAAGTATGCCAGCCATCCCTATAACTTTAGTCGAATCCACACCCGCATTTAAATATGCACAGTATGTCATCACATCAAGTGGATTTGATACAATTACCAGAATAGCGTTAGGGCTGTACGCCATTATTTGGGTAGTAACCGATTTTACAATTCCGGCATTAGTAGCGATTAGATCATCGCGAGTCATACCTGGTTTACGAGGCAAACCAGAAGTTATAACTACTACATCAGACCCTGCAGTCTTCGTGTAATCGTTAGTAGAACCTACAGTTTTAGTGTCATAAAGATTAATAGGTGAAGTTTCCCAAATATCGAGCGCTTTGCCTTCAGCAAAACCTTCCTTGATATCGAGTAATACAACTTCATTAGCAATCTCGCGTGTTGCGAGAACATTTGCACAAGTAGCGCCTACATTTCCAGCGCCTACAACAGTAACTTTCATATTGAGAAATTTGGGTTGGGGAATGCAAAAATACAGGGAAGTTGATAGTTGTTGAAACAAATAGGCACCTATTTTCGTTAACTATATGCTAGATTTATCAACGATTAATAATTCCAACATGAACCCCAGTACATTTATCTGCTTAATCGCTCTTGTAATTACTCCATTTCACAATGCGATTTCCCAACCTGGCAGTCTTCCTACAGCCGATACATCAACAGTATCAGGTGTTCCTGGGGAGGATTACAACTTAGTAAATAGCAGTGAAGAAAAGGATGGCTTGTGGATTAGGGTTTGGGAGAACGGTAGCCTGTACTACACAGGAGAGTTTTCAAACGGAGATCCTGTAGGGAAGTTTTTATACTTCTACGAATCTGGTGAGCTAATGTCTTCTTTAGATCATTCTGTAACAGAAACCGCTGCCATTCACTACCGCCGAAATGGTTCTGTTCAAGCCTCAGGATATTACCTACCATCAATTAGTGAAGAAACACCTTTGAAAAATGGTTCATGGGGGTTTTACAATGACAGCTCTCAACAACTCAGATCTGAATCATATACTAGCGGTGAGTTAGATGGAGCTTATTGGGTTAAGGATAAAAATAGTCGATTAATAGAAGAGGGTTTTTATAAGATGGGAGAACGCGATGGAGCTTGGGTGACTTACTTCGACAACGGTTCCATAAGACAACATATAAATTATTTAGAAGGAGAATTAGAAGGAGAATTCACTTCGTATTATTCTAATGGAGTGTCTAAAATTAAAGGTGAATATTTCGAAGGCAAGGAAGAAGGCTCCTGGAAAACTTATTCTGAAAAAGGAGAGCTAGAATTGATAATAAAATTTCAGTTTGGGAAGAAGATAGAAGAAATTAGAATCAATGGTGTATTTGAGGATGTTTTTGCTGATGGAAGGTCCATGAGTGAGTATACGTTCAGACATAAAGAATTAGATGGACCATACAGAATATGGTATGATCAGGGTGAATACGTAATAGAATCATTTACTGATTCACAGACAGGCGAACAGTTACAAAAAAGGGTGCTTATTGGAATCCAAGTCAAAGAGGAAGGGGCGTATAAAAATGGTCTTTTAGACGGACCCGTTTATCATTACACTAAAACTGGCCAGCTGATTAGAACTGACAACTACAAAGGGGGTGTTATTCAATAACCATACTTACCCTTCCACAAGGATTTAAGTTGATCCCGCATTTGCTTTTCCCTGGGGTTATTTCCCGGATTGTAGATCTGTTTACCCTGAAGGCCTTCCGGCATACACTCTTGAGAACTAAACCCACCTGTAGAGTTGTGGTCGTATTCATATCCTTTTCCATATCCTAGATTACCCATAAGTGCTGTAGGTGCATTTCTGAGATGCAATGGCACGGGTAAATCTCCCGTTTCTGAAACTATTTGTTGAGCATTCTTTATGGCCATATATGAAGCATTACTTTTAGGGCTACTAGCTAGGTAAACGACACATTGAGAGAGAAGTATCCTAGATTCTGGCCAGCCTATTCTCTCAACTGCCTGAAAGGTTGATGTAGCTAGCACCAAAGCCGTAGGGTTAGCATTTCCAATATCTTCTGAAGCTGCAATCAATAATCTTCTTGCAATAAATTTAGCATCCTCCCCTCCTTCGACCATCCTCGCTAAATAGTACAGAGCAGCATTAGGGTCACTCGCTCTAATACTTTTAATAAACGCACTTATAATATCATAATGAGCCTCTCCTCCTTTATCATAACCTGTAGGTAGATTTTGGATTAGTTCTCGAACTCCTTTGTTAGTTATCTTAACAATACCTGTGGGAGTATTAGCTACAACCATTTCTAGCACATTCAACAACCTTCTAGCATCTCCGCCACTAGCCCTCATTAAGTCATCTTTCTCAGACACTTTAATCTTGCGCAGTTTCAAAACAACATCCTCTTTTATAGCCTGATCTATTAATTTCAGCAACTCATCGTGACTAAGATTTTCGAGAACGTATATCTGGCACCTTGACCTCAAAGCTGGAATAACTTCGAAAGAAGGGTTCTCAGTGGTAGCTCCAATTAATGTAACCCAACCTTGTTCAACAGCCCCTAAAAGACTATCCTGTTGGGACTTAGAAAACCTGTGTATTTCATCTATAAATAGTATAGATTTACCTGCAAACAACCCACCCTTTTTAGCACTAGCAATCACCTCTCTAACTTCTTTAACGCCACTATTAATTGCTGAAAGCTGATGAAACGGTAATTTTACTTTAGCTGCTAAAATCCTAGCTAAGGTTGTCTTACCTACTCCAGGTGGACCCCATAATATCATAGAAGGGAGAGTGCCGTTTTCTGCTGCTTTACGCAAAACAGCAGTTGGGCCTACTAGATGGGTTTGGCCTAGATAATTATCCAGATCCTTAGGACGCATCCTCTCAGCTAAAGGCTTAACCTCACCTACATCAATGATATGTCTGGATGTATTTATGTCCACGATTCAAACTTACAGAACTTTCTTTTATGAAGCACATCTCCTTCTGGTCTTAAGTGTTTCCATCTATTATGAGACCAAAGCCAGTTACCAGGTTCTTTCATTATTTCTTCCTCTAAAAGCCCTAAACATCTATCTAAAACCTCACCCTTTTCCACACTGTTTATATCCTCTAAGACTAATTTAAAATCTAGTTCATATCTACCTCTAGAAGTTCTTTTGACAGCAGCGTAAACAACAGCAGCATCATATCTCTTAGTGTAGTTATCTAATCCAGCAAAAAAAGGCGTTTCAACCCCTAGAAATGTAGTCCACCAAGCTCGGTTAGGATTGGGTGGACTTTGGTCAAATACATAACCTACTAAAGCTGGTCCACTTCCTGCTTCTTTTCTAGCATCCATCCATTTTCGACTTTCACTCATCTCCATAATAGTCATACCGGCCCTACTCCGTGAGGTTTTCATTGCCTTATCTATAACTTCATTACTTAACGTTTTATATATCGCTCCAGTTTCAAATCTAACGAGACCAGGCAAGGCCAATCCATAAATCTCCCAATTAGCCATATGACCAGCTGCAAGAACTACATTTCTCCCTTCGTCATATAGTTTGTGTAACACTTCGGCATTCACTAAATCCACTCTGTGTCTAGCTTCCTCTTCCCTCAAAGAGAATATCTTAAGAGATTCAACAACAATATCG
>Ga0115000_10003553_pt1 | contig 13026 bp, 10 predicted proteins | sample ArcticOcean_MG_C_6_FD_89690 | JGI IMG/M metagenome (GOLD analysis project Ga0115000, IMG submission 89690) | Marine microbial communities from western Arctic Ocean - ArcticOcean_MG_CB8_128 | ecosystem: Environmental > Aquatic > Marine > Oceanic | place: Arctic Ocean: Canada Basin | collected... | reverse complement strand
GCCGCTCGGAGATCGGCCGCTACCTTTGAATCCTTTTTGCGTGTCCCGAGGGTCCTACCGACTGTTCTTCCTCCATTGTGATGGAGGAGCTCCGGACAGTTTCTTAAACCATTGCGAGAGGTGGAATGTAGAGTCGAAGTTGAGCAGATTGGCGACTTCGCCGATTGAAAGGTCGGTTTCGCTGAGCAAACGTTTCACGCGTTCGAACCGTAACTGCGTGTGGTACTGTTTGGGACTGAAGCCCGTGTATTTTTTGAAGAGTCGCCGAAAATAGGTGTAGCCTACATTGAGTTCATCCGCGAGAGCCTCGACAGATAGGTTGGTATCCGTCCGTTCGCGCAGTAGAAACGATGCTTGGCGAACGACTGCACGCATCGGTTGATTCTCCTCTTCCTGGCGTAATGGAAGGCTTGTTGCGAGCGCCAGAATTTGTAAAATCGAAGCAGCCGCGATGCGTCGAAATCCAAGGGCTTCATTTTTGACTTCGTCGAGAACTAATTGAAATAGAGCTAGGATGGAGTCGTGGTGACCCACTTCGAAAAAGGGTTGTTGGCGATTGATGACTCCCGTTTCGAGTAGGCTCTGCGGGATCGGGCCGTCGAAACCGATCCAATGTTCCTGCCAGCCGGTTTCGGGAGAGGGACGGTAGCGATGCCAAACTTCGGGAAATAGGAGGAATATGAAGGGAGCTTTGAGCTCTTGAGCTGAGGTCTCGGCCGTCTCGATCAGCCCGGATCCGTGGGTGATGTAGAGGACTTGGAATGCGGGCAACGAGCGTCCTTTCTCCCAATCGAGGGCATAGTCGCTGGGATGTTCGCTAGATGGATAGGATTGGTTCGGCTCAATGTTCGCCTGGCCGGCGCCCAACACCCGGACGTTCCAGGCGGATGGCTCCTCGGATTGAGGGAGGTAGGAAAATGAGTCGGAGATCATTGTGTCAGAATATGTATATAAAGAGTCAGTTTGTCGATGGATTTTTAGTGGGAGAATCACTAGAGTACTGTTCATGAAAGAACAGGCTATCGCATCGTTGGACGCTTTGAGAATCGAACTGCCCTCTTGGGGCTTTGCGGATACGGGAACGCGGTTCGGCAAATTCCTGCAGGACGGTTCGGCAATCGATACGGCTGACAAGTTCGCGGACGCGGGAATGGTGAATCGATTAACGGCTTGTTGCCCAGCAGTGGCGGTACATGTACTGTGGGATTTCAACGAAAACCAAGATGGAGCCAGCGTCGCGGCGATCGCTGCTAAGAACGGGGTGGAGATTGGTTCGATCAACGCGAATTTGTTTCAGGATCAGGAATACAAGCTCGGTTCATTTGGAAACCCGGAAGCAGCTATTCGCCAGCGGGCGTTGCAGCACAGTCTCGATTGCATCCAATTGGGCAAGGATGTGGGAAGCGACCTTTTCACGCTTTGGTTTGCGGATGGAACGAATTATCCGGGACAGGATAGCATTCGAGATCGAAAGCGTCGTTTTCAGGAAGGTTTGCGGGCTTGTCATGAACGTTTGTCTGAATCGCAAGTTATGCTGGTCGAATACAAACCTTTCGAACCGGCGTTTTACCACACCGATATAGCGGATTGGGGCATGTCGTATTTGCTGTGCAAGGACGCTGGACCGCAGGCCAAAGTGCTTGTCGATACGGGACATCATTATACGTCGCAGAATATCGAGCAGATCGTGGTCTGGCTTTTGGATGAAAACATGCTCGGCGGCTTTCATTTTAATGATCGCCGATATGCGGATGACGACCTGACTCTGGGATCGATCGATCCGTACCAGGTTTTTAGGATCTTTAATGAGATCCATGGCTTTGCGGAAGACGAGGGGGGGTATCCGGACATCGCTTATATGGTGGATCAATCCCACAATTTGAAACCGAAGATCGAAGCTATGATTCAGACTGTCATGACGGCGCAAGATCTGTGGTTGAAGGCGGCTTTGGTTGATCGAGATGCTCTTAAGAAGCATCAGCGTGTAGGAGCCATCGTCGACGCGGAGAACGTGCTGAAGACAGCCTTTAATACGAATGTAGACGGACTTCTCGCCGATTGGCGGGCAGAACGGGGCGTCGAAGCGAATCCGCTAGAAGCGTACCGAGCATCAGGATACGGGGAATCAATCGCCAAGGAACGCTCTCAACGACGCAAGGATTTGGGGATTCAATCCGGAGCGGCGTATGCGTAAAGGTAGCGGCCGATCTCCGAGCGGCCATAGTTTGGAAATGAATATGGTCGCTCGGAGATCGGCCGCTACCTGATGTGAGAATTGGAGATTAAAGAAAATTTAAATTTTAATAAATTAATATAATGAATACAAAATCGACGAAATTCGCTCCAAGCGACTACCGGCATGTGAATTACCTTTGGGATGAGGAAAAGGTGAAGGGCATGTCTCCTTTGGAGCGGCTTGTATACCGTTCGAACATCCTTGGATCTGATTTGCGGATAACGAATACAGGAGGAGGCAATACGTCTTCGAAGTGTTTCGAGGTTGATCCTATGACTGGCGAATCGGTTGAAGTGATGTGGGTGAAGGGGTCTGGCGGAGACTTGCGTACTGCAAAGAACGAGAATTTTTCCTCGCTCTATCAAAGCCAAGTCCTGGCTTTGGAGAAGCTTTACCGAGAAGCTCCCGACAGCGGAGTAAAGACTGAGGTCGAAGACTCGATGGTGCAGATGTATAAGCACTGTACCTTTAACTTAAACCCGCGTCCTTCGTCTATCGATACGCCTCTGCACGCTTACGTACCGTTCAATCATGTTGACCATATGCACCCGAACGCTGTCATCGCGATTGCCGCTGCGGAAAATGGCGAAGCGCTGACGAAGGAAATTTACGGCGATGAAGTGATTTGGACCGAATGGCAACGTCCCGGCTTCGATCTGGGATTGATAATGCGCGACGTCATCGCGGCGAACCCGCAGGCGAAGGGAATCATGATGGGCCAACATGGAATCATCAATTGGGCGGATGATGACAAGGAGTGTTACGATTTGACCTTGGACTTGATTGAGATGGCGGCCCGATTCATCGAGGAACGTGAAGCAAATAAGACTGTTTTTGGCGGGGCAAAAGTGGAAGCGCTTTCAGAGGAGCAAAAGCGTGAAGTTTTGATTGAGGTTTTGCCATGGCTTCGTGGAAAAGTGAGCCAGGAAAAGCGTTTGATTGGAACCGTTCAGTCAGGCGAGCGTATTTTGGACTTCGTTAACAGTGTCGACGCGGAGCGTCTTTCGGAATTGGGCACGAGCTGTCCGGATCACTTTTTGCGGACGAAGATTAAGCCGCTTTTCGTAGAATGGAATCCGCAGGCCAAAGCCGATTCATTCGCGGATGCGATTGAGGATTTGAAGGCATTATTGGCAGATGGCTTGGAACAGTACGTTGCCGACTACGGAGAATATTACGAGCGCTGCAAGCGTCCCACTTCACCTGCGTTGCGGCAATCAGTGCCGACGGTAGTGTTGATTCCGGGAATCGGTATGATTGCCTGGGGTAAAAGCAAGAGCGAGTCGCGCGTTACGGCGGAATTCTACAACTGCGCGATTGAAGTGATGCGCGGCGCGGAGACAGTCAATCGTTACCGAGCGCTTCCTGAGCAGGAGGCTTTTGATATTGAGTACTGGCTCATGGAAGAAGCGAAGCTGATGCGCATGCCTCCCGAGCAGGCATTGGCTCGCCAGGTAGTTGTTGTCATCGGAGCGGGCAATGGAATTGGCAAGGAATTGTGCCACCGAATTTGCGGTGAAGGCGCTCACATTGTGAGTGTTGACCTTAAAGAAGATGCGGCTTTGGCAACGGCTAATGAAATTACGGGAATCGTAGGCGAAGGTATTGGGATTTCCGGTACAGGAATTTCGGCTTGTGGGCCAGCGATTGGGCTGAGCGCGAATATTACGGATCGCTCGTCGATTTCCGCGATGTTGGAAGAAGCTATTCTCGCTTATGGCGGGGTGGATTCCGTGGTCGTGACCGCTGGCATATTCGTGCCGCCGAGCGTGACGGGCGATATCTCGGACGACGCGTTCTCATTAACATTCGATATCAATGTCAAAGGTGGATACTTGTCGGCCAAATCCGTGTACGAGAAAATTTTCGCAAAGCAAGGGTTGCGGAGTAATATTGTGTTAACGACCAGCGCGAACGCAGTTGTATCTAAAAAAGGCAGCATTGCTTACGATACGAGTAAAGCGGCTGCGAATCATCTCGTTCGCGAACTAGCGGTCGAGTTGTCGCCATTGACGCGTGTTAATGCGGTGGCTCCTGCGACCGTGGTAAAAGGGAGTACAATGTTTCCTCGAGATCGCGTAATCGCTTCGCTTGCGAAATACGAAATTGAATACAGCGAATCGGAGAGCGACGATTCATTACGGGATAAGCTGGCGAATTTCTATGCTCAACGAACGCTGACGAAATCGGCGATCACTCCGTCAGACCAAGCGGAAGCGATCTACTTGCTTTTGACGAATTCTCTAAGCAAGACAACCGGCCATGTAATACCAGTCGATGGTGGATTGCATGAAGGGTTTTTGAGGTAGGGGTGTCGTGAATGTAGGGCCGACGCTTGCGCCGTGCCGCGATAGGATATTGGTGATCTAACAACGCGGCATGGCGCAAGCTCCAGTCCTACGATTGAAATTTTGAAACTCAAATTAGACGAATGAAACAAAGCAGCGTTTATTTGGCTGTCGACTTGGGCGCGACAAGCGGTCGAGTGATGGCAGGGGTTTGGTTGGCGGATTCCCAAACTTTAGATTTGGAGGTTGTTAATCGATTCCCGACTTCGACCACGAAGATCAACGGTAGCCTGGTCTGGGACATCCTGGATATTTTCAATTCGATTAAGAAGGGCCTAGGAGAGGCCGCTCGTTTATATGGCGATCGAATAGAGAGTATCGGGGTTGATTCCTGGGGGGTTGATTACGCTTTGATTGATTCGTGCGGCGCGATATTGGGGAATCCGTATCACTATCGCGATTCGAGGACGGATGGGATGCAGTCGGAAGTCCAGAAACATGTTTCCAAAGAAGAAATATATTCGGAGACTGGAATTCAGTTCCTTTTTTTCAATACGATCTACCAACTGTATTCGGAAGTGATTGGCGATGTGGGGGCGATTCGTTCGGCTCGCCGGATTCTTTTTATTCCAGATCTGATCAGCTACTGGCTTTCGGGAAGTATGCATCAGGAGCGGACGATCGCTAGTACGAGCCAGTTGCTGAACCCGAAGACGGGCGTGTGGTCTCAGGTCCTGCTCGAGTCTCTCGATTTAATGCCAGGACTTTTTATGCCGGTAGTCGAACCGGGAACGATTGTGGGCGTTGCCAAGCCAGAAATCAGGAAGGAAACGAAGCTGGGCGAGGTCCCGATTGTGGCAGTTCCGGGGCACGATACGGCGAGTGCATTTGTTGCTTTACCGGGCAATCGATCGGGCTACGCGATCATGAGTTCGGGGACTTGGTCGTTGATCGGGCTTGAACTGAAGCAGCCGCAGCTTGGCAGGGAAGCATTAGTGGATGGATTTTCAAACGAGATAGGCTATGACGGGACAGTTCGATTTCTGAAGAACATTTGCGGGATGTGGCTGATCGAGGAATGCCGTCGTAGCTGGGCCGAGCTTGGGCGCGAGTACGAGTACGATGAGATCGTCGCCATGGCGGAGGCGTCTCCGAGGATGCAATCGTTGATAGATCCGGACGCGCCCGAATTCGCAGCTCCCGAGGATATGCTGGTAAGTATCGCAGCGTTTTGTCGGCGAACAGGGCAGGCAACCCCGGAAAGCGATGCTGCTATGGTTCGTTGTATATTCGATAGTTTGGCTCTAAAATATCGCTATGTATTTAGAAAACTTGAGGCGTACTCACCGGAGCCTTTGCAGGGTTTGTACATGCTGGGTGGCGGAGCTCGGAACCGTTTGCTAAACCAGTTGACCGCGGATGTCCTGGGAGTCTCAGTCGTGACGGGACCTGCAGAAGCTACGGCGATCGGCAGTATCGCGGTGCAAATGATCTCGACGGGTGCTTTGGAGAACCTTAGTTCGGCGCGGGATGTCATTGGGAATTCATTCGCTTCCGAAGTTTTCGAACCCTCTGTTAACGATCAATTCGATGATGCGGTGATTCGATTTGAGAAACTGTTGGTTTCTTAGGAAATACTAGAGAAATACAAAATTGATCTATCTCTAACCTGTAGGAGCGGGTTTACCCCGCGATTAGCATTGCCTAAACCGATTCTATCGCGGGATAAACCCGCTGCTGCATTAAATTGCCGAACAGCCTCTTAGACCTCTTGCCCTTGACGAAGTGAAACGGAGATGGACATTTTTAAACGAAAAGACCTTAGTAAATGGTTCATGCGATATCCAGAATCACATGTATCAATATTTTGATGACTAACTGCTCTTTAATCTAGTAACTGCCGATGAACGACACATTCGATTCCAATCTTCCGTCTATGGACTTCCTCCGGGAACGAGCGCGGCGTCGCATGCCGGGTTTCGCTTTTGACTATTTGGAGGGAGGGTGCAATTCGAACGTAAATAAGCAGCGAAACACCGACGACATACGAGAGATAAAGCTGGAGCCGTATTATATTCGTGATTATCCAGGTTCGTGTCTCAAAACGGAGCTTTTTGGACATAAGTACGATGCTCCCTTTGGGATCGCTCCTGTAGGGCTTCAAGGATTGATGTGGCCGAAGTCGTGCGAGATTTTGGCCGCTGCTGCGAACGAGCATAATATTCCTTTCGTTTTGAGTACAGTCGGTACTGCGAGTATTGAAAAAGTGGCTGAATTAACCGAAGGAAAAGCGTGGTTCCAGCTATACCATCCGGCAGAAGAAGAATTGCGCGATAAGCTGCTTAAGCGGGCCGAAGAAGCGGGTATGCCTGTTCTGGTGATCTTGGCGGATACGCCAACCTTTGCCTATCGACCGCTGGAGATTCGCAATGGACTTTCCATCCCTCCCCGGATGACGCTTCGCAATATTAGGCAAATGATGACGCATCCCACCTGGTCGTTTTCCCAACTCGCTGCGGGCGCTCCGGAGTTCCAAACGATGAAGCCCTATATTCCGAAAGGCCTCGATATGAAGCACCTGGGGCTTTTCATGAATAAGACGTTCTCAGGTCGGCTTACCGAAGACCGTATCAAAGCGATTCGTGATAAATGGAAAGGGAAGCTCGTAGTGAAAGGAATCGTGAATGAGGAAGATTGCCAAAAGGTAGTGGACCTCGGAGTGGACGGAATCATCTCGTCCAATCACGGTGGCCGTTCGCTGGACTCAGGGCAATCGACGATCAAGGCGCTTCCTATCCTAGCGGAGAAATTCGGCGACAAAATTACGGTAATGATCGACAGCGGTCTTCGAGAAGGACCGGATGTCGCATGCGCATTGGCAAGCGGCGCGCGCTTCACATTCATGGGCCGCTCCTTCATGTATGGCGTGGGAGCTCTAGGCAAACGAGGGGGTCTGCACACGATCACAATGATTAAGAGGCAGCTCCAGCAGGTAATGGAGCAAGTGGCCTGCCCAAGGGTGGAAGATTTCCCAAATCATCTAATACGGTCGAAGTAGAGGTACGTTGACATCGCAGCTACGCCGAGACCTCGCCGTGGATTCTACAGAGCGATCAATATTCAGCGACGCGGAATAGAAATAAAAAAATAGGGACAAATAAAAAAATAGGGACAGGCTAATTATATGAATTGCCTGGGGGCGGGGGATTGAACGTTATCGAGTAATCGTTTTTGGAAAGGGCTATGCTCGCGATGCCGTGAAGGAGAGCCGAGGAGTCGATGTGGAGAAAACTCGGAAAATTTTAAATAAGGGTGGTAAAGTGTCGCAAAGCGAAGCTCTGCGCTGTCGGGTTCGGTATTTCTCGGATGGAGCTGTTCTCGGATCGAAAGAATTCGTGCAAGGATATTTCGAGAGGCATCGAGATCGTTTCGGAGCGAAGCGTCGTGACGGTCCTCGACAAATGAAAGGTTCTGATTGGGGCGATCTGACGTGTATTCGGGATTTGAGACGCGAGGTGTTTGGGTAGGTCGAGTGCGAAGTGTTTTTATTTCATGGAGAAAATGAGCCGATCGCGATGAATCGATCGAGGTTGCTGCAAACTCTTAGTTCGGAGCAATTGGAGGAGATCGCGAGGCGGTCGGCTGGTGGTCAGTAATTGTAGTTTTACATCCCTTTTTTAAGATCAGAACGATTGAAAGACGGATATGATGAAGAAGGATTGTTTCGCAAATCGTTAAAAATGGACTGTCGCTGAATTCACTTCGAGTAAATGCTTCGAAGCTTGCGTCGTGCTGATTTTGGTAGCTGCCGATCTCCGAACGGCCATCGAACGATGTTATTATTCAGCTATACTAAGAGCGGTCATAAACTAAACAAACGCGGCACTTCGCGAGCGAAGGCCCTACATTGCAAGTTATTGTAGGGCCGGCGCTTGCGCCGTGCCGCGTAGGAAGTCTCAAAATTTGGAATGTTTAATTTATGACCGAGCTTAGTATACTTCAACTATAATGGTCGCTCGGAAATCGGCCGCGACCATTTGAATGCCTTGGGGTTGGGGTTGTGGAGAGCGCTCTTACTTGCCTTCGGTAGCCCATTTTTTCATGAGGGCGATGTTGCGCTCGAGGATTGCGCCTTGCACGGGGTCGACGTTTTTCGAATTTCGGTATTCGGCCATGTCGCTTTCGTACATTGCTTCGGATTCGTCGCCTTGGTCTTTGGTTCGTTTGATCCAGCTGTCTAGTCGCTTGGCCATGCGTTCCAGGCGTGTCTTGTATTTAGGGTTGCTGGCGAGATTGTTGATTTCGAAGGGGTCGTTCTTGAGGTCGTAGAGTTCTTCCTTCGCGCGGGTTGGGGCGAAGAGCAATTCTTGGGTGGCGTTGAGTTGGTTGGCTTCGTGAGCGGCTCGCAGGGTTTGCACAATTATTTTGGCGTCTTTGTAGCGGTTGGGCTGAAGATGAGGGCGTTCGGGATAATAATTGCGGATATATTTATAGCGATCTGTACGTAGGCCTCGGATACGTTCGACGGTCTCGTCGCAGCGATCGCGGGCGGCGAAAATTGCGGTGCGGGGTTTATAGTCTTCGGCGAGTATGTCGCGCGCTTGCATGCGTTTGGGGATTTCGATTCCGGCTAGGCCGAGTGAAAGGGCGGCGATGTCGATGTGTTCGACGAGATCGTCACGTTCTAAACCGGATTCAATACTGGGACCTGCGATGACCAAGGGGACGTGGAGACCTTCTTCGTAGAGGAATTGTTTGCCTCGGGCGTGGCTGATGCCGTGGTCGGTCATGAAGAGGATGACGGTGTTCTCGTAATCGCCTTCCTCTTTGAGGCGGGCTACGATGTCGCCAACAAATTTATCGGTGAGGCGTACTGAATCAAGATAGGCTGCCCAGTCTTGGCGAAGGATAGGGTCGTCGAGGTAGTAGGGTGGGAGGCTTACTTTGTTGGGGTCGACATTATCGCCAAAAATAGAATGCGCTTTTTCCGAAACTTTGCGGAACCCTTCGATGTCTTTGCCTCGATGTTTGCCGCCGGGCAGTTGGACTTGGGCGAAAAACGGTTGGCCGGGTTGACGTTGGTTCCAATCAGGTCCGTCGTACATTGCTTGATCCCATTCGAAGTTGTAGTCGGTTTTGCCCTTGTTCGATCGTGGTTTGTTGGGCCAACCGGTAATTGCGGTGTAGTAGCCAGCTTCTTGAAAAAGCTCGGGAACGGGACGCACGCCTTTGGGTAAGTGAATCTTGAGCTCGCCGCGGCCGCTTCGGTGTTGATGGGCGCCGATGGATGTTTGATACATGCCGGTGATGAATGCCGAGCGGTTGGTCGAACAAACCGGGGCAGTGACGAATGCTTTGGAGAACATCGTTCCGGTCTCGGCGAGTTTGTCGACGTGCGGCGTTTCGATGAGCGTCTCACCGTAGCAGGAGAAGTTGGCCGACATATCGTCGATAATGATCCAGAGAATGTTGGGTCGCGCGGCACTTGCCGTGGCGGAGGCGAGCCCGGCGGCCAGCAACGCAATGAAGAGAGAGAGAGGGTGCTTGTGGGTGAACTTCGAGAGCATGACGATGTTTTGGAGAGAAATTGGACTTAGGGCAAAGGCCTTCTTCGACTTTCGGTAGATTGGCTTCCAGGATAAAGAGAATTTAATCTCTTCGAGAGGAGATGAATGGATGGAATTGCGCAGAATAATGCGATCGCTTCATCGGTAGGCTAGTTTGCCTTTAGGGCATAGAGGCGAGTCATCGCAGTGATATACAGGACGCCGTTGGAAGCGATTGGGCTTCCGTTTATATTATCGGGGAGTTGTGTTTCGCTTAGAAGGGATCTATTTCGGTCGGCTTTGAGAATGGCGATTTTTCCGCGATGACTGGCGATGTAGACCTTTCCATCGGCGACGAGTGGGGATGCCCAGATGACACCTGTGAGCTCGTGTATCCACTAACCTTGGCCTGTTTTCGAATCGATGCAGTGAACTTCCCCGAGGTGTCGGTGATGTAGGCGAGTCCGTCGTGAACGGCGGGCGTACTCATGCAGTGCTTCTCGAGGGCGTAGGACCAATTTAATGCGCTGTCCGTGATGTCGCCACTACCGTCGGGATTGAAACTTTTGATCCACGATTGTCGTTTGCCGTGCCAGAAATCACCTCCGTAGGCTATGTCTATTTGGCCATCGCTGACATGTGATCCTCTTCGTCGAGGAAAGGGCCATCGTTGCCGTTGCTTTGTCCGCCTATGTCCAAGCAAACTACTTGGTTCCGATTGTTCACAATGTAGACCTTTTTGCTTTCGACTACTGCTGGAGAAGCGATGCCTGTATTGGGCCAATCCTGATAGCTTCGATCGTCGGAAAGCTTTTCGTGCCCAATGGGACGGACCATCTAACAGAGTGTCCTGTGTCTGGGTCGAAAGAGTCCGGAAGTCCAGACCATGTTGCGGGTGTATTTCTCGCCCCACTGAGGTTGATCAGTGGTTGGGGGAAAATGCAGGATTCGGATGAGGGTTGAAGGAGAGATCTCTTTTAGCGCTTGTTGGGGAAGGCGGTATAAGATGGAATGGGGAATGCGTGTATCTTGGTTGTTTCTTACAGTTTTGAGTTTGTCGTTTCAGTCACTTTCGGGGCAGTCGGCTACCGAGGTGTTTTACCTTAGCGATGCGGATGATTCCGTGCAGCCAGCTCGGTTTTACGCTCCTGATAGCGATGAGGCGATTCCGATGGTTGTGGCGCTTCATAGTTGGTCGAATGACTACAAGCAGACGTTGCATGCGGATATCGAAGCTTGGTGTATCGAGCAAGGTTGGGCGTTTTTACACCCGAATTTTCGCGGTAGAAATAAGACTCCGGAGGCGACAGGGTCGGAGCTGGCCGTTCAGGATATCGTGAGCGCGGTAGATTACGCGAAACGTGTGGCGCGGATTGACGAGTCGGCGATTTATTTGGTGGGTACTTCGGGCGGGGGATACGCGTCATTGTTAATGGCAAGTCGACATCCGAAAATTTGGGCAGGGGTATCGGCTTGGGTGCCGATTTTCGATCTGGAAGCTTGGTATAACGAAACGAAAAAAGCCGAGTTACGTTACGCTGACGAGATCGAGGCTTCCTGTGGTGGTGTTCCTGGCGATAGCGCGCAAGTGGATGCTGAATACGAAAAACGTTCGCCGAAGGCTTACATGAAGGATGCCAAGGGCGTTAACTTGCATATCAATGCAGGCATTCGAGATGGTCACGATGGAAGCGTTCCCGTTAGTCATTCGCTTAATGCGTTTAACGCTGTAGCGTTGCGGAAAGATCGAATCAGTTCCGAAGAGATACGATTCTTCGTTGAAAAAGCAGAAGTGCCAGTGAATCTGAAAACGCTTTTATCAGATCCAAGTTATGGGGACAAACAGCCATTGTTTCGACAAAAATCAGGGAAAGCGACTGTTACGATTTTCGACGGAGATCACGAACTTGTATCAAGCGCTGCTATCGATTGGATACAGAAGCTGAACGCTCGCAAATAGTCTCTTATGTCATAAAAACGAAAAAAACGGGGAGTAGAGTCCTGAGAATCATCTCGTTGGTCTGTGAAAGAACGATCGACGATCGAACCGAATGGAGAGGTTTACTCGTCAATCGATGAAAATCCCCGATTAAGAGCAGGAGGAAGTATGATAGCTGATTTTAATTGATCACCCCACGCGGGATGCTCAATCAATAATGATAAAATAACTTGTTCTACAGAAAAATATGAGTTTAGAAAAATTATTACAGGAAGATTATGGGACTACTCGAAGGGCGAATCGATTTTATAAAAATCAGATGCTTGATTACTTGAACGATATGATGATGGAGTTTATTCCTAGGCAAGAGATGATTTTCGTGTCAACGGCTGACATGAAAGGTAATTGTGATTGTTCGATTCGCGTGGGCAGGAAGGGATTTGTGCATGTTGTTGATCAGAAGACTATCGTGTATCCTGAATATCGTGGGAATGGTGTGTATGCTAGTCTTGGTAATATTTCGGAGAATCCCCATATTGGTATTCTGATGGTAGATTTTTATGGTTCAACAGTTGGACTTCATATCAATGGTATAGCTTCGATCGAGAATGAGTTTGATTGTGTGGATGATCCATTAGCAGAAAGATGGGTCAAGGTTTGTGTTGAGGAAGCTTATATACAGTGTTCGAAGCATATACCGTTATTGGAGCCTAAGGATAAGAAGATCGTCTGGAATACTGATGACGAAAAATTGAAGGGTGGTGACTATTTTAAGGTCCATTCGATGGCAGAACAATAAAGGGCGCTACTCAGCTTGCTGAGCATGTTTGGTCCTTCGTCCTGTGTCGGCTAAAGCCTTGGTACGCCCATGCTTGAACAAGTCGCGGACCTCAGAGTTGGCGCCCGTTATGCTATTATGCGTTTTGCATTTAGCTCGGTGTCGCTAACGTTGATCGCGGCAGTATAGATTTTCGATTTGGTCGCGGCTCTATGGCGTTCGACGAAGTGTCTTTCGGG
>Ga0115000_10003548_pt1 | contig 13040 bp, 11 predicted proteins | sample ArcticOcean_MG_C_6_FD_89690 | JGI IMG/M metagenome (GOLD analysis project Ga0115000, IMG submission 89690) | Marine microbial communities from western Arctic Ocean - ArcticOcean_MG_CB8_128 | ecosystem: Environmental > Aquatic > Marine > Oceanic | place: Arctic Ocean: Canada Basin | collected... | reverse complement strand
GACGTGGTGCTGCCGGCGTCCGAGGACGACTCGGTAGGCTTAGCGTCGTCGCACGGCGCGCAGACGCGGATTGTGCCGCCGACCAACACGACGCCGGGGTACTCTGAAATGACGTTCAGTGTGCGCACCGAGTGTTTGGATTTGCTCGACGTTCCGTCGTGCCTGACCGCCTGGAAAGATCGCGTGTACGATTTCGAGCTGGACGTGTCGGACTGTGCCATCAGCCCCGAGGATCCTTTGGGTGTGCATCAGGGCACGATCGTCGGCGAGTGCATGTCCGTGAACATCCGGCGCACCTTTTCGATGAGTTTGGACGTGATCCACTGCCCCATGTTCGCGGAGACGCGTATCGTTGAAAAGTCGGCGGCGGACGTGCGAATAGAGTATTTCGACGCGCCGGGCGTGCCTCTGGCGAGCGCCGTGGCGGGGAGCCGACTCCGCGTGGTGGTGGAAGCCAACCAGCAGGAGGGCTTTCTCGACTACTACGACCCGTTTTTGACCGACGTGTCCTACTGCGGCGTGAACGAGAACCACCGCCTGAGGCACTGCGTGACAAACGCGGACGAGGCGTGCCCGTTCCGCGGGTGTCGCGGGTGGAGCAAGTACGATTCCCCTATTACTTTCGTGCGCACTTTTATGGAAAACAGCGAGGCTTTGGCGGCAACGTTCATGAATTTAGTAGAGTACTGCCGGGGTAATCCGAGATTTTACGCCGCCGAAGGGTGCGTGCCTGGTCACTGCGATTGGCGTTTAGACGCCCTTGTGGGCGACGAGAGCCAAGCGAACGAAAGCAACGCGTCGAATTATACCGACTTAGGGCGCGCGGACGGGTTCGTGTTTTACGTGGACGCACCCCCCGGAAGCGAAATCGTCGTGGACGTAAAGTATCGCTACGAGGATTGCCAAACACTCAAACCAAACCGACGCAGACTCTCGAAATCGCCACTAAAACGGCGCATCGGCACTCTTAGAGTGCTAGCAGCCCCCTAAGGCACTTTAAAAAGCGTCTGCATACTATAAAGGCACCGACTCGCGTGTCGGTAGAGCCCCCGCGTTCTTTCCAAAAATGGCAAGCTTAACTACCAAGCCCGCGCTGTCTTCCAAACTGTCGTCGTTTGTGCAAGCCCTGCAAGCCCTGCGGGAAGGCGGAGAGCTCGAACGCGTGCTCTTGGACCCATGCACGTCTTCGCGGGAAACCTACCGCGCGCTGGCGATTTGCGGAGGCAGGGCGCTGTGGTACGAGGATACGTGTCTCAGCGTGCTGAAAAACAGCGACGACGTTGACCTCCAGGTTGAAATCGAGAAGTTTGCGTCGTCTCACGAAATTATCGCAAAGGAGTTTGGCGGTGTTTCGGCAGTCGGCTGCGTGGTCGAAGCGTCCGTAGGGAACGGCTCTCGAGTCATTACCGATCGCGTGCATTTTCTGGTCACTGGGGGTGTGGTGTGTTTTTCCGCCAAACTGTGGGTCCCCTCAGCCGAAGCCGTGGTTCTGCAGCGGACCACTTTTCGAGGCGCCAAGACGTTCGACCTGGAACTTTTGAACGGCAGCAACCAGACCTCTTTTGAAGTCCGACTCGTGCCCAAGAATCGGCTGCACGACGTCGAGGCGTGGGGCACCAATGCGGGGATGTGGGTGTTTCGGAGCCCTGGAAACCCCGTGCCCAGCAAGCTGCTGCTGCGCGCGTTCAAGGACGGCGAGACCTGGGAGTCTATTGCGCGCGCTCTCACGGGGGCGGATTCCAGCTCGGACGAGGAGTCGGAGGCAGAAGAGTGGATGCCCTCCGAGGGGTCGGACTCTGACGAAAGCATGAGCGAAGAAGAAGAAGAAGAAGAAGATTTGCTTTCTTGTTTGGATAGTTAAGCTACTCGTTTGTAGTGAGCCGTGACAAGCGAGTGCACAAAGCTCTTCATGGTCGTCATCTCATTGCGACCGCGTTCGAACGCGAAGGTGGCGTCGTAGATCTCGTTGAGCGTTTCCGTATCGAATGTTAAAGTCTTCAGTAAACTGTCCTGTGTTGCATTCTTTGCGTTCATCTGTATTACGCCCGTTTCCTCGTTGCACTCCAAATGCCAGCAGACATAGACGAAAATCGCCGCCATCATGATCACGTGATCCTCCGTGATGAGCAGTGCGCCGTACGACGTTTTCATGTAGCTCTCCATGTTTGGCGAGCGTGCCAGGGCAAAGTCGTAGATTTCCTTCATGTATTTGGTTCCGCGCGCGTTCAGTATCGTGGGAGACAAACACAGCGACAGCATCGTGTCTTGGTCGGCGCTGAAGCAAGAGGGGGACACGGGGCGTCGCGTTGGTGTTGTAGCCTTTTTTGCAGACGTGCCTCGTCCGTGTCGGTTCGACTTGCTGTGTACGGACGCCGACGCAATGAGTTGGTCGCCCAACATAATAGCTAAAAGCTGCACGCGGACCTCGAGCGGGTCGGGCTCGCACCAGAACAACTCTGGGGAAGACATGGAAAAGAATAAGTGTTTTTTTTAAAAAAATTATCTTCAGTCTTATAAGAACACAACTGCTTTTTTCCTGTATATATGGAATACTGGAATTCGAGTTCAGAGCATTGCGGAGGACCAACACTTTTTTTCATGGAAAATGTCCATACGTTGGCGTCTACGCTCGCCGAGCTGGACAAAGTTGACAGCTTGATATCGGACCTGCAGACGAAACGCCGCGAGATGATGCGCGCGACGTACCGCCAGCGCAGCCGAAGCCGCAGTCCACCGCGCAGCGTCGCGGAGGCGGCGGCGGAGGCTTCCGGCTCATCCTCCGGGGCAGCCCCAGCGACTCCTACCCCAGCGACTCCTACCCCAGCGACTCCGGCTGCTCCGGCTGCTCCGGCGGATCCGCTGAATCTGGGTGCAATAACTGACGCCGCACGCACGATGTCGCTGAGCAAGCAGCAAGTGAAAAATATTCCGTACATGTTCAGTTTGCTTTCCCGCGCGCGACAGCTGCAACTAACTGGAGGTGATCAGGGGATATTCGGAGCAATTACTAACGCGCGCAGTGGGGTAAATGTAGAGAGAGCCATCACTCGTATGTTCGTGCGCCCGGATACCAGCGCCAGCAGTGTGGGCGGGTACGTCAACCCGCGCCAAATGTGGCACTTGGCGGATAGTCTGGAAATCTTTTCGGTCGAGCCCGAGGAACGGTGGAACGAGAGACTGCTCCGCGGCGGCTCGGGTGGGTCCGCCCAAGAACGCGGCGCGGGTCGCGTCAACCCCACGGACAAGCACACCTGCACGTGCACGCAGGGCAATTTGAAGTACGTTTTTATCGTGAAAGCGCGCGAAGAACACAAGCGCCCATCACCCCCGCAGGGACGTGATCTCATGCTGCTGGGAAGCAACTGCATTAACTTTTTGTCGTACAGCTCGCTGTACCGATTGCTCCCCTCGAACTATCCGAGGGCGGGCGTGCGCAGCAGACCTTATTTGGAAGCCAGTCTGGTCATTGCTATGAGACTGAACGATTTCAAGAAAGACTTTAAGATAATTAACCGGGCGCGTGTCCAAGCGGGGTTGCCGCCAATGACTTGGGTGAAAGCCGCACTAAAAGTGTTGACACAACCAGCATTCCGTAACGCGCCGCTGCTTAACGCGTCCCGGAATGAGGCGACGTTGATGAAAGCCAGTGAAAGAGCCTTGCATGCGGTATTGAAAGTGATACGGGATTCTCGACCCGCGACATATGCGCAGGAACAATACATACAGGGCATGCAGACGGAGAGGTTTAAAACAGACTACACCAATCTCAGGGACTTTATGTTGGCAGTACTACCAGACATCAATGCACTTAATTTGGAACAGCTGACCGTTGCGGAGGCAAGTGCGGTCATTGAACAAATGAAACGAAAAGGCTACCATCGCGACAACAGTGGCGGCGGTAGTGTGACGGGAGGAGCGTATTACTTAGAAAACGAGGAGAACCCGATGCACGATATGGTGACGAAAATGGATAGTTTGAGATATTGAAAAAAAACACCAAGTATTTCCTCTTTCTTTTATTTTCTAGTGTGTGCACATGTCTGCTCTCTCCGGCGTCGTTGCCATGCTCACGGAGCGATTACTTCTGCTGCTCGGATGGGACAAAATAAAACCACTCCGCGAAAGCGTGTACAACGGAAATCCCGATTCCAGCTACCAAGAGCTCCAAAAAACGAACCAAAACCTGCGGAGACGTCTGCAGCAAACAGATTCGGCGGAGGGAGAAAGACCAACCACTGCGTCCTGGGAGCATAATGCGCCAATTTTACGCCCAATCGCTGTTGTATTGCCTCAGCCCAAGACCGAGCGTGCCAGCGCGTGGAGCTCCGACGGAGCAGCGTTCGACGCCGCCGCAACCGGCACCGTCTAAGCGAGGCAGATCCCCATACCCTTCTTGCCGTCGTCGCATGTCTTTGTGACGCAGCTGCCGAAACAGTTGACCGGGTTGATACTAATGTTGAAAGTGCCCGGACCGCAGTCGTTGGTAATCTGAACCCCGGGGCACGGTGCGCACTGGGATCCGTAGAACTCTCCGGCGCACAGTTCGCACCCGCCACCTGAAAAGTATCCGATGCCGCCCGGCTTCATGTCGGCGTCGCAGGAGCAGTAGGCTTCGTCTATCGCAGCATCGTACTTGCAGGCGCCCCTGGTGTTGCACACGGACACGCCTCCCCAACCCTGCCCCCCCTCGCAGGTCTTGTCGCACTGTGCCCCAAAGTACCCCTCTGCACACGACTTGACCTGTCCGTTTTCGTCGATGATTTTTTCGCAATGCTCCCCCGAGAAGATGGGAAAATCAGTTAAAACACCCGTAGGTTTTCCACAAACGCACTGTAGGGAGTCGTACTCGCTCGCCCAGCCGAGTCCCACGTCTTTGTAGCGAGCCATGCAAGATCCGCGAGCCCCGCAAACTGTCTCGGCGTAGACCCCGTTGAACCCAGGGCACATTTGACAGCGCGGAGCCTGGTAGCCGGCTCTGCTGCACGTGCAGTCGTCGTCGCCCACGCGATACTCAAGCCCGCACACTCTTCCCTCGCAGGAACCACCGGCGCAGTCCGAATCTTCGATGCACAACGCACCCTCGAGCCCGCCCTTGCCCCACGAACACATGCCTTGGCAGTTGTAGGACTTGCAGTCGTGGTGGTAGTCGCACGTTTGCCCGGCAAAGGTGAACGTGGCGGGTTGTGCCAAGGCGGCGTCGGCGTTGGTCAATCGCACAAAGGCGTTGACATCTCCGTGCTGTGCGCAGTTCTCGGTGGGTTCGCACATGGACCCCGAGCGCCCCCCACCCGCTGGCTGGTCATCCTGACAACCCGGAAACACGGGACCGCACACCATAGCTCCCTCGTTCGTGAAGAATACAGTACCGTCGTTGTTGCGGCGGGGTTTAAAACCGTCCGCGCAGACTTTGCAGTCTGTGCCTCTATAACCGTTCCTGCACAGAGAGCAGTCCCCGTTTTTTTTATTTGGTTTGAAGCGCTCGCGGCATCTGGTGCACTTCCCGGCACTGCTGTCCATGGTTCGGTCGGAACAAACGGAGCACGTCCCGTTGGGTGCCCCCAGCTGCCAGTTGAACTCGCATTGGCACGCAGCGGTAGTCTCTGAACAAGTGCCTCTGCCACAGACACACTCCGCGTCCTCGCAGACCGCGGTTTGGAATCCAGCACAGGACTTGCAGGTTCCGTCCAACAGAGCGTGGTAGGCGGGGCATGGGCACGGACTCAGCGTGTAAGGATGATGGACCCCAAATCTGAGAAATCCAAATGTGACAGTACCAAGTCCCCACGCAAGTACAAAACCGTTGCGCGCCCCAAACGCCGCATTTTTGGGTCTGCATCCCTCGACGCCGTACACGACGCTCAGCGCGATTGTAGGCTGGATGGCAATGCCCGACCCAATCAGAATAAAAACATTGGCAAACAAGTATCCAACGGGAACAGGAGGCGGGGAGTAGTTCGAGCTGAAAATCAAGAAAACACCGACAAAGCCCGTGGCTAGACCCGCAAAGAATAAAAGGGTGTGGATAATTTGAATAATCCAAGATGGGTCGCCTGTTTGCGCTGATACCTCTGTGGATTTTGCAGAAAATTTCCCAGCGGGTTTTTTTTTGTCCATTTCTGCCCCCTGCTCGTGCACAGATATCGTTCGAAATATATATAGTATTTAAATTGACGCTGCTTTTTAGAGGTGAAATTTGATATTTTATCTACCCGCATTGTACCGTTCCACAGTAGAATCACTGTGGGTTGCCTACAATGAACTTTTAAATTAACGTTTCCGCAAGTTCACGGGGTAGATTTAGAAACTTCCCGTCGTAAATGTTTGGGTCGAGAACTTTGAAGCGGTCGCGCATGGCGACAAGCTTTGCCACGGAAACGTCGTTCGCGACCAGTCGAACGCGATCCTCTCGCACGTGCTGCGGGTACTTGTGTTCGGCGTCCGGCGTTTCGCGCACGTGCTCCGCGGTGGGCGTCATCTGCAAGATGGCTTTGGTGGGCAGAGCCGCTGCCTCTCTCTCGTCGCACCCAAAGTACCCGCAATCCATTCTGTACACTTCTACGGGTTGCGGGAGGGCTGCCTGCCATTGCTGAATCGGCTTGCGCAGCGCAAACGGGTTCACTGTCGTGTCTGCCGCCCATTTTGCGCGCTTGAAAATGCTGACGCGCTGTTTTTCAGTGAGTGCGGTGACGTCCAAATAAGAGTGGGAGAGCAAATTAGCGGGGTAAAAGAGGCGACTCTCGGAGGGGGGAAATTTGACGAAGCCGTGCAGCGGAGAAACGTGACATAGCACGCCCTCGCTGTTTGCCACAGCTCCGTTCAGATACACAACGCTGCCGGCTGTGCCGCGTATGAAAGTGTTGGAGATTTGTGTGGCGGAAGGCTCGAGCGCTCCAAATTGGGCTGCGAGTTGCGCGTTCACAGCCGAGGTAAAGGATCCCAAGTTATCGTATTGGGAACCTTCCGCCGCAGTCAAAGTCTTAGTCGCGGCGCTTTCGTAGGCGTCTCGAAGCGTGACTCCCGCACTCGTCCACCCGTCCACGATGTTGCGCCCAAGATGTGCAGCGGATGCGTTAACGATGCAAAAGCGGTCTGTTCTGCTTTGACCGGTCAACTTGTCCACTCCGGGTTTCTCGTACATGCCGGCGACCATCCTGCTGTCCTTTGGTTCGAACATCTGTTTTGACACCCGCTGCAGTTTGGTCGCTTCGGACGCGCACGATAAGGGGTAGATGCTCGCGCACTCGCCGTAAAGCCCGTTCAACCAAACACTATCTTCGGAGGACAACTGGTACTGACTGTCAAGGGTGACGGCAAGCCCCGCGCACCGCAGCTCGCCGCTGATCGCGGTCTCCAATTTGGAGACGTTGAAGTTTTCAAGAAATACAACTGATTTGACCATTGCAGCCTGCCGGTCGAGCGCGCCCAAGACTGCGCGTTTCGCCTGCTCCACAGACGCCGGCGTGGATTTCTTATAAATTGAGGATGTGTAATCGACGACCTCATAGCCGCGCGACGTGCTGTCGGAATGTGTGATGCTCATTCGCGCTTTCAAATAGTTTCCCGCGAAACTTTGAAACGGCTTTTTATTGTCTATCACGACATAAACTAGTGTTGTGTATATACCTTTCTTCAAAAAGCGAACAAAAAATCGGGGACTTTTTTTTACAACTATATATGGCAGGGTCTGCCTGAGGTTGTGAATTCAAGACATTCTATAAACTGACAGAGCAGAAATAAAAAAGCATCGAACAGCATGTCTCTCCTCGCGTCGTCAAAACGGCGCGCTACGCAGAAACCGCAGGTCGTTTCTTCTGAGACTTATTTTAACCTAACGCCACAGGCGCACCCGGCTGTCACGCCCACAGCCGACAAGTTGAAGGTCACACAGGAGGTTATTGGTAATATGCGCAGAGAGTGCAACGATCTTTTTTCATCGAACCCTGCCGTGCGGAGCCACCAGCACTCCACTGAGATCTACCACACCTCGCAGCTGTACGGAGAGAGCATCAGCATGGAAGAGCTCTCCGATCAGATGAAGGCGTACGATCTTTGTGTCGCTGTTTCTGTCACTTCCCCCGACTCGCGCTCGTCTTCCCTAGCCATGCTGGACACGTCGCATTTGAACAGAGATAATTTGAATCAGGGGTACGTTAAACTTGAAAAAGGCAACGGCGGCACCATGGTCGTCAGCTTTACGAAGGGCAGCAAACCCCTGACCCGCGACCTTCACTACGTTTCGAGCATTGACTACCACGTAGAGACTTACAAAGCCATGTAAATATAGTTTAATAAAATCGCACACTTCATTCTCACTTTTTATTTACAATCTATTGTTCAGAACTCACGTTCGGGTACCGGTAGGACACCTTCAACTGCATGGACACTTGGTGACGCGCAGACGACGGCTGCACGTTGGACTGCAGGTGCAGCTTCAATTTGTTAATTTTTGTGTACGGTAGTTTCGCAATGACGTTCTCGTAAAGCTGTTTTACCACACTGTTGACAATGGGCTTTGAAATGCGGTAGAAATTTCCCTCGACAACCTCCTCCTGTTCAGGGTGGAAACCAAACCGATCCTATGTGTGCGAAACAGAGAGAGAAGTTGAAGTATTAGAGAAGATGCTCAACAACACATATTTTAACAAAAACCAAAGCTATAACTAGTAAGAACTCACCCAATTTTTTGAAACCACCTTACACACAACGGATTCTGCGGGAACGTAGTACAAATCATCAGTTACAGGCACGATTCCCTCCCACAGCTGCTTTTCCGATGTGATATTCCCGTAATCCGAAAGCTGGCGAGAAGTGAGCTCTGAGTTGCATGGGTTGTATAGCTGCGTGGCGGGCGCGTGGCGGGCTTGCTCCATAGGGAGTAGCGACGCCAGATTGGTAAATGAGCCGTCGTCACCCGCAAAACCCACATGATCCTGATCGGCGAAATCGCTCGATCCGGAAGAGTAAAGCCAACCGGTCTCGTTGCGGAGACCCTGCTTTTGCTCCGCGTTGGAAAACAGGTTAATACCTACAGACACCCGCTTTGGGACGCTTGAATAAACGTTGCAAAGATCGATGCCTGTCACAATCGCCTTATTCTTAAAGGAGACGTTCGCGACACCCTCGGCAAAAACACTGGCAAGATTTTGTGTCAGTTTCACTTCGTGACCAAGGGAGAGCTGCGTAGCGCTGAGTTCTGTATCCACAACAATCTGGCGGGAGTGAATTTCCCCCATCTCAGACGGGTTCATTTCAGGGAACACAGCCGCGGTTTTGACAGCTGAAGCGGTCTCCATGGGCGCCGCCGGCGGGGATAGCTCACCGATCAACCCGGCGGGCGCGCCAGCCGCCATTTTCGAGGCGTTGACTCTGGACATGCTTTTTAATTGGAAATCACAAAAAGACAGTGAAAAACCTAAACTGGTGTGTGTGTCAACATCGAATGATATTACCACATCTCTTATATACAGAATAAATTTTTTACAATGACATTGCCACCTTTTTGTTGCGAGGGAGAGGTGCTGTTTTTACTCTATATAAGATTCACTTCGAACACACATTGAACAGGCACGATGAACCAAGCTGGGCAACTGCCAGTCCCACCACCTGCCGTCTTTGCAGAGTCGACAAACGAGCGCCTGGTATTTTTCCGGCAAAACCCCCGCCGACCGTTTTACTGTGGGCACAAACAAATCCCACTGTCCTGGTGGTTTTTGGAGGAGATGGTGGCTAAAATCGACGCTCGAATGAACCCTGAACTCTTTTTGAATTTCAACAAGGAAGTCAAAAACCAGCCGAACAGACCCGCGGTAGTCAGATGGGAGCTGCAGGGGTTCAAAATCGTGAAAAGTAATATATTTTTGAGCGTAAACCCCATTGCCGTCTGCGTGTACGAAACTTTCACTTACCTCGAGAGCATGGGCATGCGAAACGCACCGCTGGTACATTTCGTCGTTCCACTCACAGAAGAGACTATTCAAAACAACCTGCCAAAACTGGTGGATCGGCACAACGATATTTTGGAACATTTTGCCTTGGCTGTCGTTGCGTACTGGAGAGCAAAAACGCAACGACAGCTGCGCTTAGACCCCACCAGGAAAGTGATGGAGCGTAGACTCGACATGCAGATCGAAGCAAACCAAGTTTCAAATTTTCGAGAAATCACACATTCACATTTGCGAGTCACAGGGTGGAATCCCGCGACCAAACTGTTCCAAGGGGAGGGCATTGAGTTGCTGTATCCCAACGCGGAGGGTATGCTCTCTCTTGGCGCGGCGCGTCAAGTGGTTGTTGCGATAGATGACGACGAAAACAACGAGCAACAATTACAGGTTGGAACAGGCGAAGCGAAAACAAACGACCCGCAGCACCAGCTAGAGACACCCTTCGCATTGGGAATGTGGGGCGCACTATAACCCTGGCGCTTTCTCCACTGTAGATACTTTCCCCGAAAGCGCGCGCCCGAAACGGATTTTTCACAATGCCCAAAAGCGCCCGCCGTGGGTCTGCCCAACGCCGTGCGCTCAGCGAAATTAAAAAATTCCAAAGTGGCAAATTTGCCACGTCCACTCTGATTCCTAAATCTTGCTTCAGCCGCATTGCGCGCAAAGTTGCCGTGAATCTCGGAAAACCAGAATTTCGGTTCCAAGACAAGGCGCTGGACGGGCTACAGACCGCGTCGGAGGCGTTCTTGGTGGAAATGCTCGGTGAAGCGAATAAGATTTGTGCTGCCAGCGACAGGATGACTCTCCAGGGTAACGATCTGCGACTTGCCGTGTCTATTACAAAAAAACAACCATTTGATATCATCTCACAAGATGAGCACGGTGATTACGGGTCCGAGAAGGACGTAGTAGAGCCCGCCGAGAACAACGCGAGCGACGGAGAGGACTTCAGCGAAGAGGACTTCAGCGAAGAGGACGAAGAGGGCGAAGAGGGCGAAGAGGGCGAAGAGGGCGAAGAGGACGAAGAGGAGGTTTAAATGATAAAGAAAAAAACCTGTTTTTCACACGATATCTAATGTATTTCTACACACCGCCCTTCCGCCCACTCACGCTGCGCGGCTCTCTCGGTAATCTTGGATCGGCGAAGACGGTCAGGTCAAAGAAAAAATTCTATTTTTTCGCACGATATCCAACGTACTTCCACGCGTCCACCTCTGCGGCGCATGAAAGGACGCAGCCCGCACAAAGATATTCGGCAACCACTCACGAACTTTGTCCACTCGGATAAAAACTCGAAAGAGGGCATTGTCAACACAATATTAAGTTTTCCCATACATCTTACGCTTGCCTGCTGTTGAAACTCTTTCCACGCGTCGATCATCAGATCAACTTTGTGCATGGACCAATTGCAAGAGGCGGGTTTCCGACTACCCCCGTGGCACGCGCACGCCCTTGTAGGGTGTACCTGCCAGGTGTGAAGGTAGGCGAATGGAGCACACCCGAGCAACGGGTTTTCCAAGGGATCTTTGTGATCGTAAAGCGACGGTGCAACACCCAACATCTCAGCAATTGTCACGCAACGATAAAAAGCAACCGGCACCGTGGGTGCGAGTACGGACCGAAATAACTGACACGTCATGCGCAGTGGGCGTCCGGCGTCTCCCAGTAAACAGTACGCTCGCGACGCTCTCTGTTGATCTTCGCATTCCGCGCCTGTTAAAAACTTGCCTATTTCCCGCAAGAGTTCATCTGGGAGTAATTGCATCCAGTAAAAAAGCACGACTTTTTCAAATTAGTCTTAAAAAGCGCCAAAACCCCGAACCACCCTGTTTTTTAAAAAAATTGGACTGTTCTTATACTCGCAATGGCGAACTACACCTACTCTTCCGACGACCTGCAGGTTGCAAAGAAGTTCGCGCGCCTGCGGGCACAAGACGCCGCACACTACGCAAAACGCGGTAATAACCCAGAGAAGGTGTACGCCGACGTTGCAAACGGAGCGCTCTCCGAGATCGCGGCGTACAAAGCACTAAGCTGCGCGTTTCCGGACGCTTTTGTGTCAAAACCCGATCTTGCCTACAAGAGCGTCAAAAAAAAGTCGTGGGACCCCGACTTTCTAATAAAGTTTGGCAAAGACGACCACAGCGCGCTCGTCAAATGTCACGTGAAGTCTTTCCTCACAGGGCGCTTCGGGGGAAACATCAAAGACTCCTTCATGTTCCAGAAGGGCGCGGGGAACCACGCAGACCGGGATATCTCGCGCATTCAGAGCGGGGGAAACAGCACCGATCTCTTCATTCCCGTTGTGAACCGCGTCCAAGACTACGAGAGTGGCATCATCGATTCCGTGGAGACCAGCGCCATCGCCGACTGCTGTACCGTCTACGGTCCGTACAGTATGCAAGATATTGTGAACGAGAATCTATGGGAGAAGCCTAAAAAGAAAAGCCTCCAAGTCTTCAAACGCGTGCTCTACCTGGACGCTATCTGGAAAAGTATTGCTGTGGTGGAAAATATTAGTATTGTTTGAAATTTAAAAGCGTAATTGTTTCGTTGCTGCTTTGAGCCTATACATTCTCGTTCTCATTATTCTTCTTCTTCTTCTGCCCAAGCCGCGGGCGGCACCTTCGTCGTCGGTCGGACCCCACTCCCTGTTGGTTCTGCCGTTAGAATCGCTCGAGTCGTCCGAGTCGTCCGAGTCGTCCGAGTCGTCGTCCGCCATCATTATTTCCATCTGCGTGCGCGGTGGCACCGCCCTGCTCTCTGGTCTTCGAATCCGCGTTCTGCCAGTCTCGGGGTCGCCCCCAGCCGAGCTCGAGGAGGAAGAGGGCGCCAAAGCAGCTTCGAAGTCACCTGTTTGTCTTGCCAAGAGCGCACCAGGGTACCCGTAAGATAGCATGTGGTCAAGAACGCGCCAGGGTTTCACGTACTCACCCCCGCCATCGTAATTGTCTGTTTCAATTCTTTTAGTCTCAATTTCTGTCCGAGAACTATCTTCGTGCCGTAATGTTACAAAATGTTCTGTCCGAGAAACAACTTTGTACCAAAACTTTCGTCCTCCTTGGCGTCTGTAATACCATTTACCGGCAACAAAAAACG
>Ga0115000_10003545_pt1 | contig 13043 bp, 7 predicted proteins | sample ArcticOcean_MG_C_6_FD_89690 | JGI IMG/M metagenome (GOLD analysis project Ga0115000, IMG submission 89690) | Marine microbial communities from western Arctic Ocean - ArcticOcean_MG_CB8_128 | ecosystem: Environmental > Aquatic > Marine > Oceanic | place: Arctic Ocean: Canada Basin | collected... | reverse complement strand
GGAATGTCCGCTAGAAAATATTTGAAAGGCTCATAAGCAGGACGCATGAGACGACTATGGTAAGCGCCAGCGACATTCAAAGGCATCATGCGGCGAAAACCCCGCTTTTTACCCGCTTCTACCGCCGCGGCGATTTTCGTAGACTCGCCAGAAATTACGATCTGCCCCGGACAATTCAAATTGGCTATCTCGACGTCATGTTCCGTGCAAAACGCCGCTACGGTCTCCCGATCGACACCGATAATAGCCGCCATCGATCCGTCGCTCGACTCGCAACTCTCCTGCATCAAACGTCCACGCTCAGCTACGATCTTCAAACCCGTTTCGAAATCGTACACGCCCGCTGCCGCAAGCGCAGTCACTTCGCCCAAGCTCAACCCCATAGTAACCTCAGCATCGTCAATCGCTCCGCGCTCTTGCATTAGCTTAAACACCGTATACCCGTGCAGAAAAAGAGCAGGCTGACACACCTTGGTCTCCGTTAATTTATCCTCTGGTCCTTCGAAACTATACTCCGATAGCTTCCAACCCAAAAGCGCATCCGCGCGATCGAAAAGATCCCGAGCCAAGGAACTGTTTTCATACAGGTCCTTGCCCATTCCCACTTTATGGGCGCCTTGCCCAGAAAACATCAATGCGGTCTTCATACCCCTATCTGCCAAACCAAAGCCCGTCGCGATGCAAGCCTTTCCTAATGGCTTGGCGATTCTTGCAAACGAATGCCGCTTTCTCCAATGGAGGCAATTTACAAATCACGCATCGCGAGCGAACTCATCGAGCCGCTTCTTCAAAGTATTACGCGTGATTCCCAAGATCTCTGCCGCTCGAGCCTGATTGCCGCCAGTATCTGCGATGGCTCGCTGAATCATTTGCTTCTCAATGTAGGTCAGGATGCGCTTGCCCTCCTGAGATTTCACCTCCTCGTAAACGAAGTCGAAAGACTCAGCCAGAGACCGTAGCCCATTCGAAATCGGAGCGACGGGCGCAGGCGCATCGAAATCCCCTGTCACCACATTTTCCGAAACAATCGGAGCCCCCGAGCTCTGCGTCGACATCGATTCGATGTCACCTCCAGTCAAAAGCGTATCAGGCAAATCCTTTACCAAAATAATACCCCCCTGCGCCACGACTGCGCTATGATATACGACATTGCCCAATTCCCGGACATTGCCCGGCCATGAGTATTTTGAGAGAGTCGCCATTGCCTCGTCAGAAAGTCGCGTCGCCTTAGCTTTACGTTCGTTGACGAGCTTCTGCAGCATGAAGTCCACGATATCAGGGACATCCTCCTGACGTTCTCGGAGCGACGGAACTCTAATCCGAAATACGTTGAGACGGTAGTACAAATCCTCGCGAAACTCCTTCTCCCGAACCATCGTTTCGAGATCTTTATTCGTCGCCGCCAAAACACGCGCATCCACCTTTATCGTTTCCGACCCACCAACGCGCTGAATCTCGCCATCCTGCAAAACCCGCAAAATCTTCGTTTGAGTGGCTAGAGACATATCCCCGATCTCATCCAAAAAGATCGTTCCGCGGTCGCAGTGCTCAAATTTGCCTATTCTCTGAGAGGTCGCACCGGTAAAACTGCCCTTTTCGTGCCCAAATAGCTCACTTTCGATCAGATTCTCCGGAATCGCTGCGCAATTTACGGCCATGAACGGGCCGCCTGAGCGCAAACTATGCTGAAAAACGCAATTCGCGATCAGCTCCTTACCAGTCCCGCTTTCGCCAGTGACCAAAACCGTCGCATCACTTGCAGCTACTTGCCCAATGGTTTTGAAAACCTCTTGGATCGCAGCCGATTTACCGACAATGCCCTCCTTGTAATCCTCACTATTAACCTTCTTGCTAGGCTGCGAAACCATACGCAAATCTTGAGACGCAGCGATCGCGCTGGACGCAAGACTGATAACCTTCTCCGGATCGAAAGGCTTCATCACATAGTCGTGCGCCCCAAATTTCATCGCCTCAATCGCTGTCTGAGCCGTACCAAAGGCAGTCATTAGGATAATCTGCAAATTCGAATCGATCGCCCGCATATGCTGCAAAGTCTCCAGGCCAGTGATCCCGCCCATCCGAATATCCATAAAAATCAGATCCGGTGCCGGACCGTGCTTAACCTTTTCAATTCCCTCCTCCCCGCTCGCAGCCGTATCGATCTGGTATCCCTGACTCCCCAGGACTCTTCCCAAGGAATAGCGGATTTCATCATCATCGTCGACGACGAGCACCGTGAACTGACTGTTCTGGATTTGCGATTCGCTCATTTGTAAATTCGTTGAGTACGTCATTGAGTTTAAGATGCAATCTTGAAACGATTCCATGCAATTCGCATGCCACATTGCTATTTCAATAAAATTATCCGCTCCGGCCTCGCTTTCGGAAGCCTCGCAACACTTTGCATATCCGTCGCCGCCGTAAAACTAACGCCCTCTGCTCACATCGAAACCCTCGAAATCCGAGAATGCAGCGGCATCGCCCAAAGCCGTCTCGGCGATGATACGTTTTGGGTGCACAATGATTCCAACGGAGGCTCAACACTCTACGCGATCAACAAACAGGGCGCCCTCATCGCTGCAATTCCAACCGGACTACCTAACGTGGATTGGGAAGACATAACCACCGACCATTCTGGAAACCTCTACATCGGTGACTTTGGCAATTTCGAAAACAACCGACGTGATCTCGCCATCTATAAGATACAAGAGCCGCTCGAACCTACAACCCAAACAATCGCTGACCCCGTCACTTATCGCTTCGCCTATTCCGAACAAACCAAGTTCCCCCCCACCAAACGAATTTTCGATTGCGAAGCCATTTTCTGGGCGGACGATCATCTCTTCATTCTCTCCAAAAGCCTCGGCGAGACCATCACCCGCCTTTATCGCTTCGACTCTCTCGATCCCGACAAACTCAATCACCCAACCCAAATCGGCCATTTCGATATCGGCCCCCGCGTAACCGCCGCCGAAATGGCTCCCGACGGTCTCCACCTAGCCGTCCTCACAACTCGAAGCGTCTGGGTCTTCACCCGTCCAAAAAACTCCAGCAACTCACTCGACAGCGATGCTCAACCCCGCAACTTCCTCGATGGCCCCGCAAAAATGCTCCCAATCCAAGCCGGTCAATGCGAAGCCATCTGCTGGAGCTCGCCCGAAGAACTTCTAATCGCCAACGAAGACCGCGCCCTATTCACCGTCCCCCTCGACTCTCTAAGCGAATACTGATGTCCGCCAAAACGCTCTAAGCTTTAAAATCACAACGTTGTAATTTCAAAGGTCATACATTTCTCCGAGCACCTAATCTCGACCAGTTAGCCTACCGCTTTCCGATTCGCCAAAAGTCCAAGCCATCACTAAGCCAAACATCTCCACTCCCGTCCGGCGCTGGATACTCTATCGGCCAAAGTGAAACGATTAGTATCCTGAAATTCGCTACAAAAAAAGCGAGCAAAGCCACCCAGACCCAAGACCACGGCTCGAACCTCCACAGGCTCAATCCCAAACACACCGTAACGCATAACGAAGCAATCGGCCCACCCGCAATAACCCAGCGCTGGACCCCAATCGACTCGGAACTCCGATCATACCGCGTCGCTCCATAGCGGAATCCAGCCAGTCCCAAAAGCGCCGTTAACCGACCAAACGAAAACCTGACGTTCCGGTCACTCGTACCAACCTGAAGCGTGACCGATTGACGCGTAACTAGCAACGCTACCAAGACATGGCCCATCTCATGCAAAAGCACTCCCAAATAAATTCCGTCGAGCAACGCTACGACGAATAAGAGCACTTTTAACAACACTGCGATTTCCATGACTCAACCAAGCTCTATCGATTCTGCGAAATTGGCAACGAGTGAAATAAATTCCTCGCGAAATTCAAAATGCGGATTGTGCCCGCTTCCTTCGATCGTTTTCACGATCGCATTCGGAAAACTTCGGTCAACCAAAGAAATATCAGATTCACTAAAATAGCCCGAACACCCTCCGACGATAAACAACGTCGTTCCCTCGAATCGGTGATCCGTCCCGATTGGCGAACCTTCGATCTCCCGTTGATTCTCCTCAAGAGCATCCAGATTGATAATCCAGGAAAACCCATTCCCATCCTCTCGCTTCGCCAAATTCGTCAACAGAAACTACCGGTTCCCCCAGTCCGGCACTGCTTCCAATAAAAATCGATCCGCTGCCGTTCTTGACGGAAGCGCCGACAAGTCGATCTGACGCATTGCTTCATGCTCCGAGTCATGGGAACTCGGATACGTTTTTGGAGCAATATCCACGACGATGAGCGAACGCAAACGCTCCGGTCTTTCACAGGCGATTTTCATAGCAAGCTTCCCACCCATAGAATGCCCCAAAAAGTGACTCGAATCCAAGTCATGCTCATCCATCCAAACAAACACATCCTCCATCATCGCTTCATAGGAATGCGGAAACGCATGTGGCGACTTACCATGGTTTCTCAGATCCAAACAGCACACGTGGAAATATTTCCCCAGATCCGCGCCAGCCGCCTGCCAATTCCGCGAAGATCCAAGTAAACCGTGAAAGACAATCAAAGGCGGCTTATCGGCCTCTCCATATTCGCGAAAAAATAGCTCCATTCTTAAGCACCCAAGTCATCCCTACCGCGAACGCCTAGTCAATTCTCTTTCCGTCCTCTTTTTTCTTGCGACCCCTTTCCGCCCAAGCTTGCTTACCGATCGAATTCCCAAGCGCCTTTCCGACTATGGACAAAAAGAAAATCACCCCCATGATGCAGCAGTACTTCGAGGTTAGGCGCAAGCTCCCGTCCGACACGCTGCTGCTCTTTCGACTGGGCGACTTCTACGAGATGTTCCACGAGGATGCGGAAATCGGATCTCAAATCCTCGGCATCACTCTCACAAAACGCAGCGGCTACTTCATGGCAGGCATCCCCTACCATGCCGCTGAACAATACATCGGCAAAGCTCTCCAAGCCGGGAAAAAAGTAGCCATCTGCGACCAGGTTGAAACACCTCAACCTGGCCAGCTCGTAAAACGCGCTCTCACTCGCATTCTCACTCCAGGCACTACCATCGAGGACAACCAACTCGAATCGAGCCGCAATCACTATCTCGCAGCGCTAGAAAGCGATTCCCAAGGAGCTTGTCTCGCATGGCTTGATCTCTCTACCGGCGAATTTCAAATCGCCAAAGGAAAAGACGTCGACGACCTCATGCCGGTTCTCACGTCGATAGATCCTGCGGAAATGCTCATCATTGAAGGCGAGGAAAACCGTTGGCGAGCCCAAGCCCACGATGGCAGCGTCCACGACGAACTGATCCACTTCCTCGTGACTCGATCCGTAACCGAAATGCCAGGCTTCCAGTTCGACGTCGATTCCGGAGCTCAAAGCGTCATGGACACTCTCGGGGTCATTAATCTCGAAGGATTCGGCATCGATAAGAAACACGCCGCCCTCGGCTGCGCTGGAGCCCTTCTCTACTACGTTACGGAAAATCTCAGAGCGAAGCCGGAAAACCTGTCTACAATTCGCGAATACAGTTGTGACAATGCTTTGCTCATCGATCCTGCGACGCTCCGCAATTTGGAAATCTTCAAATCGATGCGTGGCACTCGCGATGGTAGCTTACTTCAAGCGATCAACAAGACGAACACTGCCGCCGGAGCTCGCCAGCTCGAACAATGGCTCATCGCTCCAGAACGCGATCTCGCCGAACTCAAACGTCGCCAAGACAGCATTGGTGAATTCGTAGGCGCCCCGCTTGCAGTTAGCGAAATTCAAGATCTCCTAAAGTCAGTTCGAGACATCAAACGCATCCTCGGACGCATGCAAAACCGACTGCGTAATCCTCGTGAGCTTGGCGGAATTCGCGATTCGCTCAACCAGCTTCCCGAAGTTCTGAATACGCTCAAGCCGTTTTCTGGAACTGCAATTGATGCTATTGCCAATCGACTGCACGCCCTTCCTCACCTCGCGGAATTGCTTAACAAAGCTCTTAAGGATGAATTGCCCAACAATTTAAACGATGGCGGCTACATGGCTCAGGGCTATGACGAATCGCTCGACGAGATGCTTTCCCTCACGACTGGCAACAAACTCTGGCTTGCCAATCTCGAAACCGAAGAGCGGGCTCGAACGGGCATCAAGAATCTCAAGATCAAATACAACGGCGCCTTCGGCTATTTCATCGAAATATCTAAATCCAATCTCGGGAATGTACCCGAGGATTATGTCCGCAAGCAAACGATGGTGAACGGCGAGCGATTCGTCACTGATAGCTTAAAGCAAAAAGAGAAAGAAATCTTCCACGCCGAAGAGAATAGCAAACGACGCGAACAAGAACTCTTCGCCGGGCTCGTCACAGCCATACTTGAGGAATCGCCTGCCCTCACCCAAACCGCATCAGCTCTAGCGGAATTGGATGTTTTTTGCGGTTGGGCCGAGCTGGCCCGTCTTTGGAATTACTGCAAACCCGAACTAGATGATTCGGATGCAATTGAAATCCAGCAAGGACGCCATCCAGTCGTCGAGCAAATGCTCAAGGAAGATTCAGCCGGTCTCGCAAGCAGCCACGCCTTCGTCCCCAACGATGTCGGTCTAAGCGCATCGGAAAGCCAAATACACTTACTCACCGGTCCCAACATGGCGGGTAAAAGTACCTTCATTCGCCAAATAGCTCTCATCACTCTACTCGCTCAAGTAGGCTGCTGGACTCCCGCAAGCTCCGCCCGGATCGGATTGGTCGATCGCATTTTCTCGCGCGTCGGAGCCAGCGATGACCTAGCCCGAGGTAACTCTACCTTCATGGTCGAAATGAACGAGACCGCCAACATCCTTAACAACGCGACCGAACACAGCCTCATCATTCTCGACGAGATCGGCCGCGGCACCAGCACCTACGATGGACTGAGCATAGCCTGGTCTGTAATCGAACATCTTCATCAAGATGATACAGCCGGTCCCAAAACGTTATTCGCTACCCACTATCAAGAACTAACTCAGCTCGACAAACACCTGAATCGCTTGGAGAATTTCTCAGTAGCCGTCAAAGAATGGAACGACGACATCGTGTTCGTTCGCCAAGTCGTACGCGGCGCTGCAGATAGGAGTTACGGTATCCAAGTCGCCCGCCTAGCTGGGCTCCCTGCGACGGTGATCAAACGTGCCAAAGAGATTCTGCAAAAACTAGAGTCTGATGACGCAACCGTTACGGTAAGCTCGCCTGGCCCCAAAGCAAAACCTCGCAAGAAAATCCAAGTCGAAACCAACGACGATCAGCTCAATCTCTTTTCCTGAGTAATTTCCTCAGACCTGAATCTGTAAGTGAATATCTGAGCCCTTTTTAGGGCTCTTTTTTATACCCAGAGCCTACCCTCGCGCTTCCCATTTGAAGATCATCGTCGAGCACGGAGGTAACACGAATTCTGCCGAGTTATCGCAATCGTCGAAAGGAATCGCTTCGGAAACAACCCCTGAACCGTTGCCGGCATCGTCGCCTCCATAGAAGCTAGAATTCGTATTCAAAATCTCTCGCCAGAATCCAGCGCAAGGCACGCCGATTCGATAGTTGCGACGTTCCACAGGCGTAAAATGCCCTACGATCATCAATCGATTGTGTCCATCCGAAGCCGTCCGGGAATAGCTAATAGTGCCCGCTTCGGAATCCCAGCAAGCGATCCAACGAAAACTCTCTTTATCGAAATCCGTTTCCGCCAAGGCCGGCTCGCTGCGGTACAAACGATTGAGATCCTTGATCAACATGGAAATGCCCGAATGATCTTTGTATTCATTCAAGTGCCACTGAAGCTGCCCCGCATACGCCCATTCTTCAGACTGACCGAATTCACATCCCATGAAAAGAAGCTTCTTCCCTGGATAGGCCCACATATGCCCATAAAGCGCACGCAATGTTTGGGCCTTTTCCGGGATGGATCCCGCAGCCATTTTCATGAGCATAGACTGCTTTCCGTGCGTCACTTCGTCATGCGAAAAGACCGTCACGAAATTCTCCGCATACTGATAGAGCATTCCGAAGGTAAGGTCGCCTTGATGGTGCTTACGATGAATCGGGTCTTTTTCGAAATAGCTCAGATTGTCGTGCATCCAACCCATGTTCCATTTCAAATCGAATCCAAGACCTCCTTCCTCAGGAGATTTCGTAACGCCAGGAAACGAGGTCGATTCTTCCGCTATCATTAGCGTACCCGGGTAATACTCATGCACGCGACTATTGACCTCTTTCAAAAACTCGATCGCCTCCAAATTCTCATTGCCACCGTATTTATTCGGAATCCATTCTCCTTCTTCTCGGGAGTAGTCCAAATACAGCATGGATGCTACCGCATCTACACGCAGGCCATCGATATGAAAGTAGTCTAGCCAAGCTAGCGCATTCGCTACGAGGAAACATTTTACTTCATGACGCCCAAAATTGAAAATCAATGTCCCCCAATCTTGGTGGGCTCCAAGCCTCGGGTCTTCGTGCTCGTATAAGTGAGTCCCGTCGAATGTTGCTAGCGCAAAAGCATCTCGCGGAAAATGAGCCGGTACCCAATCGACAATCACACCAATTCCATTACGGTGCAAATGATCGACGAATGCCTTAAAATCATCTGGCGACCCAAATCGCTGAGTCGGAGCGAAGTAACCAGTTACTTGATACCCCCAGGAACCATCGAACGGGTGCTCTGCCACCGGCATCAATTCGACATGCGTAAAACCGTGCTCCAGCACGTATTCCGTCAATTCTACCGCCAATTCCGCATAGGTAAGCGGTCGATTGTCCTCTTGCCAGCGACGCTTCCAAGAACCTAAATGCACCTCGTAAACCGACATCGGTTTATCGAGAGCTTGAAGCTCTGCACGTGAATCCATCCACGTCCTATCGCTCCATTCATATCCAGAATGATCGTATACAATGGACGCATTATTTGGCGGAGCTTCAAAGTAGCTCGCGTAGGGATCGGTCTTCAGGAAAATTGCGTCATTCTCGGCCTTGAGCTCGAACTTGTACATTTCTCCCACATGCATGCCGGGAATGAAAAGTTCCCAAACCCCGCTTGCTCCAAGCGAACGCATCGGGTTGTAACGTCCATCCCAATCATTAAAACTACCAACGACCGAAGCGCTCTGAGCATTGGGAGCCCACACGGCGAAGCTCACCCCCGGGATTCCATCCACGGTTCTCGGCCGAGAGCCTAGTTTTTCGTAAATCCGATGCTCATTTCCCTCATTGAACAAATACAAGTCGGTCTCGCTAATCGTAGGCAGGAATGAATAGGAATCGTAAAATTGACGGATCTCCAAGTTCTCCGTTTCGGTCCGCAAACGATATTTGAATACGTCTTTGCGTCCCTCGATAAACCCTTCGAAAAAGCCGTCATCGGTCAGTTTTTCCATTGGATACCGCGGAGAATTCTCCTGTTCTATATCAACTACCTCGCAGCTAACCGCATTGCTCAGAAACGCTCGAACCACCACTCCGGATTTACCCCGTTTCGTCACCGGGTGCATTCCCAGTACGGCATGAGGCTGACTAGCCTTCGACTTCGTAAATCGCTCCAGTTCTTTTTTTGTGATCAACATAGGGTCATCAAATCTAGGAAATCGCCTAATCCCAACAGTTGGCGCCGATCAATGCAACCTCTTGCTCTACTAATAGTCTCACCCTCGAAGCACCCCTTTTTACCAGAACGTTAACCGCGACTTTATCAGCTCTATCGCTCATCTCAATTCAATCTCATTCAACCAGCCAATGAACAGCCTTGCCTCGCCCAGAAGCGCTCTCTAGAGCTTGCCGAAACTATGGCTAGAATCTTTCTCCAGACAATTGGCAGCGCACTCGCTGTAAGCCTCTTTCTTTGCGGACTCCTTCCCACCGCCTTTTCGCAACAAAGTAGCGTCGACGCCTCGCTAAGCACTCCCGCTTCTTTCGATATGAAAACCGGCGAGCTTGTCGCAACCGTCAATGCCCAACTGACTTACGGCAACTGGTTGCTCACGGCTGACGAAATTCGACTAAACCAAAAAGCTGGCCGCGCCCTAGCGAAGGGCAACGTCGTTTTTACCCGCGGCGATATCCGACTCGTAGCCGACTCCCTCTACTACCAAATCGAGGAAAACACAGCGCTCATCGAAAACTTCCGCGTCGGCAACGGTAAATACTACGTTTCGGGGAGCTCTCTGAAAGGCAACCCAGACGACTTCCGCTTCCAAGACATCAACTTCCACCCAGGCGAACCCGGTACCTATCTCTTCAAAGCAAAGGCCGACGAAATCGCGATCATCAACCAAAACGAAATAAAAGGCAAACGCCTCTCCTTCAAGCTAGGAGTCATCCCCTTTTTCATCATTCCCAATATATCCCAACCTATCGACGGCGAGCGCAATGTATTCAAGGCCGACCTCGATTACTCCGGCAATATCGGAGCAGGAATTGGCAATGAAATCCGCGTCCCCATCAACTCCAATTTTAGAGCAGGCGCCAACATCACTCTATCTTCAAAACGCGGCATCATGGCCGGCCCCGCATTCGAATACGATTTCAAAGAGGGCGAAAACACGAGCTCCGGCGGCTTCACTTCGGGTTTTATCGATGACAATGCCAAAGAAATCCAACCCGATCTGATCACAGGCAATCCAATCGACGACGAACGCTTTTTCGCAGAATGGCAGCATCAACAGCATTGGGGCGACCGAGGCGCCATCAATGCCTACGGCCGCTGGTGGTCCGATATAAACGTCACTCGCGAATTCCACGAAGATTCATTCGATACGATGCAGGATCCTGACACCTTTATCGAAGCGAACTACAGCGGCGATAACTGGCAAGCCACTCTCTTTTCTCGGATCAGCCCAAACCGTTTTCAGACCTTCACCGAACGCCTCCCCGAACTTCGCTTCGATCTCTTTCCGACTCAAGTCGCGCCAGGTCTGCTTCATCAAGGAAGCGTTTCCTTCGCGAAGCTCCGGAAAAACTTTTCCGATCCGATCACCGCAAACAACGAAACCGAACGAGCCGACGCCTACTACGGAGTCCGTCACACCAAACCTTTGGCTACCGGAATCACTCTAACCACCAAAGCAGGGATTAAGGCTGTTCACTACTTCGACAACATCATCGAAACCGATGCAGGCAATCAACCTTGGATCAATTCATTCCCACTCGCGCCGCTTTCCATCATCGACGACTTCTACCACATACTCCCACGACCTTCCATCAAAGAAGGAACACGAGCCTATGGCGATCTAGGATTCGACCTAAAATTCACCGCGTACCGACAGTCCGAATACAAAAATAAAACCTGGAATATCGATGGTCTTCGCCATATATTCGAGCCGACCCTTTCGTACCGCTATACGCCCGACCTAGACAGCAATTCGACTCACGCCCTCCAAGACACCCCTGCATTCGCCAACTATCTAACGCCTATCGACATTGAAGACCGCCGTGACATCGACACCATTGGCGAGCATCACATCACTCGATTTGCATTGCGCAATCGCATCCAGACCAAAGACGAAGAATACGGATCGCGAGATCTCATCCGCTTCGATTTCGCAATGGACTACCTCATCGACGACTACGACCAAGGAACCGATTTTTCCGACATCTATTCCGATATCGAAATTAAACCAGCCAACTGGTTGGAAATAGACGTCTTCTCTCGCTACAACCTGGAGGACAGCGAAACTCGAGAACTGAATACACGCCTAGCCATCACCGATCCTGGATACTGGAAATTCGGTATTGGAAACCACTTTCTCAAACGTCAGCTCGAACAGTATTTTCTATTCGGCGAGTATAACCTCAACGAGAATTTTAAGGTCTACGCGGTCGCGAAATTCGACGAAGTCTCCGACACGTTCTATGAGCAACGCATCGGTTTGATGCAACGCGCTCTGGAAAAATACGGCATTAAATACGAACTGCGTATCTTCGAAGGCAACCGCCTCGAAAGCGATTTCGGCCTTCGCATCGGCGTCGATTTGTTCGACGAGTAGCCATCGGCCATACCATGAGCGGCACCTTAAACAAGGAAATCAAGATTCACCGTCTCATGAATCAGCGGCGAGTCGCCTACTCGCTACTGCAACGCTTGCAAACCTTGCTGGAGCCAGGAGCCAATTTTATCCGCGAACTCAATCACCTTTTCAAAAGCCAAGGCAAGTTCGGTTCCCACGACCGGCGCCTCTATCGCGAGCTCATATACACTTACCTACGCTATCAACCTTGGCTCGATCCCATACGTTCCGATGAGACCGCATTTCTCGACGCCCTCATCACTCTCGCCAGCCCAACCCCAGAAGCCTCCGCGCTCTACCCAACTCTCAGCTCCCCGCCAAGCGATCTCCAAGCAACGCAAAACCGTCACCATCTCATCGGCAAAAGCGATAATGACCTCCTAGACCTACTCCCTTCTTGGTTTCAATCCCATCTCACCGAAGCGCTCGATTCCAAAAATGCCAAAACGCTTTTCTCCCGCCCTCCCCTCTGGCTTAGAATCCAACGAGGCGACCCCGATTCGATAATTGAACAACTCCGACAAGCCACCCCTACCCAAGCTACCGATCCACAAGCGATTTGGGGCGTGCCGGATGCTCTTCAATGCCCAGCTGACTTGCCTCTCGCGAAAGTCCCGGCATACGAAAACGGCGAAATCGAAATCCAAGACATCAGTTCGCAGCTCCTCCTCCAACTCGTACATCCGCAACCCGAAGGTTCCTGGCTCGACGCCTGCGCCGGCGCCGGAGGCAAAACCCTTCAGCTAGCAAAAATGCTCGGTTCGAATGGCCGTGTCACTGCTTACGACCCACGAGGCAAAGCCCTCGACGAACTCGAAAAGCGCAGCCGTCGCGCCGGGCTTAAGAACATTTCTCTCCGCCGAAGTAAACCCGACAGTGGTAGCTACGCCGGCGTCCTCGTCGACGCTCCCTGCTCCGGCTCGGGTACCTGGCGACGCCACCCATTTCTCATGCGACAAATCCGCGAAAAAGACATTTTCCAACGCAGCGAAGCCCAATCGAACATTCTCCACTTCTATTCGG
>Ga0115000_10003541_pt1 | contig 13048 bp, 10 predicted proteins | sample ArcticOcean_MG_C_6_FD_89690 | JGI IMG/M metagenome (GOLD analysis project Ga0115000, IMG submission 89690) | Marine microbial communities from western Arctic Ocean - ArcticOcean_MG_CB8_128 | ecosystem: Environmental > Aquatic > Marine > Oceanic | place: Arctic Ocean: Canada Basin | collected... | reverse complement strand
ATAAACATATTTTTCTTTGAATAAATTTCTAATTCTTTGCAAAATTTTATCTAAATTCATAATTATAAATGTCTCATTATACGTATTTCTATCAAGTTCACCGTCATCACTTGGTGGGAAACATTTATATTCACAATCTCTAAAATCACAAATTAAACTACCGTCTTTATCACCCAATGTATATTCTATTGTAGGTCCTGTAGATAATTGTAATTGAACTTTATTATGATTGGGCGCAATAGCTGTTATTGCTTTTTCAGAAAAATCTAAGCCTCGTCTATTAAGTAAGCAATCGACGGCCGTCTCTTTTAATACACGTGTGACATTTGCAATTAAAAGTGCTTTTCGTTCAGCTACTCTATAAATATATAAATCAATCGCTTCTTCCTCCTGATTGACTAATTGTGTTCCATATAAATAAATTTCAACATTTCGTTTCGCAAAAGGCAACTTACAATGACTTTTACTTCTTACCGCTCGTCCAATAATTTGTTCGGATCTGTTCATATTATACCAAGGATCCAAAATATGCATTTGTCTTATATTTTGAAAATCCAAACCTTCTGAACCAGCACGCGATACAATAATAACCTTGACTTTTTCACCATTTGCATTCCCTGCATCAGTGACTGCTTTTATTTCTTTTTTCACATCGGGGGTCAAAGTTTTTTGACCGGTTATCATAATATATTTCGCTGGTTTAAATTCCTCGTTGTCTTTTTTAGGTTTCATAGTTAATACATTTAAAGGATTAGTCGGTGCCTTTTTAAAAAGAGAGGATGTTGTACCATACCTCGTAATTCCCATTGATTCTAATGCTAATGCTATTGGTACTGCACCGCCATCAATATATTGCGAATAAACAAATACTATTCCTTCTGAATTTCTAATTTTATCACAGATATACGCTATTTTACCAGAGTATTTTCCAATTTCTGATGGCGAAAATATCTCTCCAAAATCCTTCAGCGTTTTATCTTTATAAGTGAAATTACGTTTGGTTTTTGGTTTAAATTGCATAACCCTCGCCAATCCTTTACTACCATAAATGAACGGGATGATATCGCTGTCTATTTCATCCTCATCCAAGCCTTTATGTGGATATATCATATTGAGGGCTTGTAATGGTGCTTCTAAAATTGTAAAAGATATCGATTTAGAAGACGTTGAGATATTAGGACGTGGTTTATTTTTTAAATAAGACACTATTTTTTCATATCCCATATTTTGGTACTCTCCTATATTATTAATCACTAGATCTATTAATTCTATGGGTTGTACGATTTCTACACCATTGATTTGATGTTTGGGATATTTCCAAATTCCATCATTTTTTAAAGAAAAAAAAGATTCAGGATTTAAAGCTTCGCGCGGCCAAATTCTATACGGAAATGTAAAGGGGTTTTCTCCACGCACATAGGACACATAGCCTGTTGATTTTCTTATTAATAGATCCTTTCCAATTTCTTCGCCTTTTTGCGTTTGAAATGTGCCTTTTGTAGTAAAAACTTCCCGCTGTGAAATAGGATATCGTTTATCATTTAATAGAAGCAAATTTAAAATCCAAATTATCTCACTATATGAATCAAACATTGGTGTCGCAGATAATAATAATAGTTTTAAATTATTCGTCGCTTCTACCAGCTTTCCAAGATTGTCTGAACTTGTTTTTACTTTACCTTCTTTGCTTAATCTAATATTATGGACTTCATCAATAACCAACATCCTATTAGAGAATTCTTTGCGTAAATTTTTTTTCCTAATTCGTTCCCGCACTTCAGTCGAAGACCCAGAGGGAATACTCTTATTCATTATTTTTTCTATATAATTTGCGAATTCACCATAACCTTTGAATAGATAAGATTGTCTTATTAATCTTTTAATTTGTCTAATTACTTTACTGCGACTTAAACCTTTCATATTCCCTGGATTTATTTCCTTGATAAATTTATTACCTATGCAGGCTTTAATATTCCATAATCCATTTACTTTTCGCAATTTTCTCTCATCGAACAATTGTATTTTAAAATTTTCTTGGACTGCCGGAGATGCTACAATGATTAATCTCTTTGTTATCCCCATCTGTTGTAAATAAGTACGCATTTCCTCACATATGGAAATCGCAGAACAAGTTTTACCTGTTCCTAAACCATGATATAATAATAATCCATTATATGGAGTTTGAAAAGACATAAAATTCCTAACAAACATTTGATGAGGGTCTAATTCAAATTCCGTATTATCACAGATTTTTTGCGTATATTCTTCAATATGCTCATAATCTTCTGGTCCATGCTCTTCATATCTTGTATCGAAAAATTCTTTTTTATTAGCAATTTTAACATTAAAATTTGGATCATCCGAATTAGGATATAAATAAGCGAACTCGCCTTTATCTTCGGCGAGCTCTTTGCGGTCCTTATCACTTACACATGTTAACAAATTCTGGTATTCGGGATTGTTAATATTTTTAGGTATTTTTCCTGTATCATATTCTGAATACAAAGTGTCACACGATTTACTTTCTTTGATACGAATTTTCCTTTTTTTTAATTTTACAACCTTGGGTTTAGATTTATTTTTTAATGACATTCTATTAATATATTAAGTTATTAATTTATATTTTTCCAACAAACTATTTATTTTACAAATCACCTCTATCTTTTCTATATTATAATCTCGTATATGTTGTTTGCATTCATCTAAAGAAAACCACTTAACTTCGCTAACCTCGCTCTTTTGATATGATTCCGACATTTCTGTATTTGATTCTATACATCCTAAAAAATAAATATGCTTATATGATTTTAAATTCGAACCAACAAATGTTTCCTCAAATGGTAGTAGATTTTTAATAATGGATACAGATTGTTTGTCATATCCTGTTTCTTCTTCGAATTCTCTTAACCCACAAGTTAAATCGTTTTCTTGATAGTTGCGTCTACCTTTTGGAAAACCCCATTCAGGAGTATCCCAGGACGTGTCACTTTCAAGAATCAGACTGTCTAAATTATATCCTTCTGTTTCACAAATTTTAATACCTCTTTTCATTTGGATAAATTTATCCTTCGCACTTCTCTCTTCTCCTCGATATTGTAAACCAACGAAATCACCCCATAATGCTCGCCATAATTCTGAGAATTCGGTAATTAATAAATTTCGTTTTTCTTTATTCGTCATTTCATTAATCAATGTAAGTATGTAATCCTTATTGTACAAGGGATATTTTCCCCTTAAAAAATCAATGTATCCTAAACTATCTTTTCTACAAATCATTAAATATTCTAATTTTTCGGTATTTTTTCTAAAAGCAACAATACCACTACTTATAATGGGATTTTTACACTGATTATATAAATGACCTTGTTTTCCACAATTATTACAAAACTGATATGTGATTCGCGATGACATCTATATGTTTAATTCATCTTCTTTTTATATCATTTCCTATATAATGGGATTAGATCCGACAGTTTGGCTTCCGCATTTTCAATTCGTTATGCAAACAATGGCTATTTCATATCCAAAACATCCCAACGATGTATCAAAAAAGAAATATTACGATTTCATTCAAAATTTGCCTGTTTTTTTACCCGATAACCCAATGGGAACTTATTTTATAAAATTATTAGATGACTTTCCCGTAACGCCATATTTAAGCTCTGGTATGTCATTTATGAAATGGGTTCACTTTATGAATAATAAGTTAAATAAAGCTATTGATGAACCAGAATTAGATTTTTATGAAAGTTTAGAGAAATACTATGAAGAATACAAGCCGAAAGAATTAAAAGAGCAACAAGTCTATAAAGAACGCAAAAAATATATACAATTTGCAGTGGTTTTGGCCATGATAAGTTTAGTTATTTATTCTTATGGAAAAAAATAGAAAATTAAATTTTCTAAGCGAAGTATAGTCAATGAGCAATATGCCCGAAATACCTTTTTATCAAATGAATATAAATGAACTTAGATCATATTTCATTAAGATTAATCGTGGTTTGGAGAGAAAAAGAAAAACTAAACGCAGATCTAGAGACAGAAGAAGAAAAACTGCTAGAAAATAATATTACTTAAATCTATAATGTCAGGTGGAGTACCGAAAAGAGTATCAATATCAAGAACACAAAGAAATACACCTTCCAAAGCTGGGAACGTTGTTGCCAAAAATGCTTTAGTCTTATGTAGTGGTCGAAGGTCTCGTAGAGCAATGTGTAATTATATTAAACAACGAGCGAAAACGTGTGCAACTTGTCCATCTGGTAACATTATTCCTCCTGTTCCTTCGCCGCCACATCCACATCCACATCCTCCAGTGCCCCCTCCCCCGCTTCCAACAGTAGCAGCTAATTATACATTATCTATTTCTCACTATGGCGTACCTAAAGATTTTCAATATTATACCAGCGAGAGCAAGTTTAAAGACTACTGTAATAGTTATTTAAATTTTATTTACACTAAAGGCAAAGAGGTTGAAATTGATAGAGTCCTCTTTTGTATACCAGGAAATCCCGGGCCAGCTTATAATCCAATTAATATGTTGGCAAATGGAAATTTTGGCACAGTTCCACCCACGGCGCCTTATACTTTTATACCGACGACGACAAGTGAAACGGATGGCGTGAATATAGCCTTCTCCGCTTTAACGGATATCACTGGCGCTACCGCTACGGTTAAAGACCCGTGGGTATATACATACTTTGTTAAACCTATTCTGTACTATAATAAAAACAATCTCTGGGCATATCCCGGCAGCAAAAATACAGTTATACAAGTTGGATTTACCTTTTATCATGGAAAAGACAGTGCCAACGGCGACGGGTATTATAGTCCTTCTCCCGACAATTCAGGTAACACGGATAACTGGACAACGTTTGTTGAAAGTGCCGGCGATCTTGTATTACCAACAGCAGGATTATCTTGGAATGCAATAGCAAATCCATACGGAAATGATTGGACGAAAACAAGAAACAATATAGCACAAGAATTTGCATACATGAGACATATTAACAATATCGCTGCAAATGACCCAGATATTGGTACTTTAGCCGGTGATCCCACTCTGGCACTGGAATTAAGAGTAAGCCATTGTACTTGGGACCAGGAAGGTAACGCTCCCTTCCCAGATGATACCCAAATGGATACATTGTGGAATACATATTTAGGAGGAGGAGAATCCCTATTAGATCCCAGATGGTCTTCAACATCTGTATCCAACACTGGTCTATCTAATTTAATAAATCCAGTGAAAGGACCAGACCGTTATTATAGAGAAATATATGATCTATTCGATTATTCCAAGGATGCGGGGGATGAGAACAATTTATGCAGTGGCACGGGAGGCGGATCTGCGGGACCCCCTCGCCAACCAAGTAATGTTTCCTATTTGAACATTATGAGTGGTTCAGGTTCAAACGCGAAAGGGACTACGCATGTTGGTCTCTTCACTAAGGCAGGATGGGATGTTATAGGATTAGCGCCTGATGGTACCTTCGCGGAGGCATGTGGTACCACCACCGCAGCAGCAGGCGTAATATCTAACAAATGGCCAACAACAGGCAGTCTGACAGGAGAGGCTGCTCTATGCCAGGACACAGACCAGTGTGGCGGTGGGGAGTCAAAATACGCGACATCATCAAATACCTCTTTGACATATAATTTACAAGCAGCTGCCGGTTCGGGCGGATCCAAATACTTTTACGCCAAATGGGTTCTGCATGACCCGGCAGTACAAAATTCAAAGCCATTTGGTTTGATAACTGACCATTCTTCCACAGAATATAAAAATGCATTTGATTACGCAAGAAGGTTGACGATAGGCAGTGGCTGGATGAATTTCTTTGGTCCGGCGGGACGTCTGAATGATCCTAACTGGTCCATTTACACTGCTAAACCAATAAATCAAGCCCCATCAAATGGTGTCGTACTCTTATTTAGTAGTCAGAGTAGATTTAATTCTGCGGGAGGAGGAACAGTCTCATCTAATGCAAGCGGGTCATACGGTATTCCGGAATGTGGTGGAGAAGAATGCTTTGGATCTTGGGAGTGGAGTGAATTTAAAGCATTTTTGGATGCTGTTGTCGCTCAAATGAATACGCTATTTCTTGGATTCGGAGAGGCGACCCATCCTGTCCACTTGGGATTATATGAGTGGAACTATGTTCCCATACAATGGCTGGAAGGGGATGAATTCACATAGTTTTTGATAAAATTGCATAAGACATTTAAATATATGAATTTACTAAAATAAATATTTGTTCTTAACAAAAAACATATATTTAATAATTATATATGAAAGCCGGATTAATGATTTTAGCAATAACCACATTTCTAGTCGTAAATACATACTACGACGGAAAATATACAAAAATGTTATCCATCAACCAGAAATATTTCAAAATGGCCATGTTTGGTTTTGTTGGGTTTTCTATGTATCTCCTTATTAAGAAAAACCCTAGTGGTTCTAAATCAATGCTTCAACACGCAAATGCACTAATTAAATATATGCCTGTGGATAGAGAAACAGCTGATTTAATCTCTCCAATTTTCGATTTTACAAATGCAAAAAACAGTATGGATTCTATGACACAGAGCTACACTGCATACAATGACGACACTCCTCAGCATAAACGAATGCTCAATTCAGGTGGAAATACTACTACTCGTTCAGTCAGCGAAACAAAAAAGAAATATGTCGCTGCACAACAAGGATGGAAATGTAATAATTGTGCAAACCAATTAAACCATACATTTGAAGTGGATCATAAAGTGGATTTAAGATATGGGGGAACAAATCACGTAAGTAATTTAGTAGCTTTATGTCGAAATTGCCATGGAGAAAAAACTCTGCAAAATAAACTTGAATAATTAAATGTCAATTAATTATAACAGAATGGATTTAATAACAGGAATTATATCATTGGTAATTTTATTAGGATCATTGAATAGAATATTAATACCTTTAATCAGAGGAAGACCACAAACATTCGGATTTAGCACAACATTTGCATTTTTTCTTGGATTACTTGGTGGTATTATGACGCTTGCTAAAGATTGGAGTTGGTGGTGGACAGTACCTACTGGTTTAGTGGGAATATATGGGATTACACAGGTTATTGCACAAAGTATGTCATCTCTTCCCTTTGCTGTATTCTTAAAAAAATTTCTTCCACTTTCAACTCTTTTATCCGTAATGTTAATTTTGATTAGCGTGATTCCAGGATTAAAAGCTCTTGTAGCTAATAATATGTCCGCTGGAGTAGCAGGTTCAATTATGGCAATTTGTGGAATAATGATATTATTTTCATTAATTATTAATGTAGGATTAGGCAATTTATGGTTAGGTATTCTCACTATTGTAGATTTTATTAAGAGAAATCCGGCTAGACTACTTGTAACGTTAATTGGTATTATCTATGCCATTATTTATTTCTCTTATTCAACGACACAAATGTACCAATGGTTCACAGGCGCATCACCGACAAATACATTAGTATTATGGATTTTACAATTAGTAACTTTAGGTATAGGAATTATTTTAGCAGCAGCTTTTTTTGCTGCAACTTTAACTAATTTACCTAATAGTATGCCGTTTCATACAAGAATTAGACAGATATTTATTGGAAAACTACCAATGACAATATTTAAGATAATACTCGCGATTGTTTTAATAGTTGGATTATGTATTGCGCTTTTTTTTTTAGGAGGACAAGAATTCTCTTATACAGTCGGAAATATTATTACATTAATTATACAGATAATCTGCGTTCTAGCTGTATTATTCGGTGTATTTAGATATGTAATAAACAATCCTAGATTGTTAGCGTCCATTAAAAATAATATTTTTATTAGATTACTCTTTACTATCATTATGATAATCCCTTGTATGTTGGTATATTTAACGCAAGGTATGGTATCAACAGCAAAAGCAGCCACAGCTGCGGCAGGCAAAGGAGCATCGTTTGCAGCAAAAGTACAATATGTTGCGCCACCAAAGATGGTACTACTGGTATTGGCCGCTGAAACTATCTTGGTGTCATCTTATATTTTGTTACCCATGTTTCGGAAATGGATTTACACTTTTACACCTGGTGCAGGTGGTGATATTGTATTGGAACAGCGAGTCGCTGGTGTACAAAATGCTATTTTTGCCATGCAAAATAAATTTATCAGTGATACCTCTATTGGTGATACTCAATTAAGCAATGTCGATTGGGAGAAGGTGTATTCTGAACAGTTATATGTAATAGATGATTCTCATACCAAAGCTTTAAAAGTGTATTTAACAAGTTTGGGATATAAAGATGATTATAGCGCATTAAGAGATAATAAATTAATATCCGATGTTTTAGGAAAACCAATCACTTTGGGATCTGCCGTATCTTTTATTCAAACAAAAAATAGAGTAAATACTATTATAGATGATTCATTAAATCTAGGTCATCTTAAAAATAAATTGGAAGCTTTAGAAAACCAACCTGAAGCTGGCGGTTCATTCACTTCTAAAATATTAAATAACAAACCCACTTATATTAATAAAAAAACAAATATAGGTTTATATGAGAATTTAAAAGGTCGTCCCATCTCTAAATTTAATCAAAACAAAATTACAACACAATCAGCAGATGCTGCGGATGATTATAACTATAATTATGGATTAAGTTCTTGGATTTTCTTAATGGCTCAACCACCAAGTTACGGGGTTGGTTATTCTAAATTTACAAAAGTACTAGATTATGCGGGCAAACCTACTATATGGTATAATCCTGAAATTAATACTTTAAAAATTACGACGAATGTTTATAAAAAAGACAATAGTACTTATGAACATATAGTTTATAAAACTACAAAATTACCATTGCAGAAATGGAATAATATAGTTATCAATTTTGTTGGTGGAACTTTAGATGTATTTATAAATAAAAAGTTAGTATCATCGGTTTCCAATCTCATTCCTTATATGTCAAATGATGCTATTAATATCGGGGACAATCCGGGGATTAGTGGCGCTGTAGCAAATGTTACATATTTTTCCAGACCAATTAGCCAACAAAAAATTAGTTTTTTTTACAATAATTTAGTAAATAAAAATCCACCAATTGTTTAATATAATTTAAGATAAATTTCTTAGTTTATATTATATTATGGACGCGCACAAAATCGTTATTGGTGTTGTAATTATAGTTTTACTCTATTTGCTTTATTTATACTTTTTCGGGAATAGTTCTGCTGTTTTAGTTGGTATACACGATGCCTCACAAGAAGTCCGCATTAGTGCTGGTTCTATTGCTCCAGGACCTTCACAAAATTTTACATACTCAGTATGGGTTTATGTTAGTAACTGGAACGCAGGTAATGAAAAAATTATATTCCAAAGATCTTGTGGAAATGGCTTCTGCCCCAAAATGTCATTTGATCCAAATATGAATAATGTTACTATTACTTTAGCAACTTATCCATCCCAGGTTGATATAGAACCGATTAAAGCCACCTGTCAAATTGAAAATGTACCACTTCAAGCTTGGACAAATCTTATCATGACACTTAACGGCAATGCTTTAGATTGTTATTTAGATGGAAAATTGGTTCGTACTTGTTTAATGCCCGGTGTTACAAAACTTTCCGGTGCAGGCCCATTAATTTTAACACCGAATAATAATTCATTTACGGGTTACACTAGTAATTTTCAATACTTTAATCGTGCTGTAAATCCTCGTGAAGCATATGCTATTTATAGAGAAGGATATGGAGGAAGTAATTGGTTGTCCAGCTTATTCAATAAATACAGAATCAAACTTGCATTTATGAAAGATAATCAAGAAGTGAATAGTTTTGAAATCTAAAATGTTTATAATAATATATAGCAATGAGTACGGGATTTTTAACAGGTTTGCAGAACAGGGTAAAAAATGCATCGGGCGCTACTTTAGGGCAATTTAATAACTCGAGCTTTGTGCGAGGTTCAAAAGATTTTTTGAACTCAAATTCTTTAGTAGCTAAAATTGTTTTTCTTATATTAGTGGTCATCGTGTTTATATTACTTATTAGGTGGGGATCACACCTTATAACGTGGTTTTTAGCACCTTCAAAGAACCCAAAACTAATATCAGGCATGAAACAAGGATATATAGCGAAAGTTGTACCACAAGATCCAGCTATTGCGGGAGCACTGCCCGTAATGAGATCTAGCAATCAGCGAGACGGTTTAGAATTTACTTATACTGTGTGGCTATTTATTAACCACCTTCAAAATACAAGTACAAAAAAACATATTTTCCACAAAGGTAGTTCTCATAATGGTAGTAGTAGCGATAGTAGCTTCAAGCCTAATAACGGACCAGGATTATATATTCATCCTACCAGAAACACATTAATTGTTGCTATGGATACATTCGATAGAGGCAATGAAGAAGTTGAGATTAATGATATTCCAATGAATAAATGGATTAACGTAGCAATTAGAGTTGAAGGTAATAAAATGGATGTCTACATTAATGGTACAATTGCTTTGCGTCATATTTTCGAAAGTGTTCCAAAACAAAATTACGGAGATGTATATGTTAATATGAATAGTGGATTTAATGGATTATTATCTGATTTATGGTACCATGATTATGCACTGAGCGGAACACAGATTGAGCAGATTGTAGAAGCTGGACCTGATATGACAATGGATGACACAACATCCGTATTCCCACATTACTTATCGCTCAATTGGTTCTTTCAAAATGACGAAGCACCCTCATCTGGCCCAAATGCCGCAACTTGGCCAACTATAATTAAACAATAATTTCATTTAATAAAATGATATAATTGTTTTCGGAACCTGATAACTATTGTCGAAGCGACGGGTTAATACATATGTCTTTAGTAGGAAAGATTTTACCAGACATACATTTATCACTTTCATTTACTTTAATACAAGATCTAAAAGTGCGGTCTGTTCCCACATAGCACCACCCCTTTTTATTTTTTCCTTGAACAATACTATCAGTTTTGTCTGGTTCATGTTGAGGAAAATTATTCAAACCCTTAAAATTTCCTGCATCTATAGATTGTTCTAGTTTTTTATCTCTTGCTTTCCAGATTTTGGATGGATTCGCCGCAACACCGGTTTCTTGAGTGACTATTTTTTTAACATCTTGAATAGACCCTGCTGCAATATCTAATCCTAATCCCGTTCCTTTTTCAGTTAAATTTAATGTTCTCTTAATGCCATCGGGTATATATTTACCATAAGATACCATAAAATTCTTAAAAACATCCGTTCCTTTTGCTAAATATGCAAATACATTAAATCCTAACAATGCCAAGATCACAACAATTAAAAATATTTTTACTATTGTCATCATATCCCAACCATTACTTGTTTCCATAGATGTTTTGGGTGCTTTAAATGCAGGTGGTCGCACATCATTCATTTTTACGGGAGTTTTTCCAGAATTTATGTTTTTCACAGTATTTGTTATTTTAGTAACTACGTCATCCATATACAGATTGTAAATATTAAATTATTTAGAATATATATATATTATGCCTATTATACTCCCAAAATGTCCAGATAAGTATGAATTAAATAAAACCAAGTGTAGGTGTAAAAAAATTAAAAATATGTCTGTCAAAAAGAAAACCAAAAAGAAAACCAAAAAAAACACAAAGAAAAGATGTCCAAAAGGAACTAGAAAAAATAAAAAAACGGGGGAATGTGAAAAAGTTATTGTTTTGCTGGATACCACTCCAAAAGCAATGAAAGAATTAAGATATATGGTTAAAAAAATGGGGAAAAAGAAATATCCCAAACAACCAGAATCATTTAGTCCAAATGTAAATCAAATTATATCATCATTAAAAAGCATCAGTCCACATAAAGAACTTGGTTTTGCAATGTGCCATGACGACCAAGTGTACATTAAAAAAGACACTCATAAAGGACGATGTTATGGATTAAAAAGTAAAATTGCCCAAACTTATATGATCGATAATTTACTCAGTAAAAAACCCGTCGATTGCAATGCTATTATTGCTCCAAAACAACTTCAAGGTAATTGTTGGTTTAATGCTTTCTTTATGGTGTATTTTATTAGTGATAAAGGCCGCAAATTTTTTAGGTATTTGCGTTTAGCTATGATTACCGGAAAATTACCCAATGGAACGCAAATTTCTTCCAAACTTAGAATGCCATTATTAATTATGAATAAATATATTGAAGCGTCATTGCTTGGCGTGCCGCCAGACGCAGACCCAAGAGTATCACTCGCAACTTTAATGGATACAAATCAAATTATCAGAAAAATTGCCAGAAATCTTGGAAAGGCCAAACGAATAGAATTAAATATAGTAAAAACAGAAGAAGCGTCAAACCCCTTTAGTTTTTATAATGGATTAATAACATATTTAAAATCAAACCCATTGTCATTTACGAAAATAGTAGTTAGGGGCGCGAACAGTAAACATCGGTTGGTATCAGATATTCAAAACTTATTGAATAATGAAAGAAATTCTTTGGATTTCTTCATATTAGAAAGGTGGAGTGAGGATTTTCCTATTAAAAGTTGGTCTATTCCCAAGAAATTCAAAATTAACTATAAAGGCGAAGAACATACTTATATCTTAGACAGTGCTGTTCTTAGAGATACTCAAAAAAAACATTTTTCAGCTTATATTACTTGCAATGGAAAACCATTTGGTTTTGACGGTGAAGGTTTCGCTAGAATAACCCCATTTGATTGGAAGAAGAAGATGAATAAAGATACAAAGTGGCGTTTTGCCGACCAATACAAAACCTATTTTAATTTTCAAAAAGGATACTATATGTTATTCTACTATAGGATCTAATTTTTCTCTCCAAAAATAAATAAAACCAGCTTAAAACTGTGTTTGTTTATTTATTTAATAATGTGTTCTAATTGTTGCGAATTACCTCGTTGTAAAGATATACCCATAAAACGTTATTTTTTACCCTTAATTGGAGTATTTGCATTGGCAGCTCTACCAGAATTCAGAAATTTTGTTTATCTGCCTATTATTATTACTTTTGGATTTTTAATTT
>Ga0115000_10003539_pt1 | contig 13049 bp, 7 predicted proteins | sample ArcticOcean_MG_C_6_FD_89690 | JGI IMG/M metagenome (GOLD analysis project Ga0115000, IMG submission 89690) | Marine microbial communities from western Arctic Ocean - ArcticOcean_MG_CB8_128 | ecosystem: Environmental > Aquatic > Marine > Oceanic | place: Arctic Ocean: Canada Basin | collected... | reverse complement strand
TCCAATTAAAAGTGTGAATTTTCTAATTAGTATGGCGGAGTCTGTCAACAAAACTGAAACCGCCGACATCCTGTCCAAACACGGTGGCAAGACGCGTGAAGCATTCGAAGCTGATCGCAACTAAAACAAACCGCCTCTGCGGCAGCAGTTGAAACGCCTTGAAAACTGCGTTCACCCGGATAACTGTCAGTTCACCATGAAATCACAACTGATCGCAACCGTCGTAGCCGTGCTTCTGGTTGGATGCGGGGGGGCGCAGCTGTTCTCTCCTGTTGAACCCGCCGAACCAGTTGCCAAAAAGCCAGCTCAGCAGTCGTCTCCACCTCAGGCGAGCTTAGCGGCAATCTATCCAAGGCCTGTTTTTGAGCCCATGAGCCTTGAGCAATACAAGGCAGCTCATCCCAACTTGCCCGGGCTTGATTGCGGCATAGAAAAATTCTTTGATACGTACATCAATGTCTTTGGCGTCACCATTGCAGCAATGCCAAATACACCCCTGCCCGAGATCATTCACGCGGCAAAGATCTACGCCCAGCTCATCGACAACGACGAAAACTTCATCCCGGACGATCCAAAAATTTTCGATTATCATCAGAAAGATCCCGAGGGACGGAATTACCTCATCGTCCTGGTCGATACCAAGGCACTGGATAACGCATGGATCGCCTTCAAGCCCGGCCAGCCCTTCTGGGTTCCGGCACAGGCGCTTCGCCCCGGGCACTCCGGCGTCGGACACTCGCGGGACGGCGAAATGGACATCGCGGTCGAAGAATTGTTCCACAAGTACGGCAAAGCGTTCCAGGGTGTTTACCCGAAGGATTTTGGTCTACCAGACGAGGAGGCCGGTGATACGTGGTCGTCAACCTTGTCCGATGCAATGGATCGAGCACGCGGTATCGACCGGACGGTGAAGCCTGTGGATGGCAGATGGGTCTATCCGGAAAGCGCTTGGTATTCGTACAACGCGACGTCATGCGGTTGGGGATGCCAACTCGATGAGTACCTGTGGCACGTCTGGGCCACGAATATCGGTTACAATGAGATGCTCACAAGAGCACCTGAGGCACCCAAAGAAGAGGCCAAACCCCGAGGCTGGTGCGAGGACCTTCACTCCGAATGGAAGCCATGCACCAGGCAGGAGCTCAAGGAGATGGATTTTGCTGCCTATCACTTAATCAACAACAAAAACTATCAACTGCCCACTAGGATCCCCTTCGGCGAGTATGGTGGCAACAAAGTCGTATATCACGGTTACGAAATGGACGTGCGACCCAATAAGGGACAGCGTTTCACCATCAACCGGAACTTCAATCCGAAGCTGACATTAAAACGCGGAAACACCTATTACTTCGATCAATCCCTAGAAACCAATGCTGGCTTTCCACTCAGATTTTCCACGGCTAAGGACGGCTCTCACCGTGGAGGCGAAGAGTATCGAGAAGGCGTGGCGGTCAAAGGTGTGCCAGGAAAGCGAGGTTCCTATGTCAGGATCACCGTGACCGACAAAGCGCCCGATCAACTTCATCTGTATTGTTCAGATCAACTCGGCATGGCCGGTGAGAGCATTCTTGTGATCGAGGATTGATTTGAGCGGCTATCCCTGACTACCGCATGGAGAGCAAAAACCAAACCGCTCCGGGTTCTAATTATTCATCACAATTCCAATTGAAGACGTAGCCAAGAAGGCTTTTCTGGCCGGCAAAATGAAGACCGTTAACCAGAATCGTACGAAGCAATGATCGTATTTTAGCGCATTCCAGCTACCGGATACAAAGGGGATCAAATGAAACACCTCCTACTCACAACAATCGCTGGCGTGGATATGGTGGGTTGTATAACAAATGAAATAACAATAGCAAACAGCGGAAAAAATGTTTGGCAGAAAATCGAAATGACAGGAGGAGGACAGCAATAGCAAACAGAACCAATGATCAAGCTAGCTGAGAAACCCCGTAAGTAGCTGGTGATAAAACAATAAAAGAATGGAGCGGGTAGTGAGCCTCGAACCCGCGACAGTCACCTTGGAAAGGTGAATATTTAAAAACCTTAAAAACACTTATTATTTAATAAAAACACCAATTTTAGCCCTTTTCTGCTTTACATACATACAAGCTTTCTCGTGAAATTATTACAGTATTAATTTATAACTTTCAATATTGAGCGTAAAATCAATTTTACTAATTCTTCGTCAGGGGCAACTCTGCCTCTTTCCGGAACTAATCCGGTTCAGACAAGAAAGAAATGAAAATCAAAATACTGATAGCGCTTCTCATAGGATTGAACCTCGCATCCCCCACAACGCCCGTAGCCCAACCCGGACAACCGAAATCCACAGCCGGAGCGGACTTGGCCAAGTGCCCAGTGATGGGACATTCCAACCCACCCATCGCTCGCCACACGGCGGCTGGAGCCATGTCCAACCCTTACTGGTGGCCGAACCAGTTGAACCTAAAGATCCTTCATCAAAATTCGCGCAAGGGGAATCCAATGGACGCGGATTTCAACTACGCCGAAGAGTTTAAGAAGCTGGACCTCGACGCCCTGAAGCAAGATCTCGAAGCATTGATGACCACGTCGCAGGAATGGTGCCCGGCCGATTACGGGCACTATGGTCCGCTCTTCATCCGCATGGCTTGGCACAGTGCCGGAACATACCGCGTTCACGACGGCCGCGGCGGCGCCAGCGACGGCACCATACGGTTTGCACCGCTCAACAGTTGGCCTGACAATGCGAATCTAGACAAGGCCCGCCGACTGCTCTGGCCGATCAAGCAGAAGTACGGAAATAGAATCTCCTGGGCCGACCTGATGGTGCTCACGGGTAACGTTGCGCTAGAGTCCATGAATTTTAAGACCTTCGGATTTGCCGGCGGTCGCGAGGATGTATGGGAACCACAGGAAGACATTTACTGGGGTCCTGAAAGCAAGTGGCTCGACGACAATCGATACAAGGGTGATCGCGAACTTGAAAAACCGCTCGCAGCCGTACAGATGGGGTTGATCTACGTCAATCCGCAAGGCCCCAACGGCGATCCAATCGCCTTGGCCGCGGCCAAGGACATCCGGGAAACATTCGGCCGCATGGCCATGAACGATGAGGAGACAGTCGCTTTGATCGCTGGCGGCCATAGCTTCGGCAAAGCGCACGGCGCCGCCAGTCCGGAAGGAAATGTCGGCGCTGAACCCGAAGGCGCCGGACTCGAAGAGCAGAGCCTCGGCTGGAAGAACAAGTACGGCAAAGGAAACGCCGAGGACACCATCACCAGCGGCCTCGAAGGCGCCTGGACCTCCACGCCGGCAAAGTGGTCGCACGATTACTTCGACAATCTGTTTGGCTACGACTGGGATCTGGTGAAGAGCCCTGCCGGAGCCTGGCAGTGGAAGCCGACGGCCCCCGACGCGGCGAACGACGTGCCGGACGCCCACGTCAAGGGGAAGCGGCATGCTCCGATGATGTTCACCACGGATCTGGCGCTCCGAATGGACCCGATCTATGGCAAGATCTCGAAGCGTTTTCATGAAAATCCGGAGGAGTTTGAGAAGGCCTTCGCCAAGGCCTGGTACAAGCTGACCCACCGCGACATGGGGCCGGTTTCTCGGCTCCTTGGCCCGGACTTCCCCAAAGCCCAATCGTGGCAGGACCCCGTTCCCACGGTTGATTACAAGTTAATCGAAGGGCAAGATATCGATCGCCTCAAGGCGCAGATGCTCGATTCCGAACTCTCGGTTTCCGCATTGGTTTCGACTGCCTGGGCTTCGGCTTCCACGTTTCGGGGGAGCGACAAGCGCGGCGGGGGCAACGGAGCACGCATTCGTCTCGCCCCGCAAAAGGACTGGCCGGTCAACAATCCGCCCGTGCTGACCAAGGTGCTGGAAAAACTTGAAGAGATTCAGAAGGATTTCAACGAGTCGCAATCTGGTGGCAAGAAAGTCTCCCTAGCGGACCTGATCGTGCTGGGCGGCTGTGTCGGCATCGAGGAAGCCGCGAAGAAGGCCGGTCATCGGGTGAAGGTTCCCTTCGCGCCCGGTCGCACCGACGCAACGCAGGAAATGACCGACGTGGATTCCTTTGCCGTGCTCGAACCAAAATCTGACGGGTTTCGCAACTTCTTCGACCATGAGTTGGACCGTCCCGCTCCGGAACTGCTGATTGATCGCGCCCAACAACTCACGCTCTCCGCTTCGGAGATGACCGTTCTGGTGGGCGGCCTGCGCGTGCTGGATACTAACGTCGGCTTTCCTGGCATGGGGGTCTTCACCGACCGTCCCGGCGAGTTGTCCAACGACTTCTTTGTGAACCTCCTAGACATGGGCGCCGAGTGGAAGAAATCCGCCGTGTGCGACCACTTCTACGAAGGCCGCGATCGACGGACTGGGAAGGTCAAATGGACCGCCAGCTCCGTCGATCTCGTGTTCGGTTCGAACTCGCAACTTCGCGCCATCTCGGAAGTTTATGCTAGCGCTGACGGAGGGAAGAAGTTCGTTCACGACTTCGTCGCCGTTTGGAACAAGGTGATGAATCTCGACCGCTTTGATCTGCCAGCGTCTGTGCGCGACGGAAGTAAGACTATGGCCGTTCGGACCCGATAACGGATAACCCGGGGCGGGCCGATAAACGCGTCGGCCCGCCGCGTTTATATAAGGCGCATTCGGGCTGGGTTTTGATAATGAATGTTTCTTGGGGGATTCGGTCTTTACAGGGCACTTTACTTAATTTGAACCAAGAAACAGCAATTGCCTCTCACTACAGTGAGTTCGATATAAAAAACGAATGTTCCTCTACCCATTCAGATTCCTGATTTACCCTGAAATCTTTGACCAACTCCCAGAGGCGACCATCATTTACGTCGAACAGCGCTTCGATTGGATGTTTTAAAGATTAAGATACCGGGACTGAATTTGTTTATTTGTCTAAGGGAAACCGAACATCAACACTTTAAAAAACGCTTTAAATCCTGATGGTAACAAAGCAGAACTTTCGTGCAAACGTGAATAGATACAGTCAAGCGCCTCACAACCAATCATAACGCAGATGACATCGTAATCCCCGACTTCCTCCACAAAATCGGCGGCAAGAGGGGTAAAGAATCGAAAGCTGCAGGGAAATAAAGTGAGCGTAACAAGCTTTCAAATTTTATTCTAAAAAACGTCCCCTGACATTTTTTAATCCAATGGTTCTAGCTTTTGCTTGTTAGAGGTGTCCCAAACCTACGCCTAAGTTACACCCAAGTGGTGTTTTAAGCTCTAAATAAAAGGAAAAATGGTACCCCGGGAAGGACTTGAACCTTCAACCAATTGATTAAGAGTCAACTGCTCTACCATTGAGCTACCGAGGCACACCAATCGCCGACGCCGATGCGTCGAGAGCGGCGTTTTGTAGTCATGGAAGAGGCGGCGTGCAAGTTTTTTGTTGGCCACCCTGTGAATGGAAATTGGTTTGGACGACGGGGAACCGGTGTCCATACTGCGCCACCTCGTGAGCGGCGGTATGGAACAGTCAAACTCAGCGGCGAAACAGGGGCGAACCCTTGTAAGCCGCTACTGGTTTCTTGCGATGCTCCTGATGATGATCCCGGCGGGGCTTTGGCTGCCGGAAGGCGGCCGAGCCATCAAGGACGCCGGTTGGATGACGCCGGTGCTGGTCGGGATGATGATGGGCATCTCCGGTTTCACACTGGACACCGGCAAGCTACACCGGCAAGCGGCCAATCTCGGCGCGATCTCGCTGGTCCTTTTCTCGACCTACTGCGTGGCGCCGGCGGTGGCGTACGGCCTGGCACTTTGGCTGCAACCGGCGGGCCACCCGCATTTCCTCACAGCTGTGATGATCATGGCAGCACAGGCGAGCAGCCTTGCCTCGGCGCTAGCGCTGACCGTGCTCTCGCGAGGCAACCAGGAACTGGCGCTCATCTTTACGCTGCTGTCGAGTTCGCTGACCGTGGTGCTGACGCCGCTCGTGCTGCAGTTGAGCATCGGCGCCTCGGTCGAGATTCCGCTTGGCCAGATGATCCTCAAAATGCTGCTCGTCGTCGTGATGCCCGTGGCGCTTGGCCAAGCGCTTCGCCGGTTTTTGTGGGCCAAGGCCAAACCGTTGCTCAAGGGCATCCGCCTAGTTCCACAGCTGATCATTCTCGTGTTCGTGTACTCCGGTTTCTCGGTGGCCACCGGCCAAATAAGCGGCAACGCCGACATCGTGCTGCGCATTGTCGCGCTCTCCGCGCTGCTGCACGCGTTCCTGCTGGCGTGGAACTATTGCGTGTCGGTGCTGTTACGGATGGACAGTGGCACCGGCACGGCGCTCGTCTTTTGCGGCTCGCAAAAAACATTGCCGAACGGCATCTACCTTTGGCAGCATTTCTTCAGCGAAAACCCCATCGGCGCGCTGCCGCTTGCGCTGTATCACCTGATTCAACTGATCGCCGACACCCTGCTAGTCCCCTTCCTCGGGCGCCGCAATCAAGCAGAAATTAAACCCAGAACCTAGAATCCAGAACCGAAAACCGACGATCAGTTTCGCATCCAGTAGCGCAATGGCGAATGTCGGATGAGGTCGATGAGGAACTCGTTCAACCGGGCGGCCTTGGCTTCTTCAAGCCGCACGGTGGCCAGCGCCGTAATCAGCAGCACTGCCGCGACACCGGCGAAGTAGATGGTGTATTCGTTCCACTCAACGCCAAGCCAGACCCAATCCCGGCCGGACAGGATGTCGATCATCAGCCCCCAAAGCATCGGCGACAAGCCCATGGCCATGTTGCCTACGACGGCGAACACGGCGAAGTAGTGGATGCTGCCCAGGCGCGGCACGGTCGCCATGGCCAGCCGCGTAATCGACATGGTGACACTCGCCAGAACGAAGCCGAAGCTGAAGTATAGTCCGGTTATGACAAAAAAATTGATCGGCACCACCCCGCCGGCGATCAGCCCAAACACCGCCACGCAAACCAAGCCAATGGCTAGGCCGAAAAAAATGATCGGCCGGCTGCCCATGCGGTCGAGACGCGACTTAAGAAACCAAAGCGTCCCGAGTGCGCCGACGAACTTGGCCGCCGAGGCGAGCATGATGTGGTTGTCCTGCATGCCTGCCTCGGCCTTGAGGTACTTGACCGTAAACGCGGCCAGACCACCCAGCGCGATCGCCATGAACAACTCCACCCAGAGCAGTTTGCGAAACGGCTGGTTCGCGAAAATCTCGGCCCAAGGCGCCTCCTGCCTTTTCCCGGCCTCCTCGCTTGGCGGCGCGACGTCCGGCACCCGCCGAATGAAGTAGATGCTCCCCGCCCCCGCGAGGCAGCTGAACGCGAACAGGACACTGAACTGCCCGCTCGTCGGCGGTTGGGCAAGGTACACCGCGGCCAGCAGGAAAGCCACGAGGCTGCCGGCATTGACGAAGGCGCTCTCGAACGTGAGATAGCGGCCTCGGATGTCCTCCGGGATCAGCCCGCGAATCCACGGATACCAAGCGCAACTGGCGATGCCGCGAACCACGTTGAAGGCGAACAACAGCACGAGTACCAGCGCGAGCTGGCTTTGCTGGTTGATCACGCCATCCATCAACGGCACGAAAACCAGCCCGAACACGAAAACCAACCGCAACGACCAGCCGGTGGTGATGAACAGCTTGTAGCCCCAGCGCCCCACGTGCGCGGCGACAGGAATCTGAAAAACGACCATCAGCGGCGTCATCCCGGCGATGAGGCCAATCACGATGGCGCTGGCCCCGAGACTCACCGCGTACAGGAAGATCGGGCTGTCCATGATGATCTGGCACGACAGAAAATTGAGGAAGAAAAACCAGAACAGGCTTTGGGTACCTCTGGGGAATTGGGGCTTGGCAGCGTGGGCCTTCAAGGCCGGTGAGTGGGCCACAGTTCGCAGGGATTGGTCAAGCGGGCGCTCAGAAACCCCGACCTAACTTCTTCGCATTGGCGCCAGACTGCTGGTTCAGCAGCCCGCTGCGAATGCTCGGCTGCCCCCGATCTCTGGACTGGAAAAGCAACGGCAACTCCCGGCGCACGGTCGCCGGGGGCGCGACACTGTATGAGGAGAAACGACTGTTCGCCGCTGCCGGAGAAGCCAAGCCCCGCGGAAGCTTGAAGCCGGCCGACATCTCGCCAACACCAACCCCCGTCACCGGCGTGGACGGCTTCGGGGCTAAGCCACGGCCAAAGCTCATCGGGTCGAGGCCAAGCGCACCATTGCTCGAGGCACCCGGCTTGGTTGTAAAAAAGTTTTTGTTGCTGAAAAAATTCCCCCCACTTTTTTGCTGTTGTTGAAAAAAACCGCCACGGCTTGCCGACCCTGCTTGGCCAAGCGTCTTGCCTACCTTCGAGCGTCCGTCATTCAGGCCCGGACGATTGCCCGGACTCCTGTATCGAGCCGTAGTCTTGTTGCTCTCCCGCGAAAAAGGTGAAAAATCAGCAAGCGCCGTCTTGGCGGCAAACGGCGAATTGGCACGGAACAGTAACTCCTCCTTTTTCCTGCCACCCTTCTTAAGCCTGTCCGGGCTCATCTCGAACCCTTTTTCCGACAGCTCATCCTCCTCCTCGGTCTGCGATCGCACCGGTTCGCCGCGACGACGCAATTTGTTTCGGGGCCGCTTCTCCTTCTCGTCTGATCGAAGGAAATCCTGCACCACTCCGCGCGACTTGAAATATGAATTTTGACGGTTGCCCCTCTCATCGCCGAGCAGGTCATTTTCCCGGGGCCCATCCTCACCTGTGTCACCTGTTCTGCCATGCTCATCCAAGTCCTTAAACATCCAGTTTTTCTTTTGGTCGAAAAGATTGAGTAATTTTTTGGTGGTCGCCCGATCCATAGACGCACTGCCGCTCGGGTAAAGCGCCATTCCAACCCCGCTCATCGACTTGGCCTTGTTGAGGCTGCTCCGCCCCACACCGGACTGGACATCCATGGCTCGGCTCTTGAGCGAGGGACTGCTCTTCGACGAATAAAACTTCGCTTTATCCCCAAAAACCGACGGGGCACAAACCAAGCCGGCCAGTAGGACGGCTGACAGATCGGCGGCAGTTTTGAGGTTTGTTTTCAATGAAAAACGGATTGTGGAGGACGATACAAACGCAATTGGGACACTCGCAATAGGGTGATCGTTCAATTTTCATTCCCCGACCCGGACTGAATGCTGATCGGGTTGGTGAACAGCAGCGAGTTGGGCACGAGGATTTTCTCCCCGCCCCGCTCCAGCCGTGTATATCGCAGGTCGATGGCACTCACCAGCCCCCCGAACGTCTTGACCTTGATCGTGTCTCCCACGTTGAACGGCCGATGGATCAGGATCAGTACCCCGGACAATAGGTTACTGATCGAGTCCTTCAGCGCAAACCCCACCGCGAAACCGGTCAACCCGAGGCTAGCCACGATCGCGGAAACATCGATGCCCAGCGTGCCAAGCGTCGTGACTAAACCGATCACCAGCAGCACAACATGCGCCGAGCGCGCGAGCAGATTGATCACACTCGAGTCAATTCCAGCAGCCACGCCTCCCTTGCGAACCACCATGCGCGCCACGACCGCCAGAACCCAAAAGACAAACAGTATAAGCAGCGCGGAGCCAACCTTCGGCAGCCAAGCAGCAGCCTGCCTCGGTAAAGCTTCGATCAGGTACTCCTTCACGGGTCGGGAGACTGTGCGAGTTGCCCCCAGCGTGCAAGCCTTGGGTAATATAGTTGATTCCCAATTCCACGAGGAAAGCGTAACAGCCATTAGCCGGTGGTTGAACGGAGCGACACCACCGGTAGGCAGTCGCAGGAAAAAATATACTCTTAACAAGTGCGAGAAATAACTGTTTTTGGATTGAGTCTGCCACCCCTCCGGGTCAGCCTGTCAGACTTAAATCCTGAACCGATCGCCTTGTCGCGAAGATACTCGAGGGAGAGGTTGAACGCATCGAGCAGATTCTACTTGGCTTCGGCCTATATGTTTAACCTTGGGTTTGGACTCCGGGCATCTCCTCCATCCAAGCGACGTAGCCACCCTCGTCGACCGGTTCGTACACTGCGGTATATTTCCTGGCTAAAAACCAGACTGTTGTTCGGCCTGATTCAAGCCCGGCTTTCCTCTCGCTTGACATGCCGCTGCGATTGAGGAGCATTTGCCCGTGAAATTCACGACCTTACCCCAATGCAAATTTTTTGCCGCTCTGCTGTCGCTTGGCTGCTCGCTCAGCGCGCTTGGCCAAGCGGAGGAAACCACTCCGGCGACGACCGCGATGAAGGCCGTGGCCGAACAGGTCGAGGGGGACTGGACGGACGGACGCTGGAACCGAGTCGATGTCGGGCCATTCATGAGCGCTTCCATCCACACGCCGCACGGCCGCACACTCAAGGGCATTGCCATCAAGGTTGGTGACGAGTCGCAGGCCACGGTTTGTTTCAACACCGAGCTACTCGGCTACAGCGCGGCGTGGTCGGACGGCTTTCTCGAGTTTGACCCGAGACGGTACGGCTTGATCGGCGGACCAAAACCAAAGGGCCGTACGCTGTTTGCCAACGGCATCACACCAGGCTGGGCACATGACGGAAAACTGGACGACCCACGACCACGCAAACTCGGGCCGCTCCCCCGCAACCGGGCCAAATACCGCGGCCTGTACCGGCACGGCAACCGCGTGGCGTTGAGCTACACCGTAGAAGAGACGGCGGTGCTCGAGTCGCCATGGGCCGGCGACACCGATGGCCGCCTGTTCCTCACTCGCACATTTGAATTTGGCGAAGTAGCCAAGCCACTGACCAGCCTGATCGCCACCAAGCGAGGGGAGACTGCTGTGCTTCAAAAGATCGGAGGCTTGGCAGTGGCCCAACTTCCCGCCGGCGACGAAACGCTTTGGGTCGCCGCTTTTGGCCAAGGCACCGGCTTGGCAGTGAAAAACGACCGTATTTTGCTGACGGTGCAACCGGGCGAAGCCAAGCGCCTGGCCAAGGTGTTCATCGTGCAGGCACCGCTTGGCCAAGTGGAGTCCATCGTTACGCTGGCCAAGGCGAACGCCGTCATCGAGCCACCGTCGCGCTTGGCCAATGGTGGCCCCGGCTTGTGGCCGCCGCTGGCCACACAGGGGGTCGTTGGCAAACAGCGCGGCGCGTTTGCCATCGACACGATCCGGTTACCGTTCGACAACCCGTGGAACGCGCTACTGTTCACGGCCGGCCACGATTTCTTGCCGGACGGCTCCGCGTTGGTCTGCACCGTGCACGGCGACGTATGGCGGCTCACCGACATCGACTCGTCGCTTAAAAAAGTGACGTGGCGCCGCTTCGCGACCGGCCTGTTTCAGCCGCTTGGCCTGAAGGTGGTCGATGGCAATGCCTACGTCATCGGACGCGACCAGATCACACGTTTGCACGACCTCAACGGCGACGGCGAAGCGGATTTTTACGAATGCTTCAACAACGATCTGCTCTCGGCCGGCGGCGGGCACGCATACGCGACGAGTCTCGAGACCGACTCGAGGGGCAACTTTTATTTCACCAAGTGCTCCGAGAACACACCGCACGGCGGCTCGCTGATCCGCATCAGCGCCGACGGCGGGAAGCTGGACGTATTCGCGACCGGCTTCCGCAACCCGAATGGCTTGGGCATCGGACCCGGTGACGTGATCTCCGTGGGCGATCAGCAGGGCGGCTGGGTGCCGGAGACGCGGGTGGACGTGATGCACCAGGGCGGCTTTTACGGCTTCATGCCGATGCATCATCGCGCAAAGGAACCGAAGACATACGATCCGCCGTTTGCCTTCGTGCCGCGTGCCTTTGACAACTCCGCCGGCGGACAAGTGTGGGTGCCGCCCGGGCATTGGGGAGCCCTTGGAGGGCGGATGATTCACCTGTCGTACGGCCGGTGCACCGCGCTGCTGGCCCTACCAGATGAATCGCATCCCGGGCAGGGCGCGATGCTGCAACTCCCCGGCCGCTACCTCTCGGGCGCGATGCGCGGCCGGTTCAATCCGCACGACGGCCACCTGTACGTGAGCGGCCTGCGCGGGTGGCAGACGGCGGCAGTGCACGACGGCTGCTTTCAGCGGGTACGATTTGTCGGCGGCGCGCTCCGGCAGCCGACGCGTTACGCGACGCGGCCGGGCGAACTGGAACTGACGTTCGATGTGAAGCTGGATCGCGAACTGGCAACCGACCCGGAGAGTTACAGCCTCGAGCAGTGGAACTATCTCTGGAGCAAAAACTATGGCTCGAAGGATTGGTCCGTCCGCGAGCCGAAGAAAAACGGGCGCGATAAAGTCGTGGTACGGACGGCCAAGCTGCTACCCGACGGACGGACCGTCGTACTGCACGTGCTCGGCTTGGCGAGGGCGATGCAGTTTGAATTGAAGTACGACCTCGACGACGACGACGGGTCGCTCATCCGCGGCACGTTGGCCGGGACTATCAACGAATTATGAACACCGACAAGACGCCCCCCAATCCCCCACTCTGGCTGGCAATGCTGGCGACCTCAATGGCCGGAGGCATGGGCTGGGGCATCCGCGGCCAATACGGACACGAGACCGGCGCGATGATCGCCGGTGCGCTGGTTAGCTTGACGTTGGTGTTCCTGTTCTGCCAAGGAAAGACGCCGATTCACATGATCCGGGCCGCCGCAATGGGGACAATCGCGATGGGTTTCGGCGGCTCGATGACGTACGGCCAAACAATCGGCCTGACACACGACGGGCCGTTGATTGGCAACTGGGAGGCGCTGCGCTGGGGAATGCTCGGGCTGGCGATTAAGGGTGGCGTGTGGATCGGTTTCGTCGGGCTGTTCCTTGGGCTGGGCCTGGGAGGCAAACGCTACAAACCGTTTGAAATGTTCCTGCTCACCCTAGGCATGCTGATGGCCGTGCTGATCGGCTGGTGGCTGTTCAACTCGCCGCACGACCCGGTGTATAACCGGCTGACGTTCCTTTATTTTTCGGACCACTGGAAATGGGAGCCGGGCGTCGAGTTGAAGCATCAGCCAGAAATCTGGGGTGGCCTGTTGTGCGCACTGGCGACAGGCATCCTGTACGCCGCCTTGGCCAAGGGGGATCGGCTCGCCCGCAACCTCGC
>Ga0115000_10003538_pt1 | contig 13052 bp, 13 predicted proteins | sample ArcticOcean_MG_C_6_FD_89690 | JGI IMG/M metagenome (GOLD analysis project Ga0115000, IMG submission 89690) | Marine microbial communities from western Arctic Ocean - ArcticOcean_MG_CB8_128 | ecosystem: Environmental > Aquatic > Marine > Oceanic | place: Arctic Ocean: Canada Basin | collected... | reverse complement strand
TAACGCACGCTGAAAAACGTAAGACAATTCAATATTTGTTTACGGAAGAATCCGGTAACTTTGAATTGGATTTGGACGATTCATTGATTGGCACTGCCTTCAAAACTCACCTCCAAGCCGAAAGCAAAACTAAATTGACTTACATTAAATTGAAGTCAAAAGCCAATGATCAAGATTGTACCAATGCCGATGTTGATATTAATAATACTCCTGACGCTTGGGTATTGTCCGTATCTGAAAGCGAGACCGGATTGATTTGCAAAGGTTCTGGTTCTGATTTGTACAAAAAACCCGTTGCTACAATCAAATGGAACAGACAACAAGGAGGCAATGATATTTATGATATTAGTTGTTGGAGTAGTTTTTTGCAACAATATACCACATCGTTTGAAAAGGCGGATGGAACATCTTTTGATTGCACAGCAGAATATTCAAATTCGCCAACTTTCTGGGTTGGAAGTTTGTCTAGTTCGACATGTAAACCGGTGGCTACACGCCAGGGTTCTATCATGCGTTTAATTGGCAATTGTCCAACAACTCTTCAAACAGGACAAACTTGTCAACCGACGTGTCCTGGATATTATTATATGGACACCGTGGGTTCGTGTGACGCAGCCGGCAATTATGTTGAGCCTGAATGTAAATACAGTTGTGATGAAACTATTTCATTGTGGCGTTCAAATGGTTGCTGTTCTGCAGATAAAGACGATACTTGTAAATTGTTGAAACAACGATTTAAGAATCACAATTGTTGTCCTTAAATTAACAACAGGTTTTTAAAATAATATATTTATATGTAAACGACTATAATTAAATCATAAATAAATAGTGGATTTTTAAATTAATGTATTTATATCTAAATGGCTCTGATTAAATGAATATCTCTTCTCCAAATTTACCTGGTCATATAAAGAAAAGTTTATCTAATATTATTGAAGAGTTAAATCAATCCGGACTTGCAGACCGAAATGCGGATTTGGAAATTGATGTTTTAGGTGTTTTAAGTTATACAATAGGTGCAAAATTGCGTTTATCTTATATAGATGATATAAATGACCAAGATATATGCGAATGGAACCATATTGCGCGCCAAAACGGGGCCGTCAATGTTACTTCTCGTGTAAATACAAATAGGGGCCAAATACAATTAAATATTGAGTATAAAAGTGTAAAAGACCATTCTACAAATAAGACGTTATGGATTTTTCGCACAGCAATGACCAGTTTAGCGATACTCTCATATTACCAACTGCATTCGTTGAATCACGACAAATATCCCTTCCCAAGCGAATGGTTAATATAAATAAACCAGTGGCGTTACATGCCGAAGAACAGGCGTTTATTGAGAAAACGTTGCATTATATTTCTAGTATCCGCGGTGCTGTCAAATCTGATTTAGTATTGTCAACCAATACCAGTTATCCAAAGAGATATGTTGTAATTATCCGGGGTCTTCCTGTAATGTCATTAAAAGATTTGAAAAACATTCTTGATATGAATGATTTAATTCGTACTATAACAATTTCTATGGAAGATGGTTGTGTGCGTATTGATGTTTGGCGAAAGAATAAAAAAGTACAGAATAGGAAACGAAGAAGACAACATCATTTTAAAAATTCGTCGGTCTCTTCGTGTCGCTGGGATTTATCTTCTGTGGATCCGAAAGACCGCCAGTGTTTAAATATATTTTTAAATCGTTTAAGCATGATGGATGGTATAGAATGTCAATTTGATATTAGTATTGATACATCTGAAATAGATGTCTATAATGTTGATTTTCAGATTACAGATTCTCTTCAATATAAAGCACTAGATAATATTTTGCACGAATGTCGTACATTTCTTCAAAAGTTCGAATTCAATTTTCCTAAAAGAATAGTTAGAGCAAAATGTCTAAGAATTGCTGCCCCCTTATATTCTGAACAAAATAAGAGAAGACGTCTTACACTTAAGTAAAACATATGTATTTCAAAAAATGAATATTTGTATTATATCGTAAACCGATGTCTTCTCTTTCATTTATGAAAGAAGACACAGCACCTTGTCGGTCTTTGCCTTTTCTAAATACAGGATGGGGGCAGTTTATATCTTATGACAAGACATTGGCTATGTCTTTTGTATCTTCCCATGACAATATTCCTCAGCGCAAAACGGCGGACGCGGCTGGTTTTGATTTATGTTCTGGCGAAGATTGTATTGTTTCTGCAAGAGCTTCCAAAATTGTCAGTACTGGTATTCAAATGCAGATTGCGCCCGGTCATTTTGGAAAAATTGAAGGTCGTTCTGGTCTTGGGTTTAAATATCAAATAATGCCATTTGGCGGCATTATTGATAGTGATTACCGTGGCGAAATTAAAGTCTTGCTTTTAAATCATTCAGACACGGATTATCAGGTACAAAGGGGCACCGGAATCGCCCAACTCATTATTCATAAATATGAGATACCAACTTTGTTTCGTGTGGACCAATTATCTCAAACATCTCGTGGGTTGTGTGGATTTGGTTCTACAGGTAGTATTTAAGTCTATAGTTCCAAAAAGAAACAATGTATAAGTCGAATTATAAGAGTATTTTTCGATGTCATACACTCGAAGAATGTTTGTCTTATTCTTTAAATAAAAAAACAAATAAAGTTGATTTATTTTTGTATATATTAGATACTACTGATATTCTATTAAACCATGCAGATGGTTCAATGATCTTTGATGAGGGCGATGATATACCCTATATACAATTAGCAAACAAATTAGAACAATATACCTTTTTAAATTGGAAATCGTGTCTTAAACGAATACCAGGCCAGTTAAACGGTTGGTGCGAAGGCATGTTAATATATACAGGAGTATCCATGTGTAGATGGTTGGCGTCACGTCCAGGATGTACCACAATACCAAGTAGCATGCGAATATGGTTAAAACAACATAAATTGCGCATGAACAAATCTTTTGATGTTTCGACATGGTCCATATCACAATTATTATATGCTTTGGACGCATTGGAACACCGGTGGGGCGAAATAAGGCCGCTAGAAAGTATATTATTGGAATATTTGGATATATTAGAATTTCGTGCCGCTTGGTTTATTATGCATACAAGCCCGAGCGATTATATCGATATTAAAAAATACAGACTTAAAGTAGACGAACATACTTATCAACTTCACCCAATGTTGATTTTTGAATTTTTTGCGCGTTTTGGGAAAATAAGGCGGTCTTATTGCCAATATACAATGTGGGAATGTCACCCTCCTATTAAAGAAATGCCAGAAACACGCTGGGACGATTTTATAGAAAAAGAAAACAGACATTTAACCATTCGAAAATTTAGAGATTGTGTTGAAAATCGTATTTGGGAAAATATTATTCGTTTATCGGATAATGTGCGCTCTTCATACAGAGTTCGTGGTTCAAGAGTATCTAATTATCAGTCTCTGGCTGAAAATAGACCATTGGCCTTTTTGGAAGCTCTTTCGAATATCGCTGCTTATAAGAAGCCGCCCGAATTGCACACACATAAAAACATTCGCGATTCTTTACATTTACAAATGATTCATGCGCATTTTATGTCTGGATATAATGTTTCATTTATGAAATTTTTCTATTGTGACGAAGAAAAATCATGGGAACACCGGTCACAATTAACTCATATTCCAGTACCTGTTATTATAAAAAGAAGTCAACGATACGATGTCATACATAAAGGTGTCATACAATTAGTTCCAAACGGGACATTTTCAGAAGCTTTTTTAATGTGGCTATTAATAGTAAGAAAGGATTATAGAGGTATAATATATGGTTCGATGGATTTTAGTAGACTTTGTCGTTCTCTTTTCGATCCACCAGAAGTAGCACAAAATAGAAAATTAGGAAATGGTGTTACAGCATATAATTGGGATGTATAAAAATATACTATATAAAATATTCTTTTTTTTATAAATATGCAAAGACTTTTAAAACTACAAAAACAATTTCAATTAAACAATTTCAAACTTATACAACCCGAATCTTCTCGTCAAAATATACAAAAACAATCGGATAAAAAACGTTTTAAAATGGACTCTTCTTCCGAAGAAGAGGATAAAAAACGTTGTAAAATGGACTCTTCTTCCGAAGAAGAGGATAAAAAACGTTGTAAAATGGACTCTTCTTCCGAAGAAGAGGAAGAGGAGGAAGAAGAAGAAGAAGTAGTTTCCACACAGACATTTCCTCAACAACATGTACAAACAGTTATTCGTCAATCTGAAGACGATCTAACTTGTGGAATGCGATGTATGCAAAATTTATATGGCGAAACTTTTATTACTCGTGAAGAAATGGATATTTGTGCACAAAAATTGGAAAAAAAATCATATGGAGATGCCATGTATGACCCAAAATTGGGGTTTTATTCCATTGAAGTGATACAGGCTATTTTAAAACAAAAAAATAAATGTGTACAACGTATAGATGTTGAAAATATACCATCTGAATATTTTATACCTGTTGTCAATTTAAATAAAATGTTTATTGGATATATTGTCGCCATTGGTTCAGGTAATGAAAGACATTATATCGCAATCCGATACAATTCCAAACAAAAACGATTCAGACGCATTGATTCATTGCCTGGTGTCAGGCCTGTTGATATATCAATAAATACACTGTTTAAAAGAAGACAAAACGGACAGTTATACTGTTCTAGTGGTCAAAACGAAAAATACGTTACCGCTGTTATTGCTATAGGACATTCGGGGTTTTTAGAATATAATTTATTAAAAGATACTTGGGATGGGGGGGACTGTTCAGCTGCTGACCACATAAACATTATCAGACACATACTTCAGGGAAATAAACGAGTTGTACTTAATAGACTTGACAAATTGCCGGAATCAACGCGTACAGAAGTTAGACAGTGGTATAAAACTTGGCCAGTTGAAGTTTTTGCATCAAAAGGTGAAAATGTAAATAGAAGACGAATTATGCCTTCAGAAAATTGTTATGAATTTTTAAAACTATTTTTAAAAGAAGGACTGACGCCATTTACAAATATTATTGTCAAAATGAACAAACCAAACTCTCAAGAACAAATTCAAACAATTATAAGATGTTCAAATGTAGGCGGATTTATTAGAGAACTGAAACATATGAACTGGATTAATAATAAATCAGATTTTTGGATGTCGAGAGAAGATAAAACAACATTACAAGACGAATTTGGGGACGAACTAAATATTGAATCTAGCGGAAGCTTTGAAAGTTATAATATTGACCCAGAAATACCGATTATTATTTATTTAGATAATAATGCAACAATGGCATCTGTTGGGGGGTTTTATTCATTCCAGTACAAAGTTGAAGGTACATGTATTGGACAACAACATAATGCATACTCTATTAGAGATAAAGATGGTCTTGTCCACATATTATACAAATCGTCCATTTCTTCTATCGAAACTAAATAAAACGATATTTGTCGCGGACATTCCAAAATAAATACTTTGAAATAGTATGTCGAACTAACAACTTGGTTCGACAAACTGGACACTTGCCTCCAAAACGTTTTGAAAAATCATTCAAACAGCGCGTATGGCCAACCCGAGTAGTACAGTGACAATGAAAAGCAATAAAGGGTTCTTCGAACGAAAAAGAATTATTACAAATACGACATTTCGGCTGAAGAGTTGCAATACGAACATTTTCCTTTGTTTCTTTTTGTGATTTTTTTTTAATATTAGTTCCGTGTAACATTTGTACCATGGAATCGGAAAAAACTACCGGAGAAGAATGCATATTTGAATTAAACCATTGTAAACGAGACTTCATAAGTTGGTTCTTTTCAGACGATGGACATTCTAAAGTATCTAACCACGCATCATAACACTCACGCGCTGCCGGGTCCAATAACATTACCGCCAATGATTTTATATATTCTTGACCTTCTTTCCAAATTTGTTGAGATGCGACAAAAGCATCCATCATCGACATATGTTTTTCAAGGCGACATTGGACATTCTCACGTGTCCAACGTTCACAATAATTTTGACATTTAGACATTATATCATTTGAACTAGCTGTTTTAGGAAGTTTTAATAATTTATAGACATTATACTCCATTCTTTTATTTTTATAAGATAGTTATAATAGATCCCTTTAAAAATCCTCCAAGTGGTGACTTAACATCTGGGAATTCCAGACATCGTCTGTATGTTCTATAGTTAATGATGGCGTTGAAGACATCGGAGAAATGGGTACATTCGTCCCATACAATGCTCGGATTCGACGTTCGCGTTCTTCTTGAGATACCTTGAGCCAAATAATCTTAAACCCATACCCACGAAGTTTTTCACATTCATTTGGGAAACTGACATCATCGACCACATAACAAGTCTCATTATCCGTTATGTTTTCCAACATTTTATTTATCCATACATCTGGATCCAATGCTCTACCCGTCATACCAATTGTCTGCAACAATACACGATCTTTTTCAGTCATATTAAACTGCTCTCGGGCAATTTTATAAACTGGGTCAGAAATAGATAAACGATTATGGCCACACTGCTCATGTAATTTTTGAGCGGCAGTTGATTTAGCAGAAGCCATGGGGCCAGCGAAAGCAATGCGGCTCGCCATGTTTTTATTAAATATTTGCAATCATATCCAAAAGATAATATGCGTTGAATAATATCAAAATAATAGTATCCCCTTACCGGGGAAACCGAAAGACCCATTGCAAAATGGTGAAACCTGTAACGTCCTTTGTGAAGAATATTATTATCCTGACACTTAGGAACAACAAGTTCGTCCAACCGACTTGTCTGTATGATTGTGATTATACTCAAAAGAAATGGGATGCAACGGGGTGTTGTTCGATACAAAACGACGATTTATGTGAAGTTTTAAAAATAAGATATAAAAATCACGAATGCTGTGAGTAATAAATTTGTATTAAGTTTATTTATTAAGTTTACGCCACCAAAACAGATGTGGTGTTGTTTCTATAGTTATCGTTGCAGACCAACCTTTTTCAGAATTCACGGTACACGGTCCTGGTTTCCATATATATATTCCTTCACCATTGTTTGCAATATCTTCCATAGGACATGACGGATTAAATATTTTACTCTTTTGAATTCTTTCTGTATTATATTGTTGATGTTGTTCTGCTAAGGCGTCGAGTTTGTCATGACCTCCCAAAATTGTCATTGTTGTCATCAACATATCAAAATCTGAGATATAACCACTTTTTACAAACGTCAAACATTTTATAAATTCTCGTGAATCAATTCCAAAGGTTTTTAAAAACGTCAATTGTCCCTTTTCGTTCTTTTCTGGTTCCGAAAATCCCTCTGATTTTCCCATAAATCGTCTTAAAACTGGAGTACAACATCGTTCTAAGTCTTTCCAATAAACAACTATGGGGTTGTCGTCTGCACATATCAATTCAATAATGTCTGAATCAGTGGTTTGTAATTTTTCGAGACTATGGGCAATTTCTACTTCTTCGTCTGTATGGTGCTTTTTATTAACACTAAAAGAGGACGTTTGTTCAAAACGTCTTTTCATTTATTTGTATGTTTGATATTAAATACATATTAAAATTAAAATTATGTTTAGAATATGAAAGTATTTGGGGATTTTTTAACTAATGGTTTACGTTCTTCTTCTTCCTCCTCCTCTTCTTGGTTTTTCGTCAAATAAAAACTAATCCCCATGAATAACACACTGGGTATAATCAACGGCATTAAGAATATTGCCAACGTTCTAATAAAATGCATGTTCTGTATTTTAAATCCTGTAAAAGGTGTTGATTTCAACCATTTGGTACGCATATCTATATAATTTTGTATGTTATCGAGTTCTTTTTCCATAGTTTTGCCAAGATTTAGTTTATTTCCGTATACTGCGTATAATAAACCGTGTATTGAACTTTGTCTTTTTCCTCCAAAAACGTCCCATCTTTCTATGTTTCTATTGAATGTTCCGTTTAAGTATTGTTTACGCCTGACTGAAATCAAATCTGATATAATCTGATGGTTTCTGTCTAATCTATTCCTTGCGACATTGACGGCATTAATAAAGGTTGGGTTCTGACCTAAATAAACCCACAAATCCACAGGTTTTTTGTCATATAATTTAAAAATGTTCCAACTATCAATAGGCAAAATTCTCCAAAAATCATGGTTATATCGCATAGTTGGGCCATAATGAAACATGTTATCGTCTGGTGATAGATAAAAATATTGTTTGTTAAACATTAAATCGCCTTCACGCATCAGCATTTCTGTTAAAAAAGCATTGACAAATGAATCATAATGTAATGGAACTATGGTAGTATTCCTCATTGTAAGTATACTAAAATACTCTATGATTTTATTATAGTAGCAAGTTTCCATATTACACCGTGGATAGTGCATTTTAACATTTAAATGGAGTTCTTTACATGGTTCTTTGTCGTTGTATTCTCCCAATAAAATCGCATGGCTATTGCATGGTGTTGTACTGGCGTTATTGATTTGTAATTCATGTTTCAGTGTTTCTTTATCTAGAGGATGTGGTGTTAATATGTATATTCCTTCATATGTGTAATTTCCATTTTTATGTCTGAATAATACATCTACTAATGTATTTGGGACGTTATCTCTATCTAATTGTGTTGCAACTGTATTTCTGATAAATGTTGGTTCATTATATTCCCCACTAAGTAAAAAATCTTCATATTTATTTTGAAAAGGAAATATTTTTTTTCTGGTTTTTTTACATGTTTCGAAAGAAACGCATGGTTCAGAACTTATTTTAGGCCCTAACATTTCGAATTCGTAGTTTAGTTTATGTTTTTGGTGAAATGTTGAATTTTTAATTTTAATGCCTATTGTATGTGTTTCAAATGTTGTAGTGTCTGACCATTCAAATGTTGAAATAATTTTTTCATGGTCATCAATCATTATTTGGTCTAATTCCAATATAATTTTTTGTTTTTTATTTCCAAAACCATAGGATTCATAGGGATACAAAAGAGGTTGTGTCCCTGTAATGTGAGGAAGTTTGTCACGTGTTATAAGTGTTAACGCATAAAAACATATTACACAAACGGTGACTCCTCCTAATATTGCATTGACAAATATCAATGGTTTCATATAAGAACTTAAATATTTGATTAAATACATGCTTTTGCAAAGAAACTTTTTCAAATTCTCAAATTCTCTAAAACTTTTAGCTAAAAGTTTTAGAAAAAAAAACAAAAATCAAAATCTTAAATTCTCTAAAACTTTTAGCTAAAACTTTTAGAAAAAGTCAGTGTTTTGCAAAACTTTTTCAAATTCTCAAATTCTCTAAAAGTTTTAGCTAAAACTTTTAGAAAAAAAAACAAAAATGAAATTCTCAAATTCTCTAAAACTTTTAGGTAAAACTTTTAGAAAAAAAAACAAAAATGAAAATCTTAAATTCTCTAAAACTTTTAGCTAAAAGTTTTAGAAAAAAAAACAAAAATGAAAATCTTAAATTCTCTAAAACTTTTAGCTAAAACTTTTAGAAAAAGTCAGTGTTTTGCAAAACTTTTTCAAATTCTCAAATTCTCTAAAACTTTTAGGTAAAACTTTTAGAAAAATACTTTGCAAAACTTTTTTGAAAAGTTTGTATATAAATGTATAATTTTAAATAACTATGGACATCCATATTTTAATTTTATCGACAATGAGTCCAAGAATAACTCAACAAAATTTAGAATGTTATGGTTTTACATTTAAAATAGATGATTCTATTCAGAAATTTAGATGGACACCTCCTGAAAAAAATGGAATTAGTGTTTGTTTATGGGTTTCGACAATGCATCCATTGTGTACAACTCTGTCTTCTTCGCTTATTCCATATATGGATGCTTGTGTATTATGGTATCACGATCATGATATAATGTCCTGTATTCGTGTTGAAGGAGGCATGGCTTTATTAGAAAATAATACAAAAAATATATCATTAATGGCAACAACAAAGCCGGTATTATCGAAAAGGCACAAATCTACTGTCAAGCGCTATTATGATGAGCATGGGTTTGAAAGACAACGATTTACTGGTTTATTATATAAAAATTTGTTGGTTATAATTGAAAAATATTTATCTACGGCTAAAACCTTACGCTGACTCAACCCAGCTAAACCATATGGCAACGTGAGGAAGATGAAACCACATGATATTAACTCCGATGATGGCGGATATTAATCCAAAAGACCATTCGCATTGTTCACTGGAACATGCCCATGTACCAGCTTCCCTGCGTCCCAATCCTGCGTCTATTTTATCACAGAGGCCATTCCAAGCGACACCTGAAAAAATGCACAGACCAATGCCCAAAAAGGCCCATATTGCACTAAAAATGTAAAGGTATTTTTGTTTCGCGCGTTGTTTGGGGTCTTTGTTTTTACCAAGTTGCGTGTATCCTTTCGATTGTTGCCTAATAGCGATAAAAGTATGAATGGCAGCTAATAAGCAGTGGAAAGCTGCCATAATGGCTGTTGCCCATCCAAGGTTTGCAACATAATTTCCGGTGCCGATTTCTACACATTCGAGTGGTTTATTATCCACGCGTGCACAATTTGGAGCTACAATCCATCCGTAGTTCCATTTATTGTTATTTTTATTTTCGGCGAGACATAATGGTTTTGTTGATGATAATAATGATGCTAAATCAGTTTTTTTGACGGAATTTGAGCAAGTAACTGCAGTGTCGATTTCCCAACCGCGTCCTGCGGGTATTTTGTCTGATTCGCTATCTAATTTAAGTTTAATATTAGCACCAGGGAAATTTAAATTATCCATGTTTGCTCCAAACGATATGATAGTAGCGGTACCAAGTAGTATCATGAGTAGACCAACTATACCGCGGACAAGAGGAAGTGGATGTATATTCGACATGTTATAAAAAAAAATTAAGTTTAAATACTACTATTTCACCCACGATGTAATATTGCTCTAAATGTGGTATTACGCTGGGTATTTTTTTGATGTATTTGTGTTAATGTACCAATAAAAGATTTGTCAATCAGCCAGCCATTGTGAATAGCCCACTCTATAATTTGAAAAACCACATGAATGACTGTTCCGCATCCGCGTATTGATATTGTTTGTATTTCTGGATGAATTTGTTCAATATAATCCACTGCTTTATCATTTCTTCTAATAGTAAATTCGAACGCGTTTGATTTTTTAGATATACTAATTTTTAAGATGGCTGTTCCGGTTTCGGAAGCTTCAATATCCATATGTACAGTATGTTTGCGGCGTCTAAAAATGTCACAAGCAAAAACCAAAGCTAAAGAATTCACGGCGGGCACGGATGTGATAAAATGTTCTGAATGTGTCAAAATTTCATTAATTTTATCTACCCATTCGTGTTTATTCATTTTATATTAAACATTTAATCTATATAGTCTAATCATGTAAATGCTGTTTGGATTGCATCTCCTGACGGGTCTAAACATTTTTTAAATTTTTCATGCCAAGTGGATGCGTCGCCTGTGGAACAGGCGATTGAATCGGGTGTAAATAATACCGTTTTTTCTGCATCTTTTTGTGCGAATTTACTTAAAAATAAATGTCTGTACCAATAAGCTTCTTTTGTGGTTGGTGTCTGGAACGGAAATCTCCTTTTTGCTTTGTACATCATCTCGTCCGTAATAGCAGTTTGAGCAGCTTCTCGAAGGGCCAATATATGTCTTGAACCCACCGCGTCTGAAAACTGCGCCTTTGTACGATTAACCACAAAATCTGGGACATATGGACGAAATGTTTCTCTTAGCCACCATTTTTCTGGCCTTTCGCCCCCTGGGTGTGTTTTAGATAGTTTAAATTGTGGATGTAATTTATTCATAGCAAAATCAACGACATTTTTATCAAGGAATGGTACTCTTGTTTCGACGCCCCAGTCACCCATTGATTTATTTGCACGGGCACAATCATAAGAATGCAACTGGTCCATTTTTCGAATACATTCATCAACCATATGACGTTCGCTTGGACAATACAAATTGTAAAGATATCCTGCAAATAATTCATCACTACCTTCGCCTGACAATACCATTTTAATACCGCGGTTTTTAATAGCCTTGGCTAGTAACCACATGGGTGTCGAAGCGCGAATGGTGGTTACGTCGTACGTTTCAACTGCTTTAATAACATCTGGCACAACACGAACCGCATCTTCGACAGAATATTCAATAGATGTATGATGACAACCTAATTCTTTGGCCACTTTATTTGCCCATATAACATCTGGTGAATCATTCAACCCAATACAAAAAGTATGTAGTTTGGGATAGTCTGGACGTTTGGACGTCAAAAGGTTCGCAATGCATGCTACAATAGTTGAATCTAGGCCGCCTGAGAGCAGAACTCCCCAAGGTACGTCTCCCATTAAACGTTTTTCAACGGCTCTAAACATTGTTTCAACAAATTGGTTTGAATTTGGCGTCGTAAGGGTTAAATCGGTCCATGGATTATATGAAGATTTCCATCTATTAAAAATTGGCAAATCTCCCAAATAAAAAGATGACGAATAGCCAGGTAAAACAACAGAACACGACATTTCCAATGGTATAGCCGTCAATAAAGATGAAAAACAAACTTTACCGTCGGTGATGCCCATATAAAGAGGCGTAACACCGATGGCATCTCTAGCAACAACGATTTTATGGTCTGTTGTTCTATATGCAACAAATGAAAAGATACCGTCAAGTTGTTTAGGAGCATTTTTGTCTAATTGTTCAAGTAACGGCGGAACAACAAAACAATCTGTACCTTTTATATTTAAATCGGCATTATATATTTCACCATTAATAATTAAAACCCAATCTTTCCAATAGATAGGTTGTGGTCCTGCTTCTGGATTAACAATAGATAAGCGCGTATGGCCAAGAAAGACATTTTCTGATTTAAAATATCCATTTTCGTCTGGGCCGCGGTTATGAAGAGGAGACAAAGAGGGAATTTTGGAACTTTCACCAAATAATGCAAGAATACCACACATTTTTATAGTAAAACAATTCTATTATACTTTTTTATGTTGAAGTTATGGATTTTTTA
>Ga0115000_10003535_pt1 | contig 13059 bp, 6 predicted proteins | sample ArcticOcean_MG_C_6_FD_89690 | JGI IMG/M metagenome (GOLD analysis project Ga0115000, IMG submission 89690) | Marine microbial communities from western Arctic Ocean - ArcticOcean_MG_CB8_128 | ecosystem: Environmental > Aquatic > Marine > Oceanic | place: Arctic Ocean: Canada Basin | collected... | reverse complement strand
TGTGGACGAAATTATTCGTAAGATTTGATTGCCTTCATGTACACACGACGAGAGAAGGCAAGCAATCCCCCTTTCCAGCCCCTGAACCAAAAAATGGTGACCCGAAACGACGAAATTGTTGTTTGCATGGTGGTATTTATAAATTTAAGCCTATTACGAAGTACTAACACTCTTCTTATTTGTTTTTTTGTTTTGTTTTGTGTGCACCTTTTGCAATGGGGAAAAACTCAAGTCTTTTCTCTCATCAGTAATCTCTCCAAAGTTTTGTGCACAAACAAAAGCTTTACGCTAAAACCATTGACACTTTAACATCTGCGTTCCGAACACCCACTGTAACTCCAGAGTAGTAATTCTCGCATAAAAGTATTCGTCCGAGATATATCGTGGAGCGTTTGGTGCGTTTTCCTTCGTCTTATTGAGTTTCGTAGAGGTGTAATTCCGCCCGTTTTGTGCACAGAAGCGCGCTTACGCTTTTTCTTCTTTCGAGGAGATACACAACCCGCGGTACCTTTCCAGAGAGATTAAGAGATTAAGAGATTAAGAGATTAAGAGAGAGAATGAAGAAGGTCTTCTCGTTGGAAGCAACAACACCGACAAAATCATCGGACGATGAAAAGAAATCGAAATTGTTGAAACTCAACCCTCCGACTCCGGTGTTGTTGTTGACGAAGAGGAGAAGATCGCTTTTTAGAGAAGAAGAAGAAGAAGCGCGAGAACAACAACGAGAACCGTCATCTTTACCGACGAAATTTTCGGAAGAGCAAAACCACGCGTTAAATTCGATCGTTGACGAGGGTAAAAACGTGTACGTTTTCGGCAACGCGGGTACGGGGAAATCGTTGATTTTAAAAGAAGCGGTGCTCAGATTGCGAAGACTGGGAAAAAATGTCGCGGTGACGGCGAGTACGGGCATCGCGGGTGTCGCGATCGGAGGGTCGACTTTACACGCGTTCGCGGCGACATTCGTGCAAAAGAACGTTGGATCGCAAACGTGGGGGTACGCGAAGCCGATGGATAAGAGACGGGTGAGAGACGTGGATGTGCTTTTTATAGACGAAATATCGATGTGTTCGGGAGAGTATTTCGATCGAGTTTCGGAACATTTGGCGTTGATACGCAAACGTCCGCAAGAGCCGTTCGGAGGGATGCAAGTCGTTTTGATGGGTGATTTTTTGCAGTTACAGCCGGTGTGTGAAACGAGGAAACACGGCGAGCACAACGGAGGAAGATTTTGCCCGGCGGTGTGTTTGAATCGAGGCTTCGCGTTCCAGTCGTTCACGTGGGACGCGTTAAGATTGGAGTCGGTGGAGTTGACAAAGGTGTATCGACAAGGCAAAGACGAGGAGTTTGCGAGACTTTTGAACGGCATACGCGTCGGAGATAAAAAAGCTGGCGAGGAGATTGTTCGTTACGTTATGAACAATAGTAATAATAATAATAATGTTAATAAAGGAGAACAAGGTGGACTTCATTTATTCGCGACGAATAATAGCGCTAACGCGCACAACAAGATAAAAATGGACGAGCTACGAACCGAGGCTGAAACCTACGAAGCGATGGATAAAGTCAAACCGTACGTCGACGCGCGTCACAGGGACCACGAGGACCACAAGGCAAACTTAAAAAGACACTAGGCTAGAATCGAGGAAGATTGGCAAGCGCAGCCGAAACTCGAGCTCAAAGAAGGCGCCGAAGTTATCATGCTCGTCAACGTTGAGATCGACGGTAAAAAGCTCGCCAACGGGTCGCGCGGTAAGGTTGTATCGTTTAACGACGCGAATTCAGATGCCGAATTTAAAGTCCATTTGAAAACACGCGCAAAAGAGCTCGAGAAAGTCCCGGAGAAGTCTCGAAACGAACAGCGCGAACTCGAGTTACTCGCGAAACAAATCGAATGGCTCGAGAACATGGCCGAAAGAGGGAAGAAAATCCCGTACGTCAAGTTTGAGCGATGGTCGTATGCCATACCGATGCTTCCGCATCCCTTCACCGAGGAAGTCATTGGCTTCGGATGGTGTATTCGTGTCCAAATACCCTTGAAGATTGCGTTTGCGCTTTCGATTCACAAGTCCCAAGGCATGTCGCTCGATTCGTGCTTCGTCGACGGATCGAGGATATTCGCGGAAGGACAACTGTACGTGGCTCTCTCGCGATGTCGCTCCGTCTCCGGTTTACGCGTGAGAAACTTGGATCCTGCGAAAATCACAGCCTCGAAAGACGCGTTAGATTTTTACGATCACCTTCGAGACCCGGAAAGGTTTGCTCCGCATACGCACAAGTGGTGGAAAGAACGTCCCACGGACAAAACTTCAAGGTGGGACAAAGCAGCGGCGGAAGCGATGACGAAATACTTGAAAAGAGCGGAGAAAACGGATCCCGGTCGAGACATCTCGGAGTATCTCTCGTTAGAATTGCTGAAAAGAACGGTCGTGAGCAGAACTTTGGACGACAAAGAACGTTGGAAGTGCCCGTCGTGCTTCTTTACCGATAAAAAGACGCGTCAACCGCTTCAGTGTTGTTACGACGTCCTCAAAACAAGAAGCCGAAAACACGAAGCAAAAGAAGAACAAGAAGAAGAAGAGGAAGAACGGGCGCTTAGGAAACGTCGCAGAAGTTTAGAACTCGAAGCACTCGAGCTCAAACAGCTCCGCCTCGCGAATGAGAAACTGCTGCTCGAGCTCGAGGCGCAACGCCTCTCGAACGAGAAGCGCCGCGAGAGCAATACAGGTTTGCGGCTCACGCTCGAGGAGGACGAGCTCAAGAAAGATGTATCGCAAATCTCTCCGAGACGACCGTAAAGAAGATTGGAACAGAGAGAAACACTGGACATACAAGTTGAACTACACATATATACGTTCGGGTCGCGCCCAGGCGACCCCTACACCCTAATCCATCATCCTCAAAGAAGCTTCAATCTCTCCATATCTACCACAGCTTCCGCCATGACCCGCGCTTTCTTTTTCTTCTTCTTCCTCAGTATTGTTCGTTCGTTCCCTCGTGATGATGATGAAAATGATGATGTGTTCTTTTTTCTCCCTTTCTAAAAAAAAGCCGTTTTTGTTTGCAAATAATAAATTTTCACAGACTAACAACAAATTTACTTACAACACACTTACACTCTCTCTCTCTCCCTCCACCAAACACCACCACATCGCGACGACAACAACAATAACAACAAATAACAACATCAAAATAATGCTCGTCGGAACGCCGTCGAAACTCTCTCGAGTAGGCGGGTATTCTTCCCCGTCGAATAAGAAACGGGTTTGGATGATGATTTTGAAACGATGGTTTCCATTTGTCGCCGTGGTGATGACTTTGTTCGTTTTGACGTGGACAGAGGAAACGAGAGGAGGAAAAGGAGGAGGAAAAGAATTTATGATGCGTCGTCGCGTTTTTGACGAGAAGGATTCTTCCTTTTCGGAAAAGGACGTTTTATCGTCGTTTACGTCGTCATCCTCTGAAGGTGGTTTTAAAGGTGGTTTTGGTGGGAAAAGGAGCGGCGAGGAGGAGGAGGAGGAGGAAGAGGAAGAGGACGAACGCGGGGGCGGCGCGAAGAGTGGTTCCAAGAATACTAATAACAATAACAATAATAATAATCCGTACTCGCTCGTGGCGACGATTGAGGACGAGGACGATGATGACGAGGAGATCGACGATACGTCGGAGAGGAGTAGGAGTAGTACGAGTAGTAATAATAATAATAATAGCGGTAAAAACAGAGTAGGTAATAAAAGAAGAAAATGCGGCAAGCACGGCGCGTATAGCGAGACGTTGAACGAATGCTTGTGTTCGGCGTTGTACGAAGGCGACGGGTGCGAGCGGGTGAAACCGATGCCGACGGAGTTTAAAGGTTTCGATTGCTTGAAAGCGTTTACGGGCGAATTCGAAGGCGATTTAGCCATCAATCGAGATCGAGTTTTGAAAGATAAGCAGGTCGCGGTGACGTTGCCGGGGAAGGAGAAAGATCCCGATGGCGGGTATCGTATTCTCGTCCCGAACGAAGAGCCGCTCTTTTCTCAGTTTGCGAAAATCTTGCCGAAAAAAGACGAAATTGGACGTTCGTTTTTCGGCACGTGCGCGGTGGTAGGTTCGTCGGGAATCGTTTTGAATTACGAACACGGCGGGGATATCGACAACCACGACATGGTTTTTCGTTTCAATAGCGCTCCGACGAGAGGTTTTGAAAAGCACGTCGGCTCGAAAACGACGTACCGAATCACCAACACCCAAAACTGGGGCTTCCACGAGCCGAAAACGGAGGAGAGCATTTTAATCCACTTCCGCGCGAAAAGTGCCATCAAAGGTTTGTTTTGGAACTCGAAGCAAAAGAAACCGTTAAAGCTCTACGCGTTCGCGCCGGATTTCGTGGAATACGTGGCGCAAAAGGTCAACTTTTTAGCCACTTCCGGTCTGTACGGCATCTTGTTGGCGTTGCAACGCTGCCACTCCGTCTCCATCTACGGCTTCCAAGTCTCCACCCGACACGGGACGTTATACCACTACTACGACCCATGCGACGTCCCCGCAAACGTCGAACGCGACGACACCGAATGGATCGTCATCCGAGAACTCGCCAAACACGGGTTCATTTCTTTCCGAGAACCGTGCGTCGCCGAGTGCCACGAAACCAAAACGCTATGCGACGAGTGTAAAGAAGCGAACGAAGACTTTACTAGAAAAAAAGTCAAACTCCCATCTCGTGCGAAGTGCGATCCGAACGCGGTCAGTAAAGGGCATTTGGAAGTGCCTTGGAGACTTGAACGAAGGCTAGCGAGGAGGAGAGGCGGGCATAATAAGTAAGAGTAATATGTAGTTTAATAATAGAGCAAATTTTGGTCCTTTTAATGAAGGGTAAATGATTCGCAGTGGCGATGATACGCACCACCACAGAGACGATATCACGCACGAATCAAACAACAGTAGCGAAGACGCGTTTGTGGAATACTGCGCGTCAGAAGCAGTCAGTTCTGTGCGTGTTTTGATTGAGAGTAATATGCAGTTTATCGTAGAATAAGAGCAAATTTTGGTCCTTTTCTGAAGGGTAAAAGGAGCAAATTTCCCCCACAAAAATGTTCCAAAAGAGCAGCGCTTTCCGGAGCGGCTCTTTCGGAGTTATCATCACATCATCAGTAGAAGTAGTGTAAAGTAGTAAAGTACCATTTAACGACGTAAACGACCCTCTGTGCGCGCGTTTAGCCTGTTTGTTTCGACAGCAGAGAGAGAGAGAAGTAATAATTAATGGCGGCGAACAAGGAAATTGGAATCCTTCTCCTCCTCGTTTCCTCGATGCTTTTCCTTTGCCTTTTCGGAAACAACGAGGACAACTTCGGTAAAAACAGCGACAACAGAAACTACGTCGAGACTAAAACTGTCTTTTCGTTCATTTACGCGTCAATCGTCGCCGTCCCGGTGACCATTTTTTACGCGTACTGGAATTGGATTTCGGTGCAGTTTTTGAGACACTCTTGAGAGGAAACCTGCGAGGTGTTTGGCGAAGGGTTTACGTTTACCGAAGAAGAGAGATGATGTTTTGCTCGTCGAGAAGACCCATTCATTCGCGATGTAAACAGGTACGATTGAAATATTCTTTCTCTTTTGCGCCTTTGAGCGCTTTCTCTCGCTCTCAGGCTCTTGCTCTCGCTCTCGTATATTTTAAAGTAGTAGTACAGTATTGCTTGTACGTCGGACATCTGAACGTTCGATTATTAAACCGAACGTTCGCCGTCTGGCTGAAGCATAGATTATAGTTTAGACCAGATCTTAAACCGATACGAGATGCCGCGTTGCGTTTGCGATTTAGTAATAAATTGCGCGCGCGACGCGGGTCGCTCGCGTCGACCTGTCTGCTGGCACATTTTCTTTTTGTTTTTAACTTCTTTTTTGTGCACGCGACTTACCCCGGGCTGCTCGACGTTTTGTAGTGTCATCGAGCGAGCCCTGGTCTGCGTGCTAGATTAGTAGAATCTTTTTTCTAGGGCGCTTTATGTTGCAACGCTGCGTTTTTCTCTCGCGGATGTTGGGTCAAGAAGCGCGCATATCATATCCATAAATCTTTTGTTGTAGACGTCTGCCACGGTTTCGTTAGCTTTTCATGGCTTTGAGCGAATCTGTCCAATGTCGTCTTACATCGATCATTTCTGCCCTCATGATAGGAAGCGGGGTTGACCGAATTTAATGGTTTACACTGTGCCAACCGGGCGATTACATTTGACGACGTTCTTCTTGGATGTTGTTGTTGTTTTTACTCACGCGTTCATTCTCTCTTTTTTCAATTTTCAATTTTCAATCAATCATCACAGTGTGAAGAGGAACATAATAAAAACGATGAGCGCGGCGTTGTATTATTACATGTATGTACATTAAAAATTATCTATCGAGCAGCGTCGGCGCCGACGGTAGCTTATAGAAACCAGATTCGCCGTTCTTCAAATCCAAACTATCATCGCTCACTCCTTCGCTATCATCGCTCCCCGGATCTTTCACCGACACGATTTCTACTTCAAATAATAAAGGACCGTCTCGATAATTCTCCAGCCTTCGCCTCGCGCCGTACGAATCCGGTTGCGGTTGTACCGAATCGGAAGTGTACCCCAAATTCGGCGGCATCAACACCCTTCGCACGCCTCCTTGACGCATCCCGACCACGACCGGTGCAACCGCTCTTGGCAAACTATTCTCTTCTCCCAGTATAAAAGTATACGGAACGCCGACGTCGTCGAGTCCTTCCGAGCCGTATCCTCGCGCCCACAACAAAACCGCCGTCCCTCTGGACGAATACTTAAAATACGCGCCCGAGGACAATCGAAACACTTTAAACAAAATCGAAACTTTCGAGCCTTTTCTGCACCGTTTCGTCCCATTTACGCCTTCGTCGTACTCCCGAAACTGTATTCCCGATGGTAACGTCAATAAAGGTGCGTCTGATTCCAACTCTTCCTCTTTCCTTTCCCGTAACTTTTCAGCTTCCCGTTTCTTGCGTTCCGAGCGTTCGAATCTTTCCTTCTCGGAGGAGTTTCTTATCCCAAGAAACGAGACCAAATTACGTTCATTATCATCACTATTGGGCGGTTTTTTGTTCAAACCGTACGCGAACGCTTTGTTATCACTCGTCGCTATTAGGAGAGCGATGGTTTTTAAGCAGTTATTCATCGCTTCGCGTCTATTCATCATCATCTTTATCTTTAAACCCTCTGTATCCGTTTTGTTCGCATCAGCATTTTCCCATAACACGGAGAAGAAATGTTGTGTTTGAACACCATTGAATCTTCGTTGTTTTCTCGAAAACAACTTTCGGAATAATGGGGGAGTTGTATTTCGCGACGACAAAGTTGATGCGATGCGTGGTGGCGGCGATTTGGAGACGATGATCATTATCTTTCATTCGCGAGGAGGTTACAAATGCGGTTCTTTGGAAACGCATATTTTGCTAAAAGGAGTAAAAAGAAAAGAAAGAGTACTTTAACACTTAATTAAACGCTTTAATGATGACGAGAAGAGCAGGGAACAGCAGTAGTACATTCAGAGCAGTAGTATTATTAATGCTCTTTAATCCATCGCGCGAGGTCAAAATGTACATTCAGGGCAGTAGTATTATTAATGCTCTTTAATCCATCGCGCGAGGTCAAAATGTGCGTTTTGGTAGGCGATCTCGTGGCACTCGTGTCGATCGAACGGACATTTGCGTTCGAGGACCAAGTATTGCAAACACTCGAAAGAACCTTTCCAAGCGGCTCTCCAACAGGCGTCCTTGCATAAAGGCGCGTTGTGGTATTCAACGAGATACTGCAAAGTTTGCAAATGATTGTTTTGACTGGCGTACTCCACTGCCAGAGAGTTTAGGTACATTTTGTCCGGTAAGAGGTGGTCGTGAATGTATTTCAAAACCTCGAGGCGGCCGCCGTCGGCTAACGCGGCGAAAACGAGATCGTTGAGTTGTAATCCGTGTTCGATGCACAAGGCGAATTGCGCGGGCGTTTCGATTTCGGAAATTTTTACCGCTTTGACTCTTCCTTGTTCTGGGTTCGAGGAACTCATGACGCCAAAGTCTCGCAGAGTTACTTTTTTGAACGATTTCGAAACTTTCGAAAGAAAGAAACGAGCGTTGTTTCCAGCTTTGATGCATATGCGTTTAAGGAGTTTTTTATTGTCCGGATTCAATACGAATGACGTGAATTGATCTCTTCGATTAGCATTATTCGTCGCGCGACCGTTGCGATTGTAGTCGCCGAGAGCGTTTAATTCGCGATTGTGTTTCGGTACTACTGCGAGTTCTCCTTCTTGGTCTTCAATCGTCGTCGTCGCGTTATCGCTACTCTTTTCGCACTGGTGTTGTTGCTTTTCTTCTTGTTGTCCTCGATTATTCGATGGATTTTGAAGCCGCGACGACAACATTTGAGGCTGCTTCTCGACAAACCCCGGCACGCCGAAACCGCAGTGGCCTTTTTTTTCATCGCACCGCGTACCCGACGAGGAAGATTTCTTCTTCTCATTCTTCTTCTTCACCGTTTGAACTTCTCCATCGTCGCCCGAACTGTCATCGTCGTCCAAAATTCTCCTCGTCCCCGCCGTCCTCATTACCTTCGGCTTCTTCTTCGGCAGCGCGCTTTCATCGTTGTTCAATCCAAGAGACATCAAATGTTCAGCACCATCGGTATCGAACATCTCCTCGTCGTCGCCATCGGTTGTTTGCGTGCCAACAGATTTTGACACCGATTGCACGGCAACACCCATCATACCGTTGTTCCTTTGCGGCGGCGGCGAAAACGGCTTCGTAGTATCGGCGTCGTATTTCATCATCTTCATTCGGATCTCGGATGCCTCGATGCCTTCCTTGGATAAGACAGACAAAGGGATCAACCGAGGAGGAGGAGGATGAACATCTCGTCGCGCGCCTCCGTCGTGTTCGATGCACATCGTCCAGGTGTTTTGTTGCTGTTGTAAAAGTTCGTCCTCGTCCATGTTCTCGTCCTCGCGATCGTCAATGTCGTCAAAGATGTTGTTGTTGGTATTCATAGTATTTTTTTTTGTGCCGAAAAGCGAGCGTTTTAAATAAATGAAACAAAATCTCGCCTGGTGGCGGCATAGTTATCTTCGGCTTTCACATTCGAACGAGCGACGACAGAGGAAGGTACCGCATATATAGTATATCTGGTAGTATTATTACTCTCTTCTACATTCTATGATGCCTTTCTTGGTAATGCTATTATATATATTTCTCTCTCTCTCTCTCTCTACTGCGCGTTGAACGGGACCGGTTGTAATACGCGACGCTTGGAAGGCGTACCCGCCGGTTTCGGTTTTTGACCGGAATCTTCTCCGTTGACGACGTCGAGACGCAACGCTTTTACCGCGCTGTTGTTGATTTTCTTTTTCTCGCTCAACTGTTGTTCTTGATGTTCTTGCAATCGTTTCTTGGCGCTTTCCGCTAACCCTTGTAAATCGACGTTGATCTTGGACGCTTCCGAGACCATGCCCCAGATGCGTTGCGAGACGTGACTTTTATGTTGATGATGTTTACCAGCGGACGAAAATGTGATTACTGGTTTTCCGGCACTTTTAGACGTCGTTGCAATCGTTGTTCTGCCGAGTCGCGAGGATGTTTGCATGGACGTTTGCGGCGTTTGAAATCTATCCGCGGGTGAGGAAGGCGCGGAGACAAAGTTCCCTCGATTCGCCGACGGCGCCGTCATCGGCGTCTTGCCACCATTGTTTATGTTCATCTTCGACGGCGTCGGCGACGACACGTTCTTACTCGTCGCGCAAAAATCTTCAACAATCACTTGCGCTTCCACGTCCAACCCGTCGAAAAACGCTTTATCGATGTGCACCACCTCGGCGATCTTCAACGCTTTCCTCTCGAGCGATCTCAACGCGTCTTTCAAATCCTCAATTTCCATGTTTTTCATGCGTTCGTTCGCGCTCAACACGTTCGCGTGTCGTTCGACATTCTTTTTCAACATGTCTGACAACTGTTCGCAGTTTTGTTCGGATTTTATCAACTTGTCTTGTTCCTCGCGCAACCGCTCTTCCGTGACTTCTTTGGACGCGCGGAAAGCGTCCAGTTGCCGCTTGGCTTGTTCCGATTCTTGTTGGTACTTAGAGATGTCACCCAAGGCTTTGTTCAGTCTCGTTTGCTTCTCTTGCAATTTAGAGTGTAAACTCGCGCTTTCATCTTCTAAGAACATAAGCTTCGAGGACATGTTCTCTTTCTCGCTGGTCGATTGCGAGCGAAAACGTTTAATTTCCTCGACGCGAGCGCTCAACACCGTCTGCGTGTTCTCCAAAGATGTTTTAAACGACTGCACTTCCGACGATGCTAACTCACACTTCTTCTCCGCGTTCGCTAAGTTCGTCTGTAACCGTTCCATCTCCTCTTTGTTCGTCTCAATCGTCCTTTGGTGCTCGCAAATCGTCTTCCCCGCATCCTCCAGGGCTTCTTGCAAATCTTCAAGGTAAATCGCGCATTCCTCCTCGGTTTGTCGGTGCATCTTTTGCTCGTTTTCGTACAACTCTTCCGCCTCTTTGAGCTTCAGACGCATCTCTTCCAATTGCTTATCCTTCGCGTCGCATTTGGCTCTCAAATCCAAACACCGCCGATTGGCCTCGAAGAGCTCAGCCGCGTTTGAGGAAGATTTCTGCTGATCCACGCTCATCGCGTCCACTTGCGCCGATAACTTCTTCTCTTTCTCTTCAGCCATTCGTAACTGCATTTCCAAACGTTCGCGTTCCGCTTTTGTCTGTCGTTCGCTCTTTTGCAACTGTTCCAACTCTTTGCGCAAGTTTTCTTCATTCGCGCTCGATTGCTTCGCTTTTGCCTCCAACGCGGCCACTTTCGATTGCGCGCTTTGGATCGTCGCGTCTTTTTCATTCATCATCATAAATACGTGTTGCTGCTGGTTGTCACTGTTAGTGTTATTGTTATTATTGCTCCTGTTATTGCCCTTTTGAACGTCTGATGATTTCAAATCATCCTCCAACTTTTTTACCACCTCGTCCTTCTGCGTCAACGAGACGCGCATGCGTTCGAGCTCACCGTCCCGCTTCTTCTTCTCCGAGTGCATTCTGTTCAATAACTCCTCGTTCGCTTTCAACCGCTCGTCTTTTTCGTGCATCTCCGTGGTCATCTTCGCGACTTTCTCGTTCAAAATTTTCAACTCTTCTTCGGCTTTCGTGTCGTCCGAATTGACGCGTTTCGCCGTCGCCGCGTACTTTTCCTCGAGCGCGTTCAACATCTTCACCTTCTCTTGCAACTTTCTCTTCTCGTCTTGCAACTGCCTCTCTAAATATCTCTTCGCTTTCATCGCATCGGTCACTTTCTGTCGTTCGACGGCTAACATTTTCGAGTGCGTGTTCGATGATGCTTTCGAAGAAAAAAATTGCTCTTTTCGATCAATCTCCGCCGCTTTGCGCTGCACCTCATTATTAGAGTTGTCGTTGTCCACCAACCCGTACGATTCTATCGCCTTCAAATCTCGCACTTCGATCTCTTCTTGCAACGTGGAAAAGTTTCCAATTAATTCAGTTTCAATCTTCTCCTTTTCTTCGATGACGCGCAAATGTTTCAAGATTTCAAGCTCGCGTTGACTCACCGTCTGCTTCAAAGCGTCTCTTTCCTCTTCAATCGAGCGCAAAGTCTCTTCCAACACTCGTAACTCCTCGATGCGTTTCCGTTTTTCCTCTTCAATCGAGCGCATTTCTTTCAGCATCTTTTCCATTTTCTTTTCCGCGTTTACTCGTAAACTTCGTTCGATTTCCACGTCCGATTCCAACTGTTTTTGAATCTCCGCAAACTCTCGCTTTCGAGCGTTGACTTCTTTTTGCAATCTCGCGTTCGTCTCTTCCATCTTTATGACTGTTTCCTTTTTCTCTTTCAACTCTCGCGTCAAGGAGATGACTTTCTCGTGCGCGACCGTAATCGCTCTCGAGTTTTGCACTTGGTCGGTGGATTTTTCCTCCATCGATTTCAACTTTTCTCTGGCGTTTGTCAAACGTTCCTCCGTCTCGCGGCGTTCTCTCGTCATCGCGTCGCACTTCCTCTCCGCGTCCAAAGCCATCTTCTCGCTCGTTTCCAATTCTCTTCGCAACTGCTCCAGCATTGCCCCTTGCGCTTCGATCGTAAACTTGTGTTCTTTCAAGAGATTAGTGCTTTTCGATTTCGTCTTTGCAATCTCTCGGAGTACTATTTCCCGCTCCGCCTCCGCCCTCGAGACTCGCTCGGAAAACCGATCCCGCTCGCGCGCCGCGGACAGTTTCTTCTGCTTCAAACTCTCGCAGTCTTTCTCCAACCTCCTGTTTAGCATTTGCTCTTTTTCTAGAGATTTCTTCAGCATTAAATGTTCTTTCGTTTGCGCTTCTTCGAGAAGTTTCGATTGATTCATTTGTTCATCGTTCTCCGTTTTCATCTTCGTCGCCAAACGTTCCATCGCTTGCGTGTAGAGGAGATATTTGTCCTCTCCTGACGTTTTTCCGGATTTTGATTTTGATGAAGTCGTCGCCGCGGTGTTTGTGCGTTTTCTTTCCTCTGCGATGGAAACGTTGTTGTTGTTTGGGATATCCTCTTCTTGCCCACTTTCTTCTTTTCGCGGACCTTTCGCGACGCATCCGTCCTCGACGCCGCGACGAGTAATAAAGGCGTCATCAAAATCATTCGGATCTATTACAACTCCTTCGTTCGTTTTATTCGCATCAACAGTAGGAGCAACAACAACGCCGCTCTTCTTCTTACTTTCATCATAATAACTGCTCAACCAAACGTTCCTCGATTGCATCCTCCAATCTTTATCCTCGTCGTCCGTATGCGCAAAATCCTTTGTTCCCCTCTTCTCCGTATCGACGCGACTCAGTTTCTTCCGCTTCATCAAAACGTTCCGTTCTTCCTCTTGCCTTTGCCTTAATACTCCAGACGACGACGACGAAATACTCCCGTAATTGCTTCCATTTACATCATTTTTCAAACGAAAGTCACGATCGTAATCATCCTTCGACGTCGACGTCGCCGCCGCGCTTCGACGCCTCTCTCGCTCAAACGTCTTCGAATTTCCAATTTGATTTTCATTC
>Ga0115000_10003534_pt1 | contig 13059 bp, 16 predicted proteins | sample ArcticOcean_MG_C_6_FD_89690 | JGI IMG/M metagenome (GOLD analysis project Ga0115000, IMG submission 89690) | Marine microbial communities from western Arctic Ocean - ArcticOcean_MG_CB8_128 | ecosystem: Environmental > Aquatic > Marine > Oceanic | place: Arctic Ocean: Canada Basin | collected... | reverse complement strand
TGATGATGATGATGATGATGAAGTCGTTGAAGAGAAGGTTGTCGAAGCCCCTCCAGCCGTCGAAGTCGTCGAAGCCCCTCCAGCACCAGCCGAACCCGTTGCAGCCCCAGAAGAGGCTTTAGACGACGAGGATGATGATGATGAAGAACTCGACCTCACCCTTCTCCCCGTCAAGGCTCTCAAGGCTATGGCTAAGGGCGCAGGTGTCGAAGGCTTCTCCACCATGAAGAAGGCCGAACTAATCGTCGCTCTATCCGACGAAGACGAAGACCCAGATGATGCACCTCCAGCCGACGCTGCAGCCGAATCCGATGGATTCGTTGATGGCGAAGACGAAGACGAAGAATGGGAGAAGTGGGATTGAGGTGGGGCAACCCCTTTGATAACGGTGTGAACAGGAGTCGATTGATATGGCACGAAAACAAAAGGATTATTCCGCCCTAATCGCAGGTTGCGATACAGGCGAATCTATGATTGAAAACCGAACTAAGCACATGAAATTACAAGGCTTTAGTGGTTCTGGAAAAACGAACTTCTATCTGACCATGTTCAATGATATGTGCGCTGGTCGAAAACCCGCAGAGGTTCTCCTTTGTATCATTGATTGCGACCTTGAAGGCCAAGCCGATTTGATTGCTCGTGAATCTATCATGCGTGAAGACTTGCGCTCTCGCATCTATCGAAAGGTTTGCACTACTCCAGATGCCGTCAACGACATGACTCTCGCATTCATCGACTTGACCAAGCAACACCAAGAGAAGCACCCAACAGGCATCCGTATGCTCGTCTTAGAGAATGAAGGTGCATTCTATCTGGGATGCCGCAATCACTACGCAGAATCAGTTCACGGTATGAGCGAAGCAGACTTGCTTCTATCTCGCCAGCAACAGGCATTGCGTGAAGGCAAAAAGACTCTCCCAACATTTGCAGAAGGTCAGATGCACAGTTATAAGGTGATAAATCGACTATTCGTGCAACCATTTGAACGTCTGAAAATGGGTGCGGAATTATACCACGCTCACTTTGTCGCAACGACACTACTCAAGAGCCGCCAAGAAGGCTGGGGAACTCCAGAAGCAAAGGAGATTATCGTCAGCGCTGGCCGACCCGATATCACGGACCCATTGTTCGATTGGATTGTCGAGTTCACCTCTCAACAACGTGTGAAAGGCGGCGATTTAGAGACCCGATACTTGGCTCAAGTCAAGAAGTCTCGTGCTTGTCCACCATTCGTGCTGGAGAATCCGACCCAAGACCGCTTCAACAAAGCGGTGGAGAAGTCTGCTGTTTGAATCAGAACCAACCTCACCCTTGATATGGGTGGGAATGGTGGTGTTGTATTATGAAAGTTCCATACATCTCTGCGACTCGTCTGAAAATGGCAAAGGATTGCACCCTCGCTTATCAATTTCAGTATGACCCAACAAGTGATTCTGAACGCATCCTCAAAAAGAAGTCAAATCATCCATCCGAGATGCAGGCTGCACGATTGGGGAATGTAGTTCACGGCGCACTTGAGGATTGGCGAAGCCCGAATCCAGATGGCTCAACACCAAAGCCATTGTTTGGAACTCTCATGCAATGCTATGAGAAGTGGGCTGCAAAGCCGGAGTTCAGCGTTGACTTTACGTTCTATCAGGATGGCAAGGATATGCTCAAGCGTTGGTTTGACCGCAGAGGCAAAACGCCTGTTCGTGTCTATTCAACAGAGCAACCGATGGGTCAACATAACGCACCTTTCAAATTGGATAATGGAGTTCCCATATTCGGATTCATTGATTTGATTCTGGAACATAAGGATGGAACAATCGAACTTATCGACTACAAAACCAACAGGATGCCAAAGTCGCAAACTGAAGCCGACACCGATGTTCAGGCTGGAATCTATCTGGCATATGCGAGACAGGTTTGGCCAGACCGACCGTTGCGATTCACATTCGATATGATTCGATGGGGTCCGGTTTCAACCGTGTGGACTGACCATCAGATTGACGAGTTCAAGTTATGGCTCAAGGCCAAATATGACACCATCAAGACCATCAAGCATGGAACACCATCTCTTGGCGATTCATGCAAATACTGTGCATACCAATCTCTATGCCCGACCGTTCAAGACCTCATCCATAAGGGTGCGTTTGATATCGTGGCATCCGAGTTCGATACCGATGATGAACAGTTCGATGCTCTTGCTACAATCAAGGCTGCTCAAGGCATCCTCACCAAACGCCGTAGCGTTATCGAGAAGGACTTGAAAGGCCGCATGGACACACTTGACCCAGAAGGAACCGCAATCGCCACAGAGAAGTGGGATTGTCGATTCAAGAAGGGCGAGCGAAGTGAATACATTCCATCGGAGATTCAGAAAATTGTTCCTCCAGCAGTATTTGGCCAGATGGTTGGCCTCACCAAATCGGCGGTTGAGCGTGTTTTGCCTATCCTCCCAGAAGCAATGGCGGAACAAGTCAAAGCAAGTGAAATCAAAAAACCATACAACGCAATGAAAATCAAACGCCTGTAATCGGCTTGAACTTCATCCAACACGGCGAACTCTTATGGAGGGTGTGTTCCTCACCTTAACCGTGAGCGAAGACGAACCCAACCCAAATGAAGTGCCTTCGTCTAAATATGGAACTCGTCGAAAAGGCCGATTGGGTCGGCATGATGGCCGGAATATCAAACGACTTTGGCGAGCAATGATTCTTGCTGGCGCATCATTCCCAGATGGCACACCACTATCCTCAACAGAAGTTCTCAATCTCCCTAATCAACCATTCTCTATGAATGCCTTGACCAATCACTTAGCCAACAAACCATACCTGTTCGTGGAATCCGGCAGGGTTCGTGTTGCAGGTCTCGATGGTCGAAGTTCCTATGGCCAATCCACTTGGCTTGCACATGAAGACGCTTTTGATGCACCGCCGATTTCAGAATAATCTGAAAATTGATTGGCAAAAACCGCAGCACCGAGATTCTCTGTTCGGAATCCAACAGGCATATTGAGTTCGATAACCATTTGAATCTCTGAACGTGGAAATCGACAACCAAAATTAACGAACAAAACCATTGTGATACCGATTCATTGATATACTCGGACACCCACCGACAAACATGACCCCACTAATACGCATCCCAGCCACCGTCTGGTGCATCATGGTAATACCATTGATTCCCTTGACATTTGTTTGGTTGCCATTGTTAATGTGCGAGGTTATTGAAATATATTGAAACAGGAGATGAAAATTATGAGCCAAGAATACACCACAGGAATGAAAGTATCATTTGGGCGACCAAATGGTGAAAAGACAATCGGCAAAATCGTTAAGGTGAACCGAACAAAAGTCAAAATCGAACAAACCGAGATTCGTGGTCGTCAAAAGACCCACAGTATCGGAACCGTATGGACTGTGCCAATGGATGCACGATTCATCACCATCCTCGATTCAAATGTTGATGCGCCAGAATCTGGTGAAGACATTGTTTCAATTCTCAACAAGGGAGAGTTCAAAGTCGCTTCAACCGATAAAGAGATATTCGAGCAAATCAGCAACATCTATTGCGGATTGAGTCCAGAGAACATCTCCTGTGATGGAGAAGCATCTCGCTCAAGCATCAACCGTCGCCGTGCAGTATTGAACCGCCAATTAAGAGCGTGTGAGGCTGCACTTGGAGTCAAGGTTTCAGAATGGGATGCTTATACATACCTTCGTGATAACTGAACAACACCATTGAAATGGGTGGGGAATCCATCCAACCCTCATGGTCAAGTTCACGGTCGAAGTCGGGGATGCGCTCTCACGATTGAGAACCATCTCCGATGAGACCGTCAACACCTGCATCACATCTCCACCATATTGGGGCTTGCGTGAATACGGCGAGTCCATGAAGGAGATTGGTCGGGAATCGACAAGCGAAGAATACATCAACAACATGGTGGAGATACTCCGTGAAGTCAAGAGAGTTCTCAAGCCTGATGGAACACTATGGTTGAACATCTCCGATACCTATGTTGACAAGCAATTGCAGATGGTTCCAGCACGGCTGGCTATCGCCCTTCAAAGCGACGGGTGGTATCTCCGTCAGGAAATCATCTGGGCGAAGCCGAATCCAATGCCAGAACCATCAACCGATAGATGCTCTCGCAATCACGAAGTAATCTATCTCTTGGCCAAATCCAAGACATATTATTTTGACTATGAAGCCATCAAAGAGAAGGCCGTCAGCACCAAGAAGGTGGCTCGACATAGAGAGCATCCCAAGAAGGCTGAAACCGACCACTATGGCTCAATGAACAATGGCAACACGGGTCTCGTGGCGTGGATGGATAACTTCAATCGAGAGGGTCAAACACCAGATGGGATGCGCCGCAAGCGAAGCGTGTGGTCGGTGGCCGCAAGCCGTTGGAAAGGCGCACACTTCGCCGTCTATACACCAGAATTGATTGAGCCATGTGTTCTCGCTGGTTCACCAAAAGGAGGTTTGGTGCTGGACCCGTTTGCTGGTTCTGGAACAACGCTCGGAGTCGCAATCAGGAATGGCCGCAACGCAATCGGTATCGAACTCAATCCAGATTACGCTGCAATAATTCCTGCTCGTGTGAGCAAAATCGTTGGCCATCAAATTGAATCGGGAGATGATGTTCCCCAGCCTGCAACATTTGATGAATGGTTTGGGCTTCATAAGGGTGGGAGTCGGCTCGATAATTTATGAGCCTGACTCCGAACTCAAGTGAACTTAGCCGCACCGTCAACATCAAGGTCAACGCAACCGACCTATCTGGGGCATTGTCCTCATTGGTATTGAACACCGACCCCGCACCTGTGCGTATCATGTTCACCAGCGACGGAATGTCCGTATGGACCCACGACCACGCCAAGACTATTCAATTGCTGGTGAATGAACGTGAACTCGCCTCTTTGAAAGTGAAAGACGATTGCATCCTTCTCATCGAACCAAAGCAATTCTCTGAATTATTATCGGCGAAGTTCGCTGGTCAGATTGTTCATATCCAAACCACAGCAAACAAGCCAATCACGGTTGCCTCAAAGAATGGTGCGACCGCCGTTTATCACGCTGCCGATGAGGATGAATGTGCTACTATTCCAGACCATTGGGTTCTCCCCCAATCGGCTGCTGGCCACTTTCAATTCCCAATGTTCGACAATGAAGAATCGACTTTGGTTGTCAAAATGACCCGTGCTGAATTGGTTCGTGGATTGGTTGATATGCAGGTCGCCAAAGCACCATATGTGGTGTTCAATTTCACCGATACCAAATCATCCTGTGCATCTGGTCATTGGGGTTCAAAATCCAATCAAGCAACAACACCAATCACCGCCAATGTCGTCGGTTCGAGCGAGGTTTGTTTCACCAGCAATCTATCCATTATCCTCAAATCTCTTGACGGTGATACGTTCACTTTGCAGAAGCACGAGAAGGGTGGATTCGTTGTCATTGAAGGCGAAACCAGCACCATTGTAGCCACAGAAGCATTGCGTGAGGTGTGAGGTATGTCAGGACTACACGACCCCAATGCAGGTCGTTTTGACTTGCTTGCAGCAGAAGCGATGCTTGGCATAGGCGAATCGGAAAAACGAACCATTCGCATCTCCGTGTCGATTGACTTATTGCTTGCTCACGCTGGAATCACAGAAGAACAAGTGATGAAGGCATATTCCCAACGCATCAAGAATGATGTAGCCGATGCAGCCGCTTCATTGAGTTCGCTCGTTGGAGAAGGATTCGACTCCGATTCGGATTGATTATAATGGTGATAATAGGTGTTGCCAACGGTCAAAGACTTTGATGAGTTATCCGAGCATTTAGGATTCTCGACATGGCCTCGCTCAATCGGCAATCCCAGACAACAGTTCGCTTATGCGACCGAACAGGTCTGGCAACAATTCCGCAAGTGGAATGGTGAATCATCATGCTTCATCTCGACTCAAGGATATGACAACCTCGTCTTTGAACAAGGTGGCCGTCAAGTGCCACGCTCGATTCTCTATGGCCTCACATTCTTTGACTTCGACCATGAAACAAAGGCCGAGAATGCCTTCGCCGATGCTCAACGATTGAGTCAGTTCTTGCGTAGTGCTGGTGTTGCTCATTGGGTGCAATACAGTGGCTCTAAGGGCTATCATTTGCAGATTGTCCATGAGCCAACCCAATTCAAGTTCAACCCCAAAGACGGCTCTGCAGAATCCCTCCGAGACATTATTCATCAAGTGCAGACGCATTTGAAAACCACGCTGGGATTGAACACATTGGATGCTCAAACGATGGGCGACCCAAAGCGACTTTGCCGATTCCCATTCACAGCCCATGTTGACAGACACGGCGCAGTATCAGGGAGATACGCATTGCCTATCGAAGTCGATATGCTTGACGAACTGACTCACGATGAAATCGTGTCAATGGCAAAGTTCCCCAGATTCTTCAAACCCAAAATCGAAGGTGAGCGATTGCCTCTCAAGGATTTCATTGATTTGATGGGGATAACTCTTGCAGCACCGGAGACCAGAATCAAACCAATGATTGATTATGACTTTGGATTCAAAGACGCTTCGTCAGAAGCCGCACGGTTCCTCGCCAGCATGGACATAAAGTGCATGGGAGTCGTGAATGAATTGAAGCGACGAAACCCGAATCATAAATCCAGAGTTCACGCCGCCATGTTCGCCAAGTCAATCGGAATCCAACAAGACCAATTTGAAAGAATCTGGATGGAACTTGGTCAGCAGGTTGGATATGTCGATTTGCCGAATCACGAATATCGAGCCTATCAAATGTCCACGATATTCGACAACCCCAACATGATGGCACCTGCGAACTGCTCAACGCTCAAGCGTGATGGTTGTTGCGTGGGGGCTATTTGTCCAAAGTTCAAGGACACCGAATCATTCTATGGCGAAGCAGAATCGCAACGAGTCATAAAACGACAATGGAGGAAAAAACAATGAGCAGAAAAGCAACAAAGAATCGAGATTATCTCAAAGACGAAGACAAAGTGAATGACCGAGCCAATGGCAATTTGAGCCAACGGCTTGGATTGTTGAGAACAATTCTCACCGAACTCGAAGTCGATTGGACTGATATTGGCCTCAATACGCTCACAGGCAAAAATCTGGTTTCACGTTCTGGTGCTGAACAAATCGGCACAGGAATCGTTGGTGAATTATTGAGTCGCCAGCGAAAGGTTGACCATCGAGAGCATTGGTTGATTCGCTCATATCTGGCCGAACTCGGTTTTGAGATTAGCCACTTGCATACAGGACAAGGAGATGTTGCATCCAGACGGGTCAGCATCGAACGTAAAGAGGATGATTTGTTGCCATCCCTCTTCGATGAGCGCAGGCTGCGACAATTGGGTGCAATGCGTGAAGAAGCCGAGTTCTCATTTATCGTCATAACCAAGTCATGGGATGAAGTCAAAAAGGATGCTGAACAAAAGGGAATGTCAACGAGAACATTGCTGGGATATATCGCCAGCCTGTGTTCAATTGGCTATCCACCACTATTCATTCCAGACCACTTCGATGCTGCAAATCTAATGCACCGCATCGTTGAGAAAATCGAGGATGATTTGCCGAGATTGTATGTTCCACGACCCAATGCACCCAAAGCAACCGACTATCGAGATGCTATGATTGAGGCTTTGCCAAAGGTTGGAATCAAGACCAGACGAAAATTGGTTGAAGCATTCGGGTCATTCTCTTGCTTGGCCAACGCAACCGTTGATGAAATCAAATCGGTTGAAGGAATCGGTGAAAAGACGGCTCAACGAATCTATGATGTATTCCATGACGGGGCGATTGAATGACGAATCTAATCATCCATAGACGAGATAAGGAGAATGCTGGCGACATGGCCTCCAGCCCAAAACAATACTTCTCTTGGCTCGGAGATTGGGATGAGATTGATATTGTTGATGTGGGCTATCTGTCGCTCGACGATAGGCACATCATTCTTGGTGGAGGTGGATTGTTCTATCCTGACTTTGAACCATACCTGCAAATCATCCTCGACTCCAATCCAAAGTCATTGACTATCTGGGGAATCGGTCGCAATCGACACGGCGACGATTCAAACAACATCTATCCCGATATCGGTCAGGCTCTCATTGACAAGGCTGACCTCGTTGGTTTGAGGGATTGCAGAATCGAACCAGATTGGGTTCCTTGTCCAAGTGTTCACCATCTAATGTTCGACATTGCTGACGACCATACTATCCGCAGCAAAGAATCTGGTGGCATCCTTGCATTCCAGCACAGGGAATCTCGATTCGCATTCAAGCACCCATCCGATTGGGAGAGCATTAAATCGCAAGGCAACCTGTGGGATTTGCTTCGCTCGATTGAGGCTGCGGAATTGGTTTGCTCATCATCATATCATGGATGCCTGTGGGCTACATTGTTCGGTCGAAAGACAATGGCGGTTGACACTTTTTCACAGAAGTTCTCGACGGGTTTGCCTGAATCGGTGAAATTGATTTCATCTGCAGAACTGTCGATTGAGGACCCAGAGATGTTATTGGGTTCGATAAGTGCCAATCTCACGTTCAAACGTGAAGCCCGATTGCGCTCATTTGCATTCGCTTCAAAGGTGCGAAAATTGGTTGGCGAACAATAGTATTGATATTCCGAACACTTGATAAGGGAGAACTTGCTGGGTCAACACATGGACACCCCACTTATCCACCAATACCATGATGCCTGCCAACAAGTTCAAATCGCCCGAATGGAATGGTTTGAACTACATGATTTGCCGACTCTCTCCACCGATGCAGTCCTTAAAGCGGCTTCTGAGAAGTTAGCCATTTGGAGTATGGAGATGAAATCCTTGCGAGCAGAACTCGTCGCTCAAGGAATCCTTGAACCACGCCGCATTTGAACAGGTCGGCGCTGTCGATATTGCCCGATTTAGGGAACAAAAGCATTGATATTCCGATACCCTTAATAGGGGGTAGCCCCAGCACTAATCATGGTCGCAGCAAACGAACACGCACTTATCCGAGCAGACGAGCGTCTGGTTGGTGAAGAAGCAGTTCAGGTCAACGCTATGATTGCAGCAGCGTGTGCAAAGCACGGCTCTAAGAGCGTTGGAATCATTGCTCACCGCCTCGACTCCCAGCGTGGAGAAGCATGGGGTCAGAAGTCCAATGGAGACTGCGTAGTGGCAATAGTTCGCAACGGTCGAGTCGCAACAATTTACCTTCGCCGAGCAACCCAATCATTCAACCTTTCAGTTAGCCGCACAGATGTGTTGGTTGACATGACAGGAACTGTCTTAACAACCCCAATGATGAAGTGATTATTATGATGAACAACCCAAACCCAACCCTTGCCGATATATCCGAACACGATTGGGATAAAGACCAAGACAAGCAATTGATTCCAACCACTTGGGATAGAGCCGACCGCAGTTATGACCTTTGGAACACCTATGATGATGAAGGCATGGCTCGAATCGAAGCCGCTGGAATCCGTGATGGATATGCTCGCCGAATGTATGGAGTCATTGGTGCAAGAGTTCGCCGGTATGTATTCACCGAATCCAAGCATGGATTCAACCTGACCTGCTGGGCGGTTTATTCTCGCTCTCAATACTGATTCATAAGGGTGGGAGTTCACCCCTCAATCATGCTATGGGCGGAATCGTATAGGCCACAGGTTCTTTCAGATGTTATTGGCCAAGACCACATCATCAATCGACTTCAATTCATGGTTGACGATTTGCACACCAATGGTGGTGATGGAGGATTCCCACATCTCATGTTCGCCGGACCCGCTGGAGTCGGCAAGACCTCCGCAGCAATGGCTCTCATGCGCTCTATGTTTGGCGACGATTGGGCTGTCAATTTCATGGAACTCAACGCAAGCGATTCCAGAAGCATCAACGATATCAGAACAACCGTCAAAGACTTCGCAAGGCGAGGTGTGATTGGTTCATATCTGGTCAATGGCAAGACAAGAGCAATCCCCTTCAATGTCGTGTTCCTTGACGAATGCGACAATCTGACACCGGATGCTCAATCGGCTCTCCGACGAATCATGGAGGTGCATTCTAAGACCACCCGCTTCATTCTCTCCTGCAATTATCCTCATAAATTGATTGACCCTGTGAAGGATAGATGCGCCTTCTCCGATACTCGATTCAAACCGATTCCCAAGCAAAGCGTTGCCGATGCAATCAAGCGTGTGGTTGAACGTGAAAATCTGGATATTGAACCAGATGCAATCGAGCGAATCGGCGAATGTTCTCGTGGCTCAATGCGAAAGGCTCTCAACATTCTCTTCGCCACGACTCGTGTTCCAACAACCGCAACCATTGACGATGTTGATGATGTGGTTGCAGAATTGAGTCCTCAAGCGAGAGTCAGACTTCTCCAAACCGCATTCAAAGCATCAGCAACAGATGATGCAGAACAATACCGATTGCTGGCGCATCGCATGGATAAAATGGTTGAGGGATTGGCCGAGCAAGGATTCTCCGGTTCGGATATTCTTCATTCAGTATTCCGTGCTGCAGCCGATGATAAGCAAATGCCACTAAGCATTCAACGCCAGATATTCAGTTCGATAGGAGATGCGCTTCACCACGCTTCGATTTCACAGGATGATATTCTCTCGGTCAAGGCTTGGTTAAGGAGATTGAAAACATGATTTCAGCAGAGCAATATATGACATTCGTTGCATTTGGGGCTTTGGGTTCGTGGTTCCCACAGATTGCGAGGATGATAAAAACCAAATCGACAGATGATTTCAGCCTGTGGACAACGGCAATCCTGATGTGGGCGAATGGCTCATTCCTGTGGTGGGCTTATCAAATCGACGACAAACCATTCATGCTTCAACAAATCCTGACCATGATTATGTTGACCATATTCACAGGAATTATTCTCAAATACAAATCCGCAGGCTGGTGGAAAATGTGAATGATGATAATGATGAAATCATAGAATTGCTCAAGGCTCGATTGGATTTGGGTCGAGAGCGATATGGTCATGGGATTCGGGTCCACGACGACACGAGAACATGGGGAACACCAGCAGATTCTTGGGCGGAGATGGGTCTTGAAGAGGCTCTCGACCTTTGCCTGTATTTGTCAGCCGCTATTGTCAGAATACGCCATGCAGACCTTCACAGCCATACTTGCGAGCCGATTAAGACGGTGGGTCGCATAGGGAGGTTGTTCGCATGGCTAAAGAACCGTTCCTGATTGTTGCTGTCGATTACAGCGAAGAACCGGATTTAATCACCACTATCCGAGTCAAATCGCTCAAAGGCGATTCTCACGTTCTCCGTGTTGGTGGAATCCAACCACGATTCTGGACTGAAAAGAATCCATCTGGGATGCGACTCCCAAGTCAAATCAAATCCATCAAACCATCGAAGTTCTCATCTGTCGAAGGCACACCTCTTTGGGAGGTTCGTGTTGACAAACCATCTCACATTCGAGAAGTCAATCATTTGTTTTTTCCACATTATTGCGCCGATGTTTCATGGCCGAATCTGGTGCGCTGGATTGCAGGCTGGGGTGCGGTTATTGAGTTCGATACCGACCTGCTGTCAAAATCGACAATTCTCCGAACTGTCCAAATCAAAAAGTCAAATCACGATATTACAGATTTCAAATTGGATGCTCTTTACTATGATATTGAAACTGCCGATTCACTTGACATGAATGGAACTCCTGAACCAATCGTGTCCATTGCTATCTATGACGAGCGAACCGATACTCACGAATGCGCCACCATCCGACACACCAGCGAAAGACAGGTGCGCCGGTTCTTGTCCTCACAGCAGGCATTAGAGAGCGTTGTTGAGCATAAGACCGAGATTCCAGCGCTGGATGCAGAACGCATCCATGTGCATAACATAGAGGGAGAGGATGATGATGAACGTGAAGCCGGACTTCTTTGGTGGTTCTCACGGATGCTGGAAAAGTATGACCCAGATGTTATCGCTGGCCAGAACATTCTGAATTATGACAATCCATATGTCAAGAATCGGTGCATCAATCAACGCAAGGCAATGGAACGCCAGCATCGAGGTGCAGTTCCGGTTTGGGCGACCTATCCAAAATTATTCTCCAGACATAAGGGATTGATGCCATCATTCGATACCAAGCGTGTCTATGCCGAACAGATTCAAGGTGCAGCCGCAACAACAGGCGCAGCCTCACTTGCTTGGATGGGTGAATCAACACTTGGATATGGAAAAGTTCCACGCACATCAATCAAGGAGATGATGGCGAAGGACCCAATGATGTTGGCCGTGTATAATATCTGGGATAATGTAGTCGCCGCCAGATGTATGCAGAAATTGGATTTGCTCTCCTTCTATCAATTGAAGGTTGGATTCCATAATTCCACCCTGCATTCTGCTCACAGCAACATGATGTTGATTGAGGATATGATGGGTCATTTGCTGCAAGAGCGCAATTCCGTCATGCCATCATTAGATACAGTTCGCTCAAGACTTGGTGCTGGTGGAATTGAATCGGGTGGGTTCGTTATGGATGCACCGTCAGGAATCTGGCGCAACGCATTTGAATTGGATAACTCAATGGAATATCCATCGGTTATCATAACCTGCAATGCAGACCCCAGCACGAAAGTTCACGAGAAGGATTATCCTGATGGATTCCCATTCCCTGTCGCTCGAACACCGCTTGGTCGAATCTATCGACAAGACATCGAGGGATTGATGCCGAGCATTCTGCGTGGGCTGGCAACCGAACGTGAGAACGTGAGAACGGCCATGCGTGAAGCGAGCGAGCGTGGAGAACACGAACTCGCAGAGCGATTGAACAAGCGACAACGAGTTATGAAAGAGAACATGAACTCTTGGTATGGAGTTCTCGGTTCGGGCAAAACTGAAAAAACATCTGGGCGACCATTCAGAATGGTTGATGGTGAAATTGGGTCCGATATTACCGATATTGCCAGACGACATAACGATTGGAATAAAATGCTCATCAATCGAATCACTTTAATTTTCAATCAGGATGGAGTATATCCCGACCCCCAACCATTGATAGACCAAAACATTGATAGAC
>Ga0115000_10003532_pt1 | contig 13061 bp, 11 predicted proteins | sample ArcticOcean_MG_C_6_FD_89690 | JGI IMG/M metagenome (GOLD analysis project Ga0115000, IMG submission 89690) | Marine microbial communities from western Arctic Ocean - ArcticOcean_MG_CB8_128 | ecosystem: Environmental > Aquatic > Marine > Oceanic | place: Arctic Ocean: Canada Basin | collected... | reverse complement strand
GCGGCAAATGTCCAACCAGAGTTGGGTTTGCGCGCTCGGCACACTCAAATGACGCATGACACTCGCTCCATCCAAGCGAACCCGAGGTTTGAGCATGGCGGAGAAATCGACAGTTTTGGGAACACTCCCCGATACAGGTTTACTGTTGATTGGAATGGGCCCGGGAACGGTTGCCGGGATGACTCTTGAGGCCATTGAAGCTGCAAAAAAAGCATCTCATCGCCGTTACGAGGCTTATACTGCCTTGTGGCCAACATCCGAACTCGATGCTCTTGAGCAGCGAATTGGAAGCATTGAACGAGTCATGCGCCCTGAAGTTGAACAACCTGACGAATTGTTCACCCTTGCCAAAACTTCTCTTGTGGCTTTACTGGTCGTCGGCGACCCGTTACAAGCAACAACACACGTTGACCTGCAGCTGCAAGCCGAAGAGTCCGGCATTGAATGTCTTGTCTTCCACGGTGTTTCAATAACGTCCATTGTTACCGGAGCTGTCGGCTTGTCGAATTATCGATTTGGAAGACAAACCACACTCACCTATCCTTACGGTGGATGGGTTGCTACGTCGCCATTGGAAGTTATAGCATCTAATAGATTCCATAATTTGCATACCGTTGCTCTTCTCGATTTAGATCCGACTGGTGAGGGCACTGGAGACCAGCGCCCGATGATGCCTTCAGATGCTGTCGAATCACTCAAACTCATGTGGTCGAAGTTACAAACCGAATTGATGGAAATGCCCTCTTCAGATGATGCTCCTCTTCAGGCTCTTCGACATACCATGTGTCAAGAATATATTTTACAAGATATTGGTGATGTTACAGTAGTGCTCTGTGCAGACATGGGCACTGAAGATCAACGGATTGTATTCACAACTGTCGGAAAACTAAGTTCAATTCCTGGCGGGCGATTAAATTGCCTTGTCTTCCCTGCAAGCCTGAGTGAGGTTGAAGGGAAAGCGCTCCTTCGTTGGAGCAACGGTGAGTGATTACAATGGATGACAGTACATTTCTTTTAGGCTCGTTTTTGTTGTTTATGCTGTTCTTTGCAGGTGTTGGTCTTGCATCGATGCGTGTCAAAGAAGACACCACAGATGATTACTTGGTTGCTGGAAGAGGGATGCACCCTGCTTTGGCGGCACTGTCGGCCGTAAGTACCTGGAACTCTGGCTACATGTTCATCGGATTTATAGGATTTATTTTCCTCAACGGTTATTCAGCTGTCTGGATTGCCGTCGTCTCAACCATAGGACAACTCGTCGCTTGGATTTGGCTTTACAAATACATTCAGAAAGAAGGTGAGACTCGAGGTATCCGTTCGTTGTCCTCACTCGTTTCAAACACAACCGGTTCACCAGAAGCAAAGGTAGCAGCTGTACTTTCCGTAATTTTCCTCTCCATTTATGCAGCAGCTCAACTGACTGCTGGCGGTATTGCCCTCGAAACGATGCTCAAATGGTCTCCAACCATCGGTATTCTCATCGGTTTCGTCTTGGTTGTCGCTTACTGCTATGCTGGTGGAATTCGTGCTTCGATTTGGACAGATGCTGCTCAATCGTGTGTCATGATTGTCGGTTCAACCATCTTGTGTGTTGTCGCAATCAAAGAAAGTGGTGGCTTTTCCGGCTTACATGACCAGTTGTATACCATCGAGCCCGCCATGGTCAGTTTATTCCCCTCCGGGTTGAAGTTCGGCGCCACCTTGTGGATTGCCGCATTCTTCCTCGGTGGCCTTGGCGTTGCTGGTCAGCCACAGGTTGTCTCTCGTGTAATGACATTGAAAGACGACAAGGCTCGAAAGCAAGCAATGGTCTGGTTCTTCGTTTGGCAAACTCCGTTCATCATTCTGATGTTCCTCATAGGACTAGCATGCCGCGTCTTATTACCGGAACTTGGCGCCTCAGGTGCTGAAACCGGCTTGCCGAAATTGGCTATGGAGCAATTGAGTCCTTTGCTCGGCGGCCTTATTCTTGCTTCGATTTTTGCTGCCACAATGTCAACTGCTGACAGTCAAGTCCTCGCATGCACAGCCGCAATCACCGATGATATCAGGCCACAGTGGAGTCAAGACCACAAGACAACAAAGAAAGTCACCCTCGCCGTAGCTGCTTTTGCAACAGTGATCTCACTGATCGGTCAACAATTGCCTGGTTTTGGAGATTCTGTATTCTCTTTAGTCGTATTAGCCGTCTATGGACTTGGTGGAATCTTTGTACCTTTACTGCTCGTGAGAATGGCTGGATATGAGCCGGATTCACAACACACCATCGCGATGATGATGGCGGCAATGACTGGTGTAATCGTTTGGACACTTCTTGGATTTGGCGAAGATGTCTTCCCTTCAGTTCCCGGAATGGGTGCAGCCTTTGCTACTCACTTCTTACTGTGTGCTTTCCGAGACAGTTCTGCCGACAATCCCTTTGGACGATACACCGTTCCTGCAAGCAAACCAATGGGCATTGGTGCTGCTGTGGTACTCCTTCTTGCAGCGAGTGTCGAAGTTTCGTACCTCGCCTTTGCACCTGAGCCTTCAGAATCTACAGATGCGGTTGGAACATACAGCGTTTCGGCAGATTTTAAAATAATTGAACTCGATAATGGTGGAGAATACATCGCCGATGGTGATACGTTAACTCTTGATTTGTCGACTGATTCACTCAACGATGACTCGTTAAATATTGTTGGAGCAAAAATTGTAATGACCTATTCAGAAGATGAAACCAGCGGAAACCCTTTCCTTTGCACGGCTAGTGGGGCAACCGATTCAGAGCCCGATACTATTACGGGAATGTTGATGCACAGTGGATTCAATAATTCTGCAAGCGGTCAAAACCAAGATGGGGCCGCTTCAACTCATGAAACACTGGTTGAATGGTATGACGCTTCGTTGATTGGAAATGTATCAGGTGTCTCAAAAGACGATATCAATGCTGGGCTTAATTCAAACGGTGCTGGGCTTGGCGATTACTCGATTGAAATTTCTGTAGATGTATCCACTGGTGGCGGTGCTGGTTGCCAACACTCCGATGATGGAGAAAACGTCGACTATTCCATTGAACTCATTGTTTTGGAGTACACCATAACTGAAGTCACAGCGTGAACCGCTGTCCTTGGTGAACAACACCCCAACCAAGTTGGACTACTTGCTTCATCTGTTCACCGTCTTGATTGTATAATGGATTTGTATGGTTCAAATGCGTAAAGAAAATCTCTGGATCACCTTGTTGTTTTTCACCGAGCATCTTCAGGGTTTGAAGAACCGGTGGATGGGGTACTTTGGATTGGTCACGACCTCCCAGTTCGTCTTCTGACCAAAATGTTCCATCGACCAATGCAATGTCAACACGCATGGCTGAAAGCCATTGGCGCAGGGTTGAACACTTGTGAACAGCAAGCGTTTCTCCCCATGTGTCATGGTCGGGGAGAAACAGCAATGATTTGTTTGGACCTCGTATGATGAACGCGTGCATATCCGAAAGTTCATCGCGATGCGGTATCCGAATGGGTTCAATGGTCAATTCGCCTTTGTTATACAGCGCAGCATCTACAGCAAAGGTTTGAATTTCAAAGACCCCTTGTTGAACCATCAAGTTCCATTGTGGTGTTTGGTCGACAAGATGGTACATTTCCTCCGAGATATGCAACTGAATTCCTTGTGCTGAAAGGGTTTCACGGCCAAACAAACCAAGTCCGTCAACGTGACCGAAGTGGGCGTGTGTGAGCAGAAGGTGGTCGACATGAGTTTGTCCCCAGAGCGTGAATTGATCTCCAAGGTGTCGAGTTGCTTCGATGAGAATATTGGTTCCTTCATCACTGCGAACTCCCAAGGATACGGGATAATGTTGTTCAGTCAATTGAGCACAACAGGGGCGAAGGCAACCTGGTTGAGGGTGGCCTCCGTCCTGTGCAATTCCGAGCACTGTGACTTCGACCATGTAACGGCCAAGGAAGCGTATATCATCAATCCATCAGTTCATTCACCGGCCATCTGCGGTCGTTTTTACACCACGTTAGAAGTTCAGCCCCCTCTATAATCTCAACAATTGGGGGGATATGAAGGCGCGAAGGACTCAAACGAGAGGGGCTTTTGGGCAAGAGGGAGGGGAATGTATGGCTGGTCCGTCGAAAGTTGAATTCCCTGGTCAAAAAAAGCAGCGCATTCGTATGCGTGGCACCAAGCATGCCAATGAAGCGACTGCCAATAAACTCAAGCGAGAGCTTGCCAAATTATTAGAAAATCCTCGAGCACACCTCCCCGTCATGACGTGGAAGGGAAAACTCAGCTGGGGTCGAACTGACCCTGTTACAAAGACCATGAGGGCGCTTGAATCGATTATTCGTAAGAAGGATAACGTCGCTTGGCTTGGGAAGCGTATGATGTCAAAGCGAGGAGATGATGTGGCTAAGGCGTTTGCAGGATCGCTCCATGCAGCCCATGATGAAGATATCACAATGGTTGGTAAATTCAGTTCCGGTTCTTTTGGTTCTGCCTCTTTCATTCGGCGCGGGGATGGAAAACAGGGCTATCTTGCTGGCTTGCAAAATTACTCAAATCTCACCTTGAGAATGTTGCCATGGGAAGACCATGCAAAACGTGGGATGTATTTCTTCACCTGGAAAGGCGGGTTTGTGTGCACTGGCCCAAACCCAACGCCTCCGGATGAATGGCTCGATGATATCTTACAACGCTCTCGATTTTCCTTTACCAAGCATGATGATTTATCGGTCCCGGTATGGAGTACTCAAGGCCTAGATGCTCAATCTGTTCTTGACTTCAAACCAAGTGGGGGAGGTTATATCCGGTTCTCTTTCAAACACGGACCGGTTCTCGCGATTAGTTTTGACGATTTGTCCAAAACAGAAAAGAAAGAGTCATCCTTCATTCACCATCTTGCCCTCTCAATGTTACCCCCGTTCCTTCCTTCTATTCTCAAAATCGATGCCAACTGGGCACCCAAAGGGTGGGATGAAGATACCCCTTTGCCCGATTCTGCAGCAGAAGGGATGGACAAAATTATCGATGCTTGGCAGGGACTGACCATGAACGAAGGAGTGATTGCACTCGCAATACGAAGAGCTGTTTTGGATTCAATTGATTCTGGATTGGTTGTTGGTGAATCGTGGATTACTGGTACAGATTTTGAATCCATTGAAGAAGCTTTACGATTTCACCCCGGCTCTAATGATGAACGGCATCTTGCTGCACATATGTTGTATGCTTCGATGGATGAAGGGGCCGTTGATGGAGAGGGTTTGCGAATTACTCCAAAGGGATATGTTTCAGAGAGAAAGGCGGCGGCTTTGGAAGTCATGGAAGGTACCAGTTGCGGCAACATTCTCGGCGCTCTTTGGGAAAAGTGGGGCATGAAAGGTCTTGAAGGTCTCGGAATCAAGGATGCTGAAGCCGAGGAAATATGGAAAAAGCAACAAAAAAAGCCTCAACCGTTTGGAACGTTTCTCAAGAGTTTAGATTCTGCACGCGCACTAGCACAAAAGGTGGCTCGATTCCCAACACGCGGGGATACTTTACCCGGAGCAACTGGAGCGGTTCATGATTTGATTCTTCAAGGGCTTTTAGAAGGCGATGGAAAGGCAGAACGAACCGCAACACATCGTCATGATTCCATCGACTCTGCTGCTGCTGCGTGGGCATGGTTGCTGGCTGCAGGTCGCTCTGCTGGACAAGAGTGGCATTTCGAAATTAATGCCAGAGACCGCGGTGGCGCTTGGCAGGCCGCCACGAAACAATTACTCGAAGCTGGAAAAACCCTGTACAATTGCGATGCAGATGAAGTCGAGGGCGTAACGGTGGCGTGGGTAGAAGCGTTTGCAGCCCTCAAGACCGTCACTGGGGAAGGAAATTAATCTCAAATGTTGGCAAATCCTCTTTCGAGGTCAGCCCATAAATCTTCGAGATCTTCGATTCCAATACTAATTCGGACATAGCCTGGGAGGAGTCCCGCTGCATGTCGAACATCTTCTGGAATTAACATATGGCTAGAATTAAACGGGCATTCAACCAGTGATTCTACACCGCCGAGACTTGTTGCTTCGTAGATCATTTCAAGCCCGCGCATAAATTTCAAAGCCACTTCATCGCCACCTTTGACAATAAAGCCAATCATCCCGGTTCCCTTCGGTATGATTCGTTGCGCAACTTCGTAGTCATCGTGCGATATGAGAGTGGGGTGGTTCACGGCCTCAACCATTGGGTGGGCTTCAAGACGTTTGGCCAACTCTGCTGCATTATCGCATAAAACTGGCATTCTCACGTGAAGGGTTCGCATTCCTCGCTCGAGCAAGTAGCAATTATGCGGGTCTGGGCTAGCACCAAAGTGAACTTTACGAGGGAATATTTGAGCGATTAATTCCTTTGAGCCCACAACTGCGCCGCCGATGATGTCGGAGTGGCCACCAAGGTATTTGGTCGTTGAATGGATGACTAAATCGACGCCCATTGAAAGTGGTTGACAGGCCCATGGTGATGCGAATGTATTATCGATAATGCAGAGAAGATTGTGCCGTTGGGCGATATCAACCATTGCAGGAATATCACAGACTTTGAGAACGGGGTTGGTAAGCGTCTCGATATAGAGAATTTTGGTATTCGGCTGGATTGCCGCCTCGTATGCAGCAGGGTCGCGCATGTCAGTCATTGTTGTTTCAATTCCAAATCGTGGAAGTTCTTCAGTGAGCAAACCGTACGTTCCCCCATAGACATCGGGGGAGGCGACAATGTGATCGCCTGCTGAGAGAAAAGACATCAATGTCGTAGAAATAGCGGCCATTCCTGAAGCAAAGACTTCCGCATCCTCGCCATCTTCAAGTGCAGCTAATTTTTGAGCCACTGCATCTGAATTTACTGACGAGAGTCGGGCATAGAGGAGCGTGTGTTGGGCACCAGCCGCCCATCCAGCATAGCGCTCATCGGTCAATTTGTAGGTCGAGGATTGGAAGATTGGGGTGTTGACTGCATCGCCTACGTGGTTTGTTCCACTGTGGACAGCTTTACTCCCAAATCCATTCAAATCAAGTTTTTTCTCTGCTGCCATAGAATCCCTCTTTCGTGTCGAATCGGTGTCCGTCATTTACTCTTCCTCATCAGCGGTTGTGAAGACTTCGACGACGATGTTGCCAATGAACAACGCCCCTCCACCAACAAGAATCCATCCACTCCAATGGTCGAGGCCCAAACTCAATCCGTAAATAGTCGCCCAAACCGGCTCAAGTGCATAGATAATAGCTGCTTGAATAGGGTGTAAATAGCGTTGGAAAATATTCAGTAAAAGCAAACAAAACAACGAACCGCCAATACCGAGGCAAAGCACTTGGAGAAATACTCCATCTTTGAAAACGAGATCCCATTGGGAAACCGAACTGCCGCCACCAAACGCCAACAAGAGAAGGAAAGATCCGAGAGTTACAACGATGAAGGAGGTCTGAGTTACGCCGATGGGTTCGAGTTGCTGCGTGATTTTTTGCGTATAGATGATGTGTAAAGCAAAGAAGACGGCACAGATGACGGTGAGAATTTCCCCCAAGCCCCATGTTAAATGAGGAGGTCCTTGGATAAATCCTGCACCGAAGGTGGCGAGAAGAACGCCTAAGATCAAGGTTCTCGAAGGACGAGATTTTGTGAAAAGAACAGTAATCAAGGCAGTAAAAACGACATAGAGTGAAGTTAGAAAGGCGGAAACGGAAGGGCTGATATCTTCTAAACCAATCATTTGAGTGACAAAGCCAACAAGCATGATGCCTCCGAGAATTAATCCTCCGCGCCATTGTTCAGCATGAAAGAGGGCTGCTCTGGCCTTTGGGAAGAAAAGAAGCATTGCAATTGCTGCCACTGCAAATCGGGCGGCGACAAGAATGGCGACAACTTGGAATCTACCAAGATCTTGTATTTCGGGTTCAAGGGCATTGAGTGCTTGTTTCATCCAAATGAAGGTAGCGCCCCAGACCGAAGTGACAACCAGTAATGCGAACAAGGCTTGCTTACGCTGAAGTGGGCTTGATGGACCGGCTTCCAAACCGCTGCCAAGTTGCGAGAGAGGTTCGCCCATATTCCATGGCCGGAGTGACGCCGAATGAGTATAACGGTCAAGAGTGGTGGTTTCCAAGCGCTTGAACGCTAAGACTCAAGGGGTGAATCGGTTGAGTAGCGAACATGACGGCGGGCATCGACTCTGTAGTGCGCTCATGGGAACACCCCATTGAGACAGGCGAAATGCCGGAAAGTGGTACCGAATTCGATGCTATCATTGTTGGCGGAGGTCCTGGGGGCGCTGCAGCAGCTGGATATTTGGCGAAATCCGGCTCCCGTGTCCTGATGATCGAAAAGGAAGTCTGGCCGCGCGACAAGGTTTGTGGCGACGCCGTCGGTGGAAAATCACTTTCCCACGTCAGTGAACTCGGCGTCAAAGCAGATATTGAAGCGACGCCTCATTTCAGAGTCACTGGGATTGTTTTCTCTTCTCCTAAGGGCAACACAGTTCGCGTTCCATTGCCTGAAGAAGATGTTGAAAGAATGGAAGCGGGTTATGCATTGCCTCGCGCCCAATTCGATTCATTGCTTTTCGACCGTTGCCAAGCCTTGGTTCGTGGAGCAGGTGGTTCAATTATCCAAGGCGGAGATGTTCGTACTGTTCTGTTTGATGATGGCACAGGAGGAGAAGACCCTGGTGAAGGGAGTGGAGATGCCCGACATGCAGCCGGAATTGTTGTTCAAATCGGAGGGAAAAAAGGCGAAGAGCGAACGTTCTACTCCCGCGAATTAGTTGGTGCAGCAGGTTATCGATGCCCGGTCGCTCGTTCAGTCGTCGAATCCTCCTACGGTGAAGTCATGATGGATCGAGACCACTATTGCGGTGGATACCGCGAATATTGGAGAAATGTCAAAGGATGCGAAGCTAGTGTTGGTGATATTGAAATTCATTTTGTTGACTCTGTTATCCCAGGATACTTCTGGCTCTTCCCGGTCTCGGAAAACGTAGTGAATGTCGGCATTGGAATGGTGATGGGCCTTTTGGATAAACAAAAGAAGAAACTGAAGGCGCTTCAAGCGGATGTCATTGCAAATCATCCAATGTTCAAAGATCGGTTTGCTGAAGCGGAATTGGTCCCTGGATCTGCAAAGGGTTGGCAACTTCCTTTCGGCTCCCCTCGTAAGAAAAGCAGCAATCAACCCCGCCGTTCAAGCATGAATGGTATTCGATTAGTTGGCGATGCTGCTTCTTTGATTGATCCGTTTTCAGGCGAAGGAGTTGGAAATGCATTAGTGACTGGAGAGATGGCTGCTCGGCACATTATGGAAAAAAGACCTTTCCTTGAATATCAAGATGAGGTGTGGAAGGTGTTAGGCCCTGAACTCATCAATTCATATCGAATGCAAAAACTCAGCAGGAAGTCGTGGCTTCTCAATTGGTTTGTCGGAAAGGCAGAACGTAAACCTGTTCTCCAGGAAATGATGACTGAAATGATTGCCAGTAAAGAGGCGCAAGAGAATCTACACTCGCCTTGGTTTATGATGAAAACATTACTGTTTTGAGGTGAGAAGATGGACGCGAAACTCGACGGAATTGATGCGGTTTTTCTCGATCTCGATGGTACTATTTACCTGGGTAATAAACTGATTAAGGGCGCTCTTGATTTCCTTCAACGGTGTGATGAACAAGGCGTTAAGCGTTATTTCTTATCCAATAATTCGAGTCGTTCGGTCAAGCAGTATCTAAAGAAATTACAAGCATTTGGCATTCCCGCCGTCGAAGAAGATGTTCTGCTGTCGACTCATGACTTATTGTCATGGCTCAAATCCAACTCAATCACAAAAACTTGGTTAATTGGAACCGAGGGTATGCGAGAAATGCTTGAAGCAAAGGGCATTGAAACTCAGAGTGAAACTCCTGAATATGTTGTTCTCGGCTATGACACGGAAATCAATTATGAAAAACTCTCCAAAGCGAGTATCTTCCTTCATGCCAGCGTCCCATTAGTCGCAAGTCATCCCGACATGGTATGCCCGTCCCCCGATGGTGGGTTACCTGATGTTGGTGCTTATCTTGCCTTACTCAAAACAACAACCGGGGTAGACCCTGTCCACATTACTGGAAAGCCGAATGCTGGCATGATTTTGCATAAAATAGAGGCTCTAGGTCTCGATCCGGCACGTTGCGCCATGGTTGGAGACCGGTTGTATACCGATCTAGCAATGGCGACAAGAGCGGGGTGTGTTGGCGTATTGGTACTCTCTGGTGAAGCGACTATGGCTGATGTTTCGGAATTGGAAGTAGGGGCGGAACAACAACCTACGGTCATCGTTCAAAGCGTTGATGAATTGTTACGGTGATGCATTTCTATGTCTGTGAGTGTCCGTTGGAAATGGTGGCGCTCCCGTCGCTTGAAACACCCTCCAGATGATATCCACCGCGCTGGCGACCTTGCTGAAATGCGATTGTGTAAGCTTTCAAGAGCGGCTGGGAGAGAAAATGGTTGGAAGATTTTTGAATCAGTCCGAATCCCTGACCCGGATGGTGGAAGAAGAGAAATTGACATGGTCGTCATTGGAGGAAATACAATGCTAGTCGTTGAACAAAAGCATTGGGCGGGCTCCTTTATTATTACAGATGAACACCATTTTGTTCAAAACCGAAACAATGGATCTCAACATAACCATGATGGGGTGGCTGACCGTATTGCTCGTAAGGCAAAAATATTGAAAGCATTACATGAAAAGCGACTTTCACTTTCTGAAGAAGAATCATTGGAGATGGAGGTGATTGTAGCCATGACTCATCAGCGACTAGAATGGCCAAAAATACCCCGTGACCTAGCAGCACAAATGGTGGATGAAGCTGGTTTCATTAAAATCCTTGAAACCACGAGCCCGGGGGATATGAATCCTGATTTAATGGAGACTCTCGAGGGGTTCAACACCTGGGATGAAGTGCACCTCCATGGTGGTTTGATGTTGAAAGGTGATGTATTTGGTCTTGGTTTAGGTGGCCAACTGCGTTCATGGTTTGCCGACCGAAAAATTCCTGTTGAGGCCACTACCGAACATAAGCGCTCACTCTTTTCTTTGTTTTCGAATAATCCAAGTGAAGTGACGTTGAAAACGGGTGGGAATAACATCATCGCCAAAATACCATATGACATGGCCCTCGAAATGCATGTTGTTGGCGAGAAAACGCCGAGGAAAGTAAACTGGGCAAATATTACACACATCAGCGTGTCAAAGCCTCCAGTTGATTGGGCAAAGAACGTTTGACGCTCACGAGGTTTGATGTGGGTTGGTCGAACGGCTAGTGGCATGGCTGCTGCATGGATTGAGGCAATTGGCTTACTGGCCGGGATCATTGGGATTTTTGCTTGGATTCCTCAAATCATTCAAGTTTGGGTTCATAAACGCCACGATGGAATCTCATTGACGACGTTTGCAGTTGTTTCTTTTGCACTTGGACTTTGGCTCGTGTATGGGATTCTTGTTGATTCCTTTGCTATGATTGCTGCCAATATAATGACCTTGACGGTCATTGGAGCGGTCATTCTCGGGGTACTTCGTGTTCGTAAAAACGAACGTCAGTCAGAACAAAATCAATTGTAAGAGGCCTTGGTCGTTGAAATAATCACTGCCCCAATCTTGTAGGGGTCCCCGTTTGATGCTGGTCGTCGGTCTTCGAGACGTCCAACCCAACCATCATCAACAGTAGTGATGGGAATGCGAATAGATGCCCCACGGTCTGAAACGCCGTAGGAGAATTGGTCAATCGATTGAGTTTCATGCAACCCCGTTAGGCGCTGGTCGTTGAATTCACCGTAGACATCCATATGCTTCTTGATGTTCTTTCCAAATTCTTCACATATCTTGGTAAACAATGCCTCACCGCCTTCATCACGCATTTTTCCATCGGAGAAGTTCGCATGCATTCCAGAACCGTTCCAATCTCCTTTGACTGGTTTTGGATGATATTCGATATAGCAGCCGTAGCTTTCGGTCAATCGGTCGATCAAATAGCGAGCAACCCAAAGTTCGTCTCCAGCTCTCTTCGCCCCCTTGGCAAAGACTTGGAATTCCCATTGCCCACAGGCTACTTCTTGATTGATTCCTTCGAAATTAATTCCAGCATCTAAGCACAAATCCGCGTGCTCTTCAACCAATGAGCGACCATGGGTGTTTCTTCCACCAACGGAACAGTAATACATTCCTTGAGGCCCTGGGAATCCGCCAACGGGGAAACCAAGCGGGAGTTGTGTTTCAGTATCCATGATGAAGTATTCTTGCTCAAAACCGAACCAAAAATCTTCGTCATCGTCTTCGATTGTGGCTCGGCCGTTGCTTGGGTGGGGCGTTCCGTCTGCATTCATTACTTCACACATAACCAGAAAGCCATTGAAACGTTGAGGGTCAGGGAAAATGGCAACGGGTTTGAGAAGACAGTCCGAATTATCGCCCATTGCTTGACGAGTAGAAGATCCATCGAAACACCAAACGGGGCATTCTTCGAGTGTTCCGGTAAAATCTGGGCGAACCAAAGTTTTGCTTCGCATGTTTTGTGTCGGGCTATATCCATCGAGCCAAATGTATTCCAATTTTGCTTTATCCATCATAGGTATCGATTCAAGGCTTGCAAAGACGGTATATCAACCATACGCTCATCTTTTTCCGCTTTTAATTAATCGTATATCTACTGCTTGTAGTTATTGTTGCTCATATAACCATATATTACGAGTATCGGCGCGTTGTTTTTTATTCGTTTGTTTGTCGGTATTGAAAAAATTTGGACAATTGAACAGCATGGTATAAATCGCTAAATCGGGGGTGAAAACGGATGCCGACCGATGGACTCTTTGGGTGTGGTCTCCACGGAGTAACAATGGAAATTCCAACCGGCGGGTATTTGCGGCAGTGGCGCAAATCATTGGGGCTTACGCAGTCCTTGTTGGCTGAGCGTTCGGGATTGACACAGTCCGTCATTGCGAAGGTTGAGACGGGGTCGGTTGATCCACGTGCTTCGACACTTCGAAAGATGGTTGGGGCACTTAAGCGAGAAGAGCGACCCGATC